>ENA-UZWV01010820-UZWV01010820.1-metagenome-genome-assembly--contig:-Day-3-1m-contig-10820_pt1 | contig 11312 bp, 11 predicted proteins | sample MGYA00260342_ERZ794902 | MGnify/ENA metagenome assembly ERZ794902
AGCTATGGTCTCGGAGGGGCAGACCTCCTTTGCTACCCCACGGCAATCGGCTCTGAACCTGATCACCCAGACTTCAACACCCGCCGTCTTTGGCAGTCTGTGATCGTCGGTCATGCGATCGCAAATGGATTATTTATCGCCGTGCCCAATCGTACCGGTGTTGAAGGCCTCATTCGCTTCTACGGCGGCAGCTTTATTGCTGACCCTTTCGGCCGAATCTTGGCGGAAGCACCCGAGGACGAAGAAGTTGCCCTAGTGAGTGAAATTGATCTCAGCCAGCGACAAGATTGGCTTCAGCTCTTCCCATTTTTTGCGACAAGGCGTCCCGACACCTACGGGCAACTGACCGAACCCGTCATCAATCCACGGACGTCTGACGGGCGCGGCGCAACAGGCCCCATTCCCGGCCTACCCGGCGCTTAATGCCATGAGCGACTGGAGTATGCCGCCCGAGTGGGCACCTCATAAGGCGACTTGGATGGGCTTCCCTACCGGCGCCTATGAGACTGCCGGCGTCAGCGATGATGACGTATTCGACGCGTGGTCAGCTGTCGCTAACACCATCTCCGAGCACGAGAGCGTCCACATGCTCTGCCATCCAAATCAGCTCAGTATTGCTCGAAAGAAAATTTCAAGTGCCGTCACAATTCACGCGCTTGAGATTGACGATGCCTGGTTGCGAGATTCAGGCCCCACCTTTGTCGTGAATAACGACAGACTGGGTGGCGTTGATTGGGTATTTAACGGCTGGGGTGATCACACCGCCTTCGACTGGAGCCGCGATGCCAATATTGCATCGGAGATCCTAAAAATGACAGGTGCGGAGCGACGGCCATCGCCTTTGGTTAATGAGGGCGGTGGTATTGCTGTTAATGGTGGCGGTGATGTGCTGCTGACTGAGACAGTACAACTCGATCCCGGGCGTAATCCCGCAGCAAGCAAGGCATCGGTCGAACAAGAAATTCATCATCAGCTGGGTACCGAGCGAGCCGTGTGGTTCGAGCGCGGTCTTTGGCGTGACTACCAAAACCATGGCACCCGCGGCCACGTCGATATCGTCGCCGCGTTTGTACCGGATGGATCGGTACTCTTACATCGACAGTTTGATACCAGCCACCCCGACAGCACGCTTTGGCAGCATCATTGTCACGCCCTGGAACAAGCAGGTTTCAGAGTGCGCGCACTGCCAGCCCCTCGGGTAGCGCGCGATAACATCGACTGGGTGGACTACAGCTACGTCAATCACTACGTAGGCAATGGTTTTGTCCTACTGCCCGCGTTTCGTGACCGTACCGACGAGCACGCGGTCGAAATTTTGAAAGACTTGTACCCTGACCGTCATATCACTAATTTGGATGCACGGGTGTTATTCGCCATGGGAGGAGGGATACACTGTATCACTCAGCAGCAACCTTTGGTCGTATAGCGACCAACGACCTTCACGTCATTAGCTAATTACGGAACGATCGATGTTTACATACTTAAAGCCCGGTATTCGCGAGCGTCTTGCGGAGGAAGATAAACTCTTTAGGGTCGACTCTGACGGCAATCGGCTTCCTATTGACGGCAGTCCCTCGGGGTCTTCAGAACAGCGCCTTGTCAACCTCCTTGGCCCCATACCGTTGCCGCTGGCCAGGGGCAAGGAACACCCAGAGTCGAAGTGGTATGCGACTGTGCGCGCGACAGAGTTGGCCGAAGTAGAGAACCTAGCCTCAAACTTGCGGGAACAAGGCGGCCAACATTTGTTTGCTCACCTTGCTTCGAGTATGGCCGTCAATAGCGTTCTCGAAATTGGATCCGCCGCCACGTCTGAGTCGCCCCTGGTTCGCGTGCATTCGTCGTGTATGACGGGCGACGTATTTGGCTCACAACGCTGCGAATGCGGCCCGCAGTACGAGGCGGCGATCGATCGTATCGCACAAGATCCAAACGGCGGGTACCTCATTTATATGGCAGGTCACGAGGGTCGAGGCATTGGCCTTTGGGCAAAGGCCGCCACATACCTCCTACAAGACGCGGGCGAGGATACCTATCAAGCCAATCGATCGCTGGGACTGCCCGACGACTGCCGCGACTTCAGTGACGCCGCGTCTCTGCTCAAATATTTTGGCCGCGGTCGACCCATTCGACTGCTCACCAACAACCCCAAAAAAATGAATGACCTCACTGAACTGGGTGTTCAGAATCTAACCCGCGAAAAACACGTGTCGGGCGTGAACGACTGCAACAGACGCTATTTAGAAGCCAAGCGTGACTGGGGCCACGGTCTCGATAAGGACGATATTAGTTAAGCCACTCTGGAAGAGGCTGACTGCCGAGCGAAATCTCCAGTGTATTGTCAGCGGCGCCTTGACTCGGTCGGCCCACCATTTCGTCGTAGGCGCTTCGCTGTCGCAAAACTGATTCAACCTGACCCAATTGCTTAATTTGACGCTGCATCGACAGCAAGTTTGTCGTTTTTAGGGGCTTCCCCGTGTTGTCCGCAATGAGGTGTTCGACGCCGTCTATTTGCACGAACGCGATGTACAAACTCAAGTCCACTGATTCAATAATAAATCGCTCAATGCCTGATTTTTGTCGTATTTCTTTGAGCTTAAGCTTCACGAGGGCTGCCTGCTTCGTCTTTGGGGTAGGTTCGCGAAGGTATACGCCCACTCACTTCGCCTGGTTTTCACACCGCCACTTTGCGATGACAGGCTCGAGAATATCGAGCCCCTTGTAACGCCTCAAATCATGAGGCGCCGCATCAACCGCCGCCCAAAGGGACTCCAACGCGCCATCACAGTGTTTTAAAGCCGCCAGAGGGCAAATGTGGACACGTATGGTGAAGGCAATGGCACCAGTAACCGGCAGCCGTCGCAGCGACTGGCGTTCAGCGCGATACCAGAGGGCATCTGATGACGGGGTTAGAGCCCACTCGTCCCGTGATAAATACTGCGAGTGCGGCATCAGTGACCAATTAAATCGTTGTACGAAGCGATCGAGCGGTAATCTTGAAAAGAAACGATCAATTTGAGGACCGATGTCGGCATTGAGGCGTGGAATCGGGCCGTGAACCTCGGCCATAGTTTTCCCTAATTTTTCTTCTAGGCGCCAATCACTTGGACTGCACAGCGAGGCCGCCATCAACCGGTAAATACCTTGCGCATCCGACTGCATGACCACCAGGTCATCAGCGACCTCGAGTGATGCCCGCCATAAGGCGTCGTCGCCCAACGCCGAACACTCACTCCCAAGATAAGTCGTCACCGCATCAGCCAACTCACAAGCCGCATCCATGCCCTGAGGGAGCACGGCATAAACGCGATCACCATAGTGTTTGCGCACCTGCTGCTTGTAGTCGGGCCAACCGCTTGTTCCGACACGATCAACCCAAGGCCCCTCCATTGCACTGAGTCCCATCGACACAATTCGGGGGTCCTCACAGTGCGGCAGGAAAACAGGACGCGCTTCTACCCGTGCAAAAGATGGACGTTTTTGAGCGAACAGGTCGTCTTGAGGAATCATGCGCGCATGATGCCAGAGCTCGCTAACGTCACCATTACGTCAAGAGAAGAAACTCTGGACGAACTCCCAACATACAGCGGGGTCTACCGTTTTTTTTCTGACGAGTCGACGCTTCTTTATGTGGGTAAAAGCGTCGACATTCGCGCGCGAGTCAATTCTCACTTTCAGGAGGGCCGGAAAGCAGGCCGCCACCAGCGCATCATGTCTCAAGTCGCACGCATAGAAACTCAGCCCACCGCGGGAGAAATTGGCGCGCTGCTGATCGAAAATGCGGCCATTAAAGCCGAAACACCGCTTTATAATCGTCGTCAGCGTCAGGTCCGAAAGCTTTGGACCGTGCACCTTCAGCGGTCAAAGGATAACTTCCTGCAGCCCGTGGCCGCCGACTTTTCACCCTGGGGTGAACGCGCGAAAGACAGCTANNAGGCACGCCAAAGATCAGGGTTTGTGCCTAAGAATGCTTGGCTTGGACAGCGGCAAAGGGCCCTGCTTTCAGTTCCAGCTCAAGCGCTGTGACGGTGCCTGTGCTGGCGTCGAAACTGCCGAGGAACACAATGAGCGCCTACTGTCGGTGCTCGACGGTGATCGAATTGCGGCATGGCCATTCGCAGGACCGCTATTCCTCGTCGAGCGCAATATCAGACCCCTACCCCAACAGCCCAGCGAACAATTTCACCTCGTCAATCACTGGTCTTGGCTGGGCTGTTTTTCCAATCCCACCTTGGGACAGGAAATCTCGAAAGACCGCAGCCAGACGGTATTTGATCGTGACGCCTACCGAATGCTGATCAGTGCGCTGAGAAAAGGGAAACTTGAGTTGCTCGATGCTGCGTCACTGGAACCGGTGGACAATCCGATGCTCGGCCGTGACGTTAACTGATGGCCATTAACGTCGTTTGGTTCAAACGAGACCTTCGCCTGTCAGATCATGCCGCGCTCGAGCTTGCGAGCCGCTTACCGCAGAAGTGCCTACTGCTCTACATTCTCGAACCGGCACTCTTAAGCAATAGTCACTACCGTGGACGTCATTGGCAGTTCATTGCGCAGTCCTTGCGCGATTTAGAACAAGTCCTGAATGCCTCCGGCCGTGAATTAGCCGTAGTTGAGGGAGACGCTGTAGCACTTCTAAATGAGATCGATGAGCGACTCGGTATCGTCAACCTACTGTCCTACGAGGAGACTGGGCTAGACGTGACGTTCCAGCGCGACATCGCCGTGGCCAAGCTTTGCGAGACTAAAGGCATCGTCTGGCGTCAATTCCAAACCAACGGTATCGAACGCGGCCGACACAACCGAACAGGCTGGAATCGGTCATGGCACCGCATCATGACCAGCCCTTGTCATACAGTTCCAGTCACTCAATTAAACACGGTGAGCGTGTCTTCAGAGTCGGTGTTTGCACCATTGCGCTCTGCAAGATACGAAGCCTGGTTAACGGCACGAAGCGACCTTCAACAAGGTGGCGAAACTCAAGCGCAGCAAGTCTTAAACAGCTTTCTGACCGAACGCGGATGGGGTTATCAGAAATTTATCTCCAAGCCCGAAAACAGTCGAGTGCACTGCTCGCGACTGTCTCCCTATTTGGCGTGGGGAAATCTCAGTATGCGCCAGGCCTATCAGGCGTTGCAGCAACAAGAAAAAAGGCACGGCTGGTCTCGCGCCATGAATGCCTTTGAGTCTCGCTTGCACTGGCACTGTCATTTCATTCAGAAATTTGAAATGGAATGCCGGATGGAATTTGAAGATATTAATCGCGGCTATGCTGAGCGACCTCGAGGTCACGATGAGCACCTCGTTGAGGCTTGGAAAGCCGGGATGACCGGTTTCCCTCTGATCGATGCAACCATGCGCGCCCTCAAAGCAACGGGCTACGCCAATTTTCGCTCTCGAGCAATGCTGGTCAGTTTCCTCACGCATCATCTTTGGCAAGACTGGCGCATGGGAGTCACCCATCTCGGCTCACTATTTCTCGACTTTGAGCCCGGCATACATTACCCGCAAATGCAGATGCAGGCTGGGGTCACAGGCATCAACACTATCCGCATCTACAACCCCGTGAAGCAGTCGCTGGACCACGATCCGGACGGTGGTTTCATCCGAAAATGGGTTCCTGAGCTCAAAGATCTGCCGACACCGCTGGTCCACCAGCCCTGGCTTATGTCGCCTATTGAGCGAATGCTGCAGCCCATCGACTACCCCGAACCCATTGTCGATCTAAAATCGTCGTACCAGCGCGCGCGAGACACCTTGTGGGGGTTAAAGTCAGATCCCATGGTGAGGCGAGAAAGAGAGCGTATACTTCAGCGACACGTCGAAAGGCGCTATCAAAAACGCTTCGAGGAATCGAGAGCAGACTGAATTGACAGGCGAGCACGGGGGATCGAATGCGCGCGTTCATGATTGCCGTTGGATTAGTCGCGACTTTGCTTGTCGCAGGCCTCATTTGGTTCAGCGCTCAACTGACTTCCCAGAGAGTGCTTGAGACCATAACGACCCAACTCAGCGAGTTCGGGTTTCAGGCATCGTCTCACGGTGAGTCTTCACTCGGGATTTTTCCAGATGCGTTTATCGCCCTTGAGCGGCTTTCAATCGTCATCCCTCAGACCGATGAGTCGCTCGAGCACACGCTTACTATCGAGGGCCTGCGCTTCGACCTTTCTTTGGTGTCACTGCTCGGGAACCCAAAGGGCTATTTATCGATTAGACGCGCCAATTTCGATGCAATCGACATCGAACAGATGACGACCGACATCCTCATCGATACGACAGTGATACTGCCAAACGTCGACGCGAGGCTTTGGAATGGCGCGCTTCAAGGTAGCGTGGTGATCGACCCGTCGGAGACCAGAACGCAAATTAGCACTCAAGGCCGTCTCGTAAACGCTGACGCGGTAGCCGTGGCAGCAGCTCTAGCGCAAGTCTCGTTCATGCAAGGAAGCCTGTCTTTAGATTGGAAGCTCGACATCGTTCCACCACAAAGCAAATCCGGTGTTCCGGCGCTGACCGGTACGATCGCTGCGCAAGGTAGCGCAGTCAAACTCAGCTCTATCGATCTTGAGACCTCGTTTTGTAATGCCGTGAACGCAGCACAAGGCCGACCCACTTCGCGATCAGAAACAGATCAAACCGCGTTTCAACGTTTCAAAATGCACCAGACCCTGCGCGGGACTGAGGTTATGGTTGATGAGTTGACCTTTGCGACCGAAGCACTGTCGGTCATTGCGCAGGGCTCAATAGACCGCGCAACCACAAAGTTTTCAGCAACCGCTGTCGCGAACCTCAATGCCCGCGCACTCAACGAACGCCCCAACTGCAAAATTAATCCGCGTCTTGCGGAGGTTCAGTGGCCCATCCAATGCCAAGGCACAACCGAGTCCGGCAGCCCTCGATCCTGGTGTGCCGTTGACGTGTCGACCATTTTGCAACAAGGCTTTAGAAGTCGCTTAAACGACGAGCTTAATCTTGACGATCCCACGAACCTCATACAGTCGCTGCTTAAGCGAATAAGGTAATCATGCAGACACCGCACTGGCTACATTCCTACCAAGAACTCGGAAACGGCTACACCAATAGTGCAAGACCTGAGCCTGCAAGCGCGCCTGAGTGGATGGCGTGGAACGAGGCACTCGCGTCCGCGATTAAGTGGCCCATACCCTGGCGCCAAACTCAAGCCGCACTCAGCGCCTTTGCCGGACAAAGTGAACTCAGTGGGGCAAGACCCACGGCCTCGGTCTACGCGGGACATCAGTTTGGTCAGTACAATCCGCAACTGGGTGACGGCAGAGCGATTTTGCTGGGCGAATGGCCCGTCAGTGAGGTCGAGCGTGTCGATATTCAGCTCAAAGGCGCCGGACAAACACCCTACTCACGCGGTGGCGACGGCAAGTCTCCTGTGGGTCCTGTGGTGCGCGAATACCTTGTCTCCGAGGCCATGCATCATCTGGGTGTCCCAACGACGCGCGCACTGGCTGCGATCGCCACAGGCGATCCCGTGTACCGGTCCTACCAAGAACCGGGTGCCGTCCTGGTCCGCGTGGCCAAAAGTCACCTACGATTTGGCAGTATTCAATATTTCGCGATGACGAAGGACGGCGAGGGCTTAGCTGAACTTGTGAGTTATGCAGCGGATCGCCATTTCGCCGACAGCGTCTTGGCTAAGAACGCGACGAGTGTGGAAGCTAAAGCTGAAATTTTACTCGAAGAAACGGTCAAACGAATCGCTACACTGGTCGCGCAGTGGCAGAGTCTCGGCTTCGTTCATGGCGTCATGAACACGGACAACATGCTGCTCTCCGGCGAAACGATTGACTATGGACCCTGCGCGTTTATTGACACCTTCAAAGCCGATGCCAAGTTCAGTGCCATAGACACTCAAGGGCGATACCGACTCTCCAATCAGCCCGGCATTGCCCACTGGAATACGAGCGTCCTCGCATCGTGCCTCCTCAAAGTACTTAATACAAAAGAAGAGGCTGCGGTGGCCTACGCGCAGACTGTTGTTGACGAATTTCCACGCTGGTACACAACCGCCTATAAATCTCAGATCGCGGTCAAACTGGGACTCGACGCGTTCCGTCCTGATGACACTCAATTGCACGATCAGTTTTTAACAGTGCTGGAACGCGACGCGCTTGATCATACTCTGGCCTATCGCTGGCTTGTTCATGAGGCGCTTCAGGACGGCGGGCATACGCCCATTGATGAGTTGTTCACGCCCAGTGACGGTCTGCGCACGTGGGCCAAAGACTGGCAGTTGAGGCGCGCTGACAATCGCGCAGAAAAGTCAGAAACGGCACGTAAGATGCAACGTGCCAACCCTGTAGTCATTCCGCGCAACCACCAGGTTGCCGAGGCGATTGCGCGCGCCGAGACTGGCGACTACGGCTATTTGCAGTCGGCCTTTGAGCGATGGAAGCAACCCTACGAGTGGCAGGACCAAGACAAGAATTGGGCTGCCGCACCCGAACCCTCGGAGCGCGTTCACCAGACGTTCTGCGGCACTTAATAAGGCGATCCTTGTAGAGTTTTCGTGGCTCAACCGCGCGGGGGCCTTTATAATTGTGCGTCGGAAATTTGGAGAGTCGGGTGAAAACAGCGTTTCTTGGGAAAACAGTCAGCGGTCCTTTTACTATTCCGTCTGGAATCGTGTCGACCGCGCCCAGCATCATTCAACGGATAATAGATGAACTCCCAGAAGTTGGTGTGATTACAACCAAGAGTGTTGGCCCCGTGCCGCGCACAGGTAATCGCGAACCGGTCTACAGTCAATACGCTCCAGGCTGTTTCGTTAATGCGGTAGGACTGACCAACCCAGGCGCCGAAGAAGCTCGCAAAGGTTTCGAATCTCTCGCCATTCCAGAAGACCGATTCTTACTCGTTTCTATTTTTGGCGGCAGCATCGAAGAATTTGTGTCCGTGGCAAAAATTCTCGCCCCTGTCGCCGACGGATTAGAACTCAACCTATCCTGCCCTCACGCCCAAGGTTATGGCATGGCCATGGGGCAAGATCCTGAAATGGTCGCCGCCATTGTGAGCGCCGTCAAAGCAGTTGTGGACGTCCCTGTCATTCCAAAACTAACACCCAACGTCGACCGTATCGAAGACATTGGCCGCGCCGCGCTGGAAGCCGGGGCCGATGGTCTATGTGCCATTAATACCGTAGGACCCGGCTACACGGAGAGTCACGGACACCCGGTTCTCAGCAATGGAATGGGCGGGATGTCTGGTGGTGGTGTACTACCGACGGCACTCAAGTGCATTCGTGCTCTCAAAACGATCACTGATAAACCCATTATCGGCTGTGGCGGTTTATCTACGGCCGACGATTGTCGCGCGGCGATGAATGCCGGCGCATCAATTGTAGGCGTTGGATCGGCGCTGAGCGGCATGGATACGCAAGGTATGAATGCCTTCTTCCGACAGCTCCAAAGAGATCTTGAGACCGGCGGTAATAAAGCAAAAGCTGAGCTAAACCTCGACTTAGACATGGACTTTAGCGCGTTCAAAGTAGTGACTAACGAGCCCGTTTGCGATGACATCACGGTTGTCACTCTTAATGGCAACATCAATATTCAACCGGGTGAATATGTTTTTGTCTGGATTCCGGGTGTGGGTGAGAAGCCATTTTCCTGCCTCACCGACGCACCACTTCGGCTCGCTGTCATTGATGTCGGACAGTTCACTCACGCGTGTTACGGGCTTGAGCCCGGAGACGACGTCTATATTCGCGGGCCCCACGGCTCCCCGGTGCTTCCAAAGGATGACGCTCACGTTGTCTGCGTGGCGGGAGGAACCGGACTCGCCGCGGTCTACCAACTCGCCCGCGACTTTGGTTCACAGGAGTCACCCGCACAGATTTTTGCGGGTGCACGCAGTGCAGATCGCCTGTACTTCATTGACGAGTGCCGCGCGATTGCCGATGTGCACATCGCAACTGATGACGGCAGTGCTGGGTTTAACGGTCGGGTCACCGACGCCCTGCGATCGTATCTTGACACCCTCGATGCTGAGACACTGGCTCGAACAGAATTCTACAACTGCGGACCTGAACCCATGATTCATGCGGCCGAGGCGGTGCAGCGAGACTTTGTTGAGCCGGCAAAAATGTTTAGTGCTATCGACTACACCACAAAATGTGGTGTGGGTATTTGTGGCGCCTGCGCCTCACCCGATGGACGACGAATCTGTGTCGACGGACCCTTTATTAATACCCAATAAACTCACACACGAATAAGAGAGAGAACAATGGGAGCTAAACTTGTCGCTATTTCAGCCGCTGTGACACTGACCGTATTGGCAGTCGCTTGGTTAGGTGATCAAACTGGAGCCACACTTTATGGCTTACCCCTCATGGCGGCCATGGCGCTGGGGGTATTTGCGGTCCAATGGGTCGGACTGACCCATGCACGCTTGTTCGAAACCGAGCACTACTTTGACCTTGTTGGCAGTCTAACGTATGTCACCGTCACGATTTTCGCAATTCAACAGGCTGTAGACTTTGGACTGCGCCAGCAACTCATTGCGGGCGCGGTCGTGGTCTGGGCCGTGCGGCTTGGACCGTTCCTGTTTATGCGCATAAAAAAAGCGGGCGAAGATCAGCGCTTCAGAAAAATCAAACTGTCGACACCACGCTTCTTACTCACTTGGACACTACAAGGCACCTGGGTGTTTATCACCGCAGGCGCTGCGCTTGGCGCCATTATGACGCAAAATTCTAATGCGCTGGAGCCCTTGTTTTTTGTAGGCGCCCTCCTCTGGGTGTGTGGTTTCGTCATTGAAGTGGTGGCAGATCGCCAGAAAAGTGCGTTCAAAGCGAACCCCGAAAATGAGGGGAAGTTTATCAATACGGGCATTTGGGCTCGATCACAGCACCCAAATTACTTTGGTGAAATCGTACTTTGGGCCGGCGTTGCCATCATGGCATTACCCTCGCTGTCGGGCAGTGCCCTGATCTTCTTAATCTCGCCGCTATTTGTTGCCCTACTGCTAACACGGATCAGTGGCGTACCGCTTTTGCGCAAAACAGCGGCAGCTCGCTGGGGTGACGACCCCGATTATCAGGCCCACCTTAAAAACACGCCGGTACTGATCCCACGGCTCTTTTAAGCTCGTTGGGACAGTCGCAAAAAAGCCGGCATTCGCCGGCTTTTTTATTTTTTTTATACCCACTCGCTAGCTGTAGGACTCTTTAAGACCTGCCAAGCAGCCGTGGAACCCTTCCATTGTTGACGTCACCACTTCCGCTGCACTTCGTGACTCATGAATACGACCCATCACCTGCCCCGTCAGTGGTATAGCGGCCTCTA
>ENA-UZWV01009032-UZWV01009032.1-metagenome-genome-assembly--contig:-Day-3-1m-contig-9032_pt1 | contig 11298 bp, 7 predicted proteins | sample MGYA00260342_ERZ794902 | MGnify/ENA metagenome assembly ERZ794902
CAGTTACCATCAAAGTAGTCAGTTAAATCTAGTTTCGTTTGGGTTTGGCTTGGTGCTAGGATTGCTATTGGGTACGGTAGATATACCAATTTGGAGTGGTTTGAGTATACACCTTGGTTTTGCAGGTGGCCCACTGGTTATGGGACTTATACTTGGTGCACTTAAACGCACTGGCCCAATACTATGGACACTACCTTATAGTACTTCAGTGGTAATACAACAGCTCGGACTTATGTTCTTACTGGCGTATATAGGTGTCAATAATGGGGTTCTTTTTATTCAAAGCTTGAGTTTAGAAAGCGTAAAACTAGTGGCTGCAGCCACTCTGTTGAGTATCTCCTCTTCGCTCATTATTATAGCTATTGGGTATAAAATTGCGAAAATCCCATTCTCACTACTGATGGGTATGGTTTCAAATCAACCCGCAGTGTTTGAATTTGCAAATGAAAGATCGGGGAGCAAAATTCCACAAATGGGCTATGCCCTTATTTTACCTATTGCACTGATTATACAGTTAATTATAGCACAACTGATGTATATGCTCTTGGTGTAGTGCATTGAAGTTGCAAACAGTTACCATGCAAAGCGACTGTCTCCGTTTTTGGGGTATGAAATGAGCTATGATGTTGTGTTGCTTTTCGTTACAGAATATTATTGTATAATTGCAAAGCCTTTCAGGCAATTCTCCAGAAATTTTTTTCTAGAATACACTTAAAACATTAACTCTTTACAAATACATGTACGATATTCTTTCATTAGGAGAGATGCTCCTTCCTGAGTTGCGTAAGATCGCAGAGGAACACGGTGTTCCACATAAAGGACTAAAAAAGCAAGATCTAGCCTACAAAATACTTGATTTTCAAGCGGTAAATCCCGAAAGATTTAAAGAGGTGACACCTGCTCAAAAATCAGAAGCTAAATCTCCAAAATCAAAAAAACCTGCTTCTACTAGAAAACCAAAGACGGAAAAGGATGCCGAGGACAAGTTGGCGGATAAACAACCTTCCGAGAGTAGCGATAAAGATGCGAAAGATAACAGTACTCGCGATATAAAACCTAGAGAAGAAAGCCGAGAATCAAGTAAATCTCAACCACGTCAAAATGAGCGTGTACCTAGAGAAGATCGCATATCAAAAAAAGCCAATAATAAGGAAAACGGAAATGATAAACAGAACCGTAATCCGAATAACAAAAAGGCTAACGCTAATAATCCCAATCATAAACAACTTACTCCAGAGGAGAAAGAAGCAAGAGATAAGGAACGTGCCGAACGTGATGCCGAGCGCAAAAAAGCAGATGAGGCCAAGCGTGCAAAACGTGAAGCAGAGGAAAAGCTGATCAACTACCTAGAGCTAGAAGGGGTGGTTACTACGCAAGGGGTACTTGAGGTAATATCGGATGGATATGGATTTCTTAGGTCTCCAGACTACAACTATCAACCATCGCCAGACGATGTTTATATCGCTCCGAACCAAATCCGTCAAAATGGACTAAAGACAGGAGATACGGTAAAAGGAAATATTCGTCCACCGAAGGAAGGTGAGAAGTATTTTGCCCTTATCAATATCTTGGGTATCAATGGTAGATCGGTAGAGTTTGTGAAAGATAGAGTAGCATTCCATCACCTTACACCACTTTTCCCAGATGAGAAATTCAACCTAGAATACAAAAGCGATAACTACAGTACGCGTATTATGGATATCATCTCGCCTATAGGTAAAGGCCAGCGTGGACTTATAGTAGCACAGCCTAAGACGGGTAAAACAATACTATTGAAGGATATAGCAAACGCAATATCTGAAAACCACCCAGAGGTGTACATGATAATTTTGCTAATAGATGAACGTCCGGAGGAGGTTACAGATATGGCCAGAAATGTAAAAGCGGAAGTAGTAGCTTCTACATTTGATGAACCTGCAGACAAACACGTGAAGCTAGCCAATATTGTACTGGAGAAAGCAAAAAGACTTACAGAGTGCGGTCATGATGTAGTGATCTTACTAGACTCAATCACACGTCTTGCAAGAGCATACAATACGGTACAGCCAGCTAGTGGTAAAATACTAAGCGGTGGTGTAGATGCCAATGCGCTACAGAAACCTAAGCGTTTCTTTGGTGCAGCGCGTAACATTGAGAACGGAGGTTCACTTACTATTATAGCGACTGCTCTTACTGAGACAGGATCTAAGATGGACGAGGTCATCTTTGAAGAATTTAAAGGAACGGGTAATATGGAGCTACAGTTGGATAGAAAATTATCGAACAAGCGAGTGTACCCTGCTATTGATATTGTCTCGAGTAGTACACGTAGAGAAGATTTACTATTGGATAAAATGGTACTTCAGAAAATGTGGATTATGCGAAATCACTTGGCAGACATGAACCCTGAAGAGGCGATGAATACGATGCTAAACTACATGAAAGGAACTAAGAACAACGATGAGTTCTTAGTAAGTATGAACGGATAATCTGTTTTACATATACAATTTAAGGAAGAGTAATTACAATTGATTTGTAGTTACTCTTTTTGTTTTCATGGGGATTGTGTGAGTAGAGGCCTTCTAGCAGTATTTTATCACCAGATACCAGCTTCTTTAGTCTAATAATCATAGCAGAATTAAAAGTCCCTTCTCCGCTTGACATCATAGAAGGGTTTCCGCCTTGGGGTATCATAACTGCTTTGAAACTAATGGGTTCTCCTTTGCTATTTACAAAGCATAATCCTCCAGGCAAGCTATCCATTTGGATTAATTTAAATACGTGAATTAAGAAGTCTGTGTTTGGTTCTTCAATGTTTATAGAAGTAGCGCATTCTACCTTATCAGTAATAGTAAACCTATAGCCCGGAGTGAAATAGTATTTACCAGCTTTGAGGTACACCGATCTTCGGAAAGCTATAATATCAGCGTGACCCAGACTCTTTATTTCATTGATAGGCCTAATGAGATCTGAACTAGGCCTAATGTTATAGTCGTTGATGAATGAGTTTACAGTAAAGTGGTCTACCAGGCTTCTTGGGGCAATCCCCATTTCTACTTTTTGGTTAGTGTCATGCCATTCTATTTTGTTCTTACAGCTATTGTATCCAAAAGAATCTGTTAGTAAAGTTATGAAATGTTCTTTACTAACTTTTATGTTGTGGTGCATAGGTTCTACTGGAGGCATGGGGAAATACTGCCAGCACGTATCGCGCTCCGGTACAACGAGGGAATCTATTACGATATGAATATCTTCTACCTGATACAGGCCGCCATTTCTCTCAAATTGTATGTCTCGTATGTGTATGTGGTCGTACGATTTTATGTGACTGAGGGAGGCTTTCAGCGAACTTTGATACACACTTTTTAGGTTACCATCTCCCAAGAGGTAATTCACTCGGCCATCATCCATTAACCCCCCAAAGGTAATATTAAGGTTTTTGGCCCAAAGCGTATCTTCTGCATAATTATAGCAGCTGTCGAACGTAGTCCAGATTCCTTTCAGATGTAGAAACTCCTTCTTGGACAGTATAATAATGGAGTCTGCATTGTCCAAAGCTTTATGGCATTTGTCAAGTATTGGAACTACGGGATATACCAACTCTTGTTTTGTCTGGGCATTACCCAACAAACAGAAGAATAGTATGCTCAGTAAAAGCAAGTGTTTCACTTCATCGTCAGTTTATACACTATCGTTCCTGGTTTAGCTCTTAACTTCTCGCTCACTCGCATACCGCATATCCAGAGCACCTCGTCATCTTTGCAGAGCAGTGGGGTTTGGTGCTTGTCTAGTACATTTATCTTTTGATCTATGAAGAAGTCACTTAGCAGCTTGCTGCCTTTCATACCAAGAGGCTGTATACGATCTCCTTCCTGCCAGTAGCGAAGGGATAACGGGAATAGCTCCGGTGAGATGCCCACTGTTTCTTCTTTTGGATCGTTAGAAAAAATCAACTCTGTCGTCTTTTTTATTTCTAGCGTATGTTCGCCAAGGGTAAAATCTCCAGCGGAGTCAATTGCTACAGCGGAGAATTCTTGCGTTTTGTACTTTTGAACTATAAACGTCTTGCGATTTATCAATAATTGGTGTGTGCTGCTATAAAAAAGAGCTCCAGTAGACGTGCTGCTTTCTAGTATTTGTTCGCATTGCGGGTAGTTAAATTCATAATTGTCTAAAATACGATACAAAAACACAGCCCCTTGTGGGTAAGTTCTAATTCGTTCACTATCAATGGTTAGAGTATTCTCTTCGTGTGTCACAAGAGTAGCTATTTTCTCTTGTACTAGCCAAGTAAGAGCTTCGTTCTCTTGTTGCAGTATCTGTATGCTGCTTACTGTGTTTTGCTCAAAATTGGGTAGGTGTTCCACTACCTTAGGTAGCAGTGAATTTCGCCATTGGTTTCGGGCATATGTATCACTTGCGTTGGAGCTGTCCTCTCGGTGTGTTATGTTATTTTGTTTCAGGTAATCTTTCACCTGTTGGCCAGTTACAGCCAGTAGCGGCCGTATGATGTAGTCGCGTTTCATTGGGATACTCTTTAGACCATTGATGCCCGATTGGCGATTTAGGTTGATAAAAAATGTTTCTACCATATCGCTCTGGTGATGTGCTGTTATTAGTTTGGTAATTTTACCGTCACTTTTTAGTTCTTCAAAATACGCGTAGCGAATTTCTCGGGCTGCCAGTTGTATATTCATCTTGTGGTCCTTGGCATACGCATTAGTGTCTACTTCTTTGGTATACACTGCTGTGCAGTAGCTTAGTTGCGTACCAAGGGTACGTACAAAAAGAGCATCTGCGTCACTTTCTGTACCGCGCAGCCCAAAGTTGACGTGTACCATAACAAAGGGCAATTGCATCTCTTCCAGTAGATATGCCATACATACAGAATCCTTCCCACCACTTATTGCAAGACCTATTTGGTCAAGTTTATCCAGTAGTTGGTGTTTTGTTATGAATGATTTTACGGTTTGGAGCACGATGTTTGTAATCAATAAAGTAACAAACATAAAGTTAATTTTGCGACCTTCATACATGCTCAAATCTGCATTTATATACGTTTTTCTGCTTTCGACTCTGGTGACACAGGCACAAGCACCTGTGAGCAAGCAAACCAAGATAGAAATACTCCGTACAGACGAGTTGGTTTATAACCAAAATAGAGGCCTATATCAAATATGCAAGGGCAATGTACAATTCAAGCAAGGTTCCATGCTGATGAATTGTGATAGTGCATATTTTTACGAAGAAGTAAACAAGATTGAGGCCTTTGGTAAAATCCATATTCGCCAAAGAGATACCGTTGACTTACGGGGTAATTACTTGGAGTACGATGGAGATACACGGTTAGCTAAAGTAAGCCACGATGTGAGGTTTACCGATGGCAAAATGATACTTACAACGGACCAATTGAATTATGACATGGTAGAAAAGATAGGCTATTATACTACCGGCGGTACAACAGTGAATGAGGAGGACAAGCTCTATAGTAGGCGCGGTACGTATTACTCCAGAAGCAAGAATTTGTTTTTTAAAGATTCTGTGCGACTCACTAATCCGGAGTACACAATGGATAGCGATACATTAAAATACAATACCATCACTAAATTGGCCACCTTTTTAGGCCCCACCTACATACGCAGTGAGGAAAATGTGATTTATTGTCAATATGGATGGTACAATACGCAATCCAACACATCGCAGTTTAGCCAAGGAGCATACATAGAAGGCAAGGAAAATAAGCTATCAGCTGATAGTATGATGTATTTCAGAAACAGTGGGCTCGGCGAGGCATTTGGTAATATAGAACTGATAGATACGTTGGAGGAAATTACGATAACAGGACAATATGGGCGGTATGATCGGCAGAATAAAACAACACTCATTACGGGTGAACCAATAGCGATCAAAAATATGGATGGCGACTCCTTTTACCTCAAAGCAGACACCTTCATTGATCGAACAGATACATCTTTAGGTCAAAAAAGAACACTGTACGCTTTTAAAGGAGTATGTGCTTATAAAAGTGACTTGCAAGCCATTTCAGATTCTATGGTCTATAATTTTACGGATAGTACCATCGGCTTCTATTCAAGCCCAATCTTATGGACAGATAGCAATCAAATAACAGGGGATACCATCATTGTTTTTCGCAATTCAGAAGGGCTCGAGAGACTTAAAGCGCACAAAAATGGGTATGTAATAGAAAAAGATCCGAACGGTCTATACAATCAAATAAAAGGAAAATATTTGGAAGCATTCTTTGTGAACGGGAGTATTGATAAAGTAGAAGTAGACGGCAATGGTCAGAGCGTCTATTATGCCCGCGAGGATAGCACACAGTATAGTGGCGTAAATGACGTTATATGTGGACGCATGACCATAAATATTGATACCGTAAGCCGTATACGTAGCATTGTCTTCAAGAACAAACCAAAAGCTACTTTCTCACCGCTAGAAACATTTCCTAAATCAAAAAGCCGATTAGTTGGTTTTAAATGGAGCGCAGTTTTGCGTCCGACAAAATTTCATTTTTTAAATTAACATACCTTTGCAGAATATGTCAAACATAGCATTACCAAAATTCAAGTCAGCCACTGATTTCAGTCGCGAGCTAAGAACCAATGTAGAGAAATATTTTAGAGAGTCAAAAATTTCCAAATTTGCAACACCTTCTCTTAAGGTGAAAGCGGTCATCTTGCTCGTTAGTTTCTTTGGTTCCTATGCTGCTATTATGTTTTCGGGGATGTCCATTTGGACACTACTGGCTTTGTGTGGAACCATGGGCCTAGCTAAGGCTGGAATTGGGATGGGCTTAATGCACGATGCAAATCATGGCTCGTTTTCAAAAAACAAAACAGTCAATAAAATATTTGGATACACCGCAGACATACTTGGTGTGAGCTCTAGTAACTGGATAAATCAGCACAATAGACTACACCATACGTATACCAACATATACAAGCACGATGAGGATGTACATGGAAAAGGTTTGTTCCGTTTTACACAAGACGCTCCACGAAATAAAATCCATAAATTTCAGCATGTATACTGGGCATTTTTCTATGGATTCCTGACATTGGGTTGGTTTTTTGCTGACTTTACGAAGTACAAAGAGTACAGACGAAAAGGTCTAAACAAGGCGAAGGGGATGGAAATTGTCAAAGAGTATGGCGAGATGGTATTTTTCAAGGTCATTTTTGTAACCTATATGTTAGTGTTACCTATGGTTTTCTTAGACGTTGCTTTTTGGCAGGTAATGATCGGTTTTTTTGTAGTAGAATTTGTCGCAGGATGGGTACTCGCAGTGATATTCTCACTCGCACACGTAGTGGACAAGTTTGATTTATCCAACCACGATAAATTTAATGGTACCTCAGAAGATGAGTGGACCGTACATCAGATACACAATACGTTTGATTTTGCAGTGAAAAACAAAGCGTTAACATGGTACTGCGGAGGGTTAAATTATCAAGTAATACATCATTTATTTCCAAACATATCACACGCTCATTATCCAAAACTATATGATATAGTGAAAGAAACAGCAAGCAAGCATGGGATCAATTATCAAGAGTTCACCACTTTCAGAGAAGCACTTGTTTCTCATATCGTGTTTCTACGAAAACTAGGGAGTCCTAAGTTGGCTTTGTAAGCCGTACTAATTTGCAAACACTTACGTTTATAAGTAAGTACCTCACACTTCATAATATGACGGCATTTATCGTCTCTTTTGTATCCAGGTACAGAATTTGGGATGAGATTAATAAAAATGCTAAGAAACACAGTTATTGTAGTTTTACTACTTACTTCATCAAACTTATTTGCGCCCCCTAGCAGCCCTAATTATTCACACAGTGGTACGTGGGCGGAGACTACGTTTGACTCATTAAGTGTAGACGATCGTCTGGCTCAATTATTTATGATTGAGGTGCGACCTACCTACGGTGCCAAACACCTTGCTATTGTAGAACGTACAATCAAAGAACACAAGGTAGGTGGGGTTATATTTTTCAAAGGAAACCCAACGGAACAGGTGAAACTTACGAATAAGTTTCAGCAAATGAGCAAGACCAAAATGCTCGTAGCGATAGACGGAGAGTGGGGTCTAGCGATGCGATTAGCCAATACCATTTCATACCCGTATCAATTGGGTTTGGGAAGCATTCAAGACGATAAAATAATATATGATATGGGAAAAGAGATAGGTCGCCAGTGCAATCGTATAGGCGTTCATGTCAACTTTGCCCCGGTTATTGATGTCAATAACAACCCCAACAATCCAGTAATAAATTACCGCTCTTTTGGTGAAGACCCGGATAACGTATCTACCAAAGGATGGGCATATGCTAGCGGCATGCAAGCGGCGGGTGTTATTGCTTGTGCAAAGCATTTTCCTGGTCATGGAGATACTGACGTAGACTCGCACAAAGATTTGCCAGTGATAAACCATAGTATGGAACGCTTGCGAGAGGTAGAGTTCAAACCATTTGAACACCTCACTCGTAAGGGTGTTATGTCGGTCATGACTGCACACTTATACATTCCGGCAATAGACGCAAGAAAAAACATAGCTATTAGCATTTCAGACAAAGCTATCAATGGTATACTGCGAAGAGAAATGGGTTTTACAGGTCTTTCGTTTACCGATGCACTCAATATGCAAGGAGTTGCTAAATACCATACAGATGGTGAGCTGGAGCTAAAAGCATTGATGGCAGGAAATGACGTTTTACTTGCTCCGGGAGATATCCCTAAAGCTATTGGCCTGATAAAAAAAGCAATGGCAGATGGTACATTAAGTGAAGACTACGTTTGGAATAAGGTATTAAAAATACTGAATTACAAGCACGCTATGGGCTTACACGAGTTTGAGCCAATAAAGGAATATGGAATAGAAGAAGATCTTAATAGTACACGAGCAAAGCACGTGAACTATAAGCTGGTAGAACAGACGTTATGCTTAGCTAAAGACGACAACAGTTTAGTTCCGATCAATCCTAAGAGCAACCAAAAAATTCTTTCTATTGCCATAGGTGATGGCAGTAAAACAACGTTTCAGCAGGAGCTCATGTCTATGGGGAATATAACGACCGCAAGCATTAGTAAAAAGGCCTCTGCGGCTCAATTTTCTGCACTCAAGAACCAAATGGCGGGTTATGACTTGACTATAGTATCGTTGCATAAGACAAGTAAGTATCCCCCAAATTTTGGGATTACCCCTACATCAGCAAATTTCATTTCTGAAATAGGAACGATGAATAATGTTTTGCTTGTCAATTTTGGCAATCCATATAACCTGAAGAAATTTGCAAGCCAGAATAGTGTATTATTAGCGTATGAGGATCAAGAGGCACATCAACTAAAAGCAGCGCAAGCGGTATTTGGCGTTATAGGTATTAATGGAACGCTACCAGTCACCGTTGGAAGCCAATATAGTGCTAAGATGGGTATTACGACATTGCCAATAAAGGAACTGGTACGTGGTATTCCTGAGGAAGTAGGAATGAGCAGTAGCCGACTCAGTAAAATAGATAAAATAGCTCAAGGTGCTGTGAATAGCGGAGCAACTCCTGGCTGCCAAGTACTGGTAGCAAAAGGAGGGAGGGTAGTTTATAATAAGAGTTTCGGTAAGCATACTTTTAATAGTAAGCAGAACGTACAAAATTCCGACTTGTACGATTTGGCTAGTCTAACCAAAGTGGCTGCTACTACCGTTACGCTGATGAAACTGGAAGAAGATGGACAGCTGTCTTTGGATGATAAAATGGTCAAATACTTGCCGGAGTTAGCTACTACTAATAAGTTACATATGACTATTAAAATGGTGCTAGAACACAAAGCCGGATTGAAAGATTGGATACCATTTTATGCAGAAACCACGCAAGATGATTCTGTGTATGATTCGGTTTACTCCAAAGTACCCACCGCTTTACATACGGTTTTTGTTGGCAACGGTTTGTATATGCTCGACACCTATAAAGAGCGAATTATGCAACAAATTTATGACTCTGAAGTAGGTACTATAAATAAATACAAGTACAGTGATTTGGGCATGATTCTCATGAAGGAACTCATAGAACGTGTAACTGGAACAGATTTTCAAGATTACGTAGATGCGGTATATTTCAAGCCAATGGGGATTAGTAGACTTACTTTTTTACCATTAGATAAGTTTGATAAAGCAGAAATAGTTCCCACCTCCTTAAGTCCTGATATGCGTCAAGGTTTGGTACACGGTATGGTGCACGATCCAGGAGCAGCTATGCTCGGTGGTGTAAGTGGTCACGCTGGGCTATTTGGTAATGCAGAGTCCCTTGCGGTACTCATGCAAATGCTACTCAATGGCGGCACCTATAACAATGTCCAATACCTGAAACCAGAGACGATTTCCAAATTTACCGCAAAACAAGCCCGGGATTCGCGTAGAGGTATAGGATGGGACAAGCCTGAGATGAACAGAAAAAAAGGAAATCCAGCGTCTGATTTAGCATCAGCAAATTGTTTTGGACATACAGGCTTTACTGGGACGATGATATGGGCAGATCCAGCGTACGATTTGGTATATGTATTCTTGAGTAACAGAGTGTATCCAACACAGGACAATCGAAAATTGATCCGTATGGGAGTTCGAACCAACATCATGGACGTGATTTATGAAAGTTTTCTACTTCAGTAAAGCATTGGCATCATTTTTGAAAAATAGGAGAAACAATAATATATAGAAATGAAAAAATTTATTTTAGCAAGCGTAGTACTATTCACTATGTCGTCGTGTGATGAGATACTTGATGTTCTTACCGCTACTGGAGGAGGAACCAACGGTATAGCGAGCATATCACAGAATGAAGCTGCTTCTGGTTTGAAGCAAGCATTAGAAAAAGGGGTGCTGACCGGAACATCATTCTTGGGAAAGAAAGATGGCTTCTTAAAAAATGAAGCTTACAAAATTCTACTACCCGCTGAGGTGCAAGATGCGGTAACCAAAATAAGGGCTAATCCAATTGCTAATGCATTGGCGGGTCCGTACTTGGGGAAAGTGGAAGTTGCTATGAATACCGGTGCAGAAAATGCCATGGCAGAGGCAAAACCAATTTTTATTAACGCTATTAAATCGATGAGTATTAGTGATGCTATAAGTATTGTAACTGGAGGAGAGGGAGCAGGTACAGCATACTTGAAGCGTGCAACTTCCGCAAGCCTGAAAAGCAAGTTTACTCCAGTCATTACTCAGGCCATGGAGAAAGTAAATATCAAGGATCCTTGGGAAAAGGTAACAACTGGATACAATATGGTAATGGGTAAAAAGGTACAGACAGA
>ENA-UZWV01011759-UZWV01011759.1-metagenome-genome-assembly--contig:-Day-3-1m-contig-11759_pt1 | contig 11297 bp, 8 predicted proteins | sample MGYA00260342_ERZ794902 | MGnify/ENA metagenome assembly ERZ794902
GTAATAACAGCTATAGGTTTGGCTTCATCAAACGTTACTTCTGAGTTAAAAGGTTCTTGTTTACTCCATTGCCCGTGTGCTTTTATACTATGCATCAAAACATGACTAAATGTTTCTGCAGTATCGATATATTCTGATATAATTTTTGAATCTAGAAAATTATTAGCTTCTTTTTCAGAATTAAAAACGGTGAGTAGTCCAAAAGTTGACCAATCTGGCCATATCGAAAACCCGTTACCACTACCAGCACCAAGGGCTTTCCAGAAGGTTAAGCCTTCAATATTTTGATTTAATAATGGTGGGCGTCCCATACGTCCCAAGGCTTGCCATTTGTTTTTTCGGCCTTTGTATTTAAAAAATGATATGACGGTTGTTTGTGGCATTAGTGTAAAAGTACGATTTCTTAATAGTTACCTCTTATCGGTATTTTAAATGTTTTAACTTTTTTGGAGACACCATTAACAAACGCTGGAATGACTTTTATGTCCTCTGACAAATCTGAACCTTTAAAACCATCGATATCAGAATAATCAACAGTTGTGTTATACTGTTCCAGGTATGTTGAAGCTAAAGGTAAATAAGACCAATGCCAGCGTTCTAGATTATAGCCAGTTCTTCCATTTATCTTGTCTGTGTAAACTTGATAAAAACCATATTTATTAGCATTATTTATTAACCAATTATATATTTTTTTTCCTTTTCCAGATGTAAAATAAGAATTATTCAAATTATTTATATCTAGATCAGTACCCCAATGATGACGTGAAGTTGATGGCATAGAATTATACTCCAAAATCTTTTTAATACGATCAATCGGTTTAAGATTATTGTAGCGATTCCATTTGCGATTCCAAATCGCTTTTTGTTCTTCAAAATTCCTAGTACCTGATACAATAATTAATTGGATTGTGTCATATAAGGCTGCCCTTTGCATTTTTAGAAATGCCTCATAGGCTTCATTTTGAAGGTATATTTTTTTTGAACTTAATTTTAAATCTACTTGAACAAAATCTGGATGTGTTTTATAATCAAATTTACCTAATAAAATGGTTTTTTTGATTTTTGGTAGTGCAGGGTTTATAATAGATTCTTTATTAAAACTTTGTTTTACTTCTGCTGTTTTTTTAAATCTATTACTATTATCCTTACAAGCAAATACTATACATAATATGATAACAAAAGCTGTAACCTTCATGTTTAGCTTTTTAGATTTTGAATACGCTGTAAAAGTGTTGGATGCGAATAATGCATGAAAACATAAACTTTGTGCGGAGTCAAATTACTTAAACTATTTTTAGAAAGTTTTTTAAGTGAAGTAATTAGTGGTTCAGCTTTATAGGTGTTTTTAGCATAATCATCGGCTTGATATTCAAATTTACGTGAGAAATAATTCATAATAAGTCCAGTTGCTTCAGAAATAGGCGAGTAGAGTAATCCAAATGCTATAAGCCCAGCATGAAAACTAGGAATTTCTACACCGATGGCATTAGATAATAGTGGATTAGATATAAAGACAGATAGGATGTATAACGTCAGACCGGTTAATAGAATCGAAGCAAATAAATTAAAAATAATATGCTTACGCTTGTAATGACCCACTTCATGAGCTAATACTGAAACAATTTCTTCTTCATCTAAATCATTGATTAGTGTGTCAAAAAGCGTCACTCGTTTTTCGCTACCAAATCCAGAAAAATAAGCATTTGCTTTTGTGCTACGTTTGGAGCCATCAATAACAAAAATTTTCTTTAAGCTAAATCCAACAGAGATGGCATAGTCAGATATTTTGTTCCGTAATTCGCCATCTTCTAATGGTTTTTGCTTATTGAATAATGGGACTATTAGTCTGGCATAAAACATATTCATAAATACTGTAAATACTGTAATTAATCCCCAAGCATATAACCAAAAGCATGTTCCAGTAGCTTGGTAGAACCAAACGATCAATGCCAATAGACCACCACCGATAATAGCCATCATCACAAGACCTTTAATTTTATCGATTATAAATAGTTTTTTAGTGCTCTTATTAAAACCAAAACGTTCTTCAATTACAAAAGTTTTATAATAACTAAAAGGTGTAGAGATAATATCGCTTGCCATCATAATAATTCCGAAGAATAGCAACGCGATTATAATTGGATTTTCTGAGTAGATTCTTGCGATAGTATCTACATATTCAAAACCATCAAAAAATAAAAAACCAAGCGTTAGCAACAAAGAAAATAACGATGACCATATGCCAAACTTATAATTTGCAGCTTTATAGTCCTGTGACTTTTTGTAGGCGTCTTCATCAAAAACATCTGATAATTCACTAGGAATATCGTCATTAAAGTGTTTTGCGTTTAAAGCATCAAGTATTTTGTCTTTTAAGAAATTGATGCTAATAATAGTTATGATGATATAGAAGAGAATTTCTGAATTCATTTATTAAAATTATTTAAAATCGCGTTGTCTTTTAGCTTCATAAATTAAAATTCCGGCTGCTACAGAAACATTCATAGAATCAATAACACCTTGCATAGGTATACTTACATTTTGAGTAGCAGCATCACGCCACTCTTGTGTTAATCCTGTCGCTTCTGTTCCAACAACTATTGCTGATTGTAATGTATAGTCTTGTGAATGATACGGCTCAGATTTCTGAAGGATAGCACTAAAAATATTAAAATTGTATTTCTGTAAATAGGTAATCACATCTTCACTGCTACCAACGGCGATTTCAGTTGTAAACACACAACCAATACTAGAGCGAATGATATTTGGATTGTAAATATCTGATTTAGGATTAGCAATAATCACAGCATCAATGTTTGCAGCATCAGCAGTCCTGAGTAAGGCACCAATATTTCCAGGTTTTTCTGGAGCTTCAGCTACTAAGATTAAAGGATTTTTAGAAGTTAGTTTTAACTCCTCAAGTGAGTGTGGTTTAGTTTTACCTACTGCGATCACACCTTCAGTTGTACTACGATACGCTAATTTTTGAAATACTTCTTTCGAAATTTCAATAATTTCAACATTGTAATGCTCCATAGATTTGGCTTCGCTTTCAGAAAATAAATCTGGAAAATAAAGTAGTGTTTCAATAGTATATCCGCCTTTAATAGCAAGGGATAATTCGCGTTTTCCTTCGAGTAGAAACTGTCCCGTTCTTCTGCGTTCACGAGATTTATCTTTCAGCTGAATAAGCTGTTTTATCAATGGATTCTGCGGACTTGTTATTGATTTGTTCATATAGTAGCAAAAGTAATGTAATTTTACAGGAAATGTAACGTCAAAGATTCATCTAAAACCAATTTAATTATCATATGAAAAAATTACTATTTGTATTTACTGTTGCATTACTATTTGTTACTTGTAAAGAGAATGAAAAACAATCTACAGTTATTGAAAAATTAACTAAAGAGGTTATCACTACAAGTATATACCCAGAAAATATAACAAAAGTTTTTGACGCTCATGGCGGAATAGATAACTGGAATAGAATGAAAACCTTATCATTTTCTGTAAATAAGACTAATGGCGCCGAGATCACAACTACAAACCTAAAAACAAGAGCCGAGCTAATCGATACACCAACTTATACTTCAGGTTTTGATGGTAGAACACTTTGGGTTAATGAAAAAGACGGAAATGAATTTAAAGGAAATGCAAAATTCTATAAAGGATTGATGATGTATTTCTACGCGATGCCTTTTATTGTTGGTGATGATGGAATTATTTATGAAGAAGCTGAAGCTTTAACTTTCGAAGGAAAAACATACCCAGGCGTTTTAATTTCTTACGATGCTTGTGGCGTTATTTTATCGAAAAAGAACTATTATTTAGCACAAACCGGTGTTGGACTATCTCCAAATGACCAATATATTCTGTATTACGATGCAGATTCTGGTCAAATGCAATGGTTAGCTTACACAGTAACTTTTGGTAAAGATGAAAAAAGTAAAAAATTCAGTTATATCCGTTACAATGATTGGCAAAATTTAAATGGATTAGCTTTACCAAAAAGCATTTCTTGGTACAAATTTAAAGAAGGTAAACCAACTGAATTACGCAATACTGTAGAATTTGCAGACGTTGTAGTTTCTGAAGAAGCTCCTGATAATAGCATGTTTGGTATGCAAGAAGGTGCTAAGATTATTGAATAGTCTTTAGGAATAGATAAATAAAAAAAGGGAACCAATTTGGTTCCCTTTTTTGTTTTAATCTTGTTGATTATATTTTTCTGAATAACGTTTCCAAAGTTTTGTTTGATGGGTTTCTAAGCTTAATTGTCGTCCGTCTATAAAAGCATGTGTGACAATATTTGTACGCATATCTAAAGCATCACCTTCACTAATAAAAAGTGTAGCGCTTTTACCAGCTTCTAAAGTTCCGTACATATTGTCAATACCCATAATCTTAGCTGGGTTTTGAGTAATCAATTGTAAAGCCTGCTCTTTGGTTAGTCCATGGGCAACTGTTGTACCTGCATAAAAAGGCAGGTTACGAGAATTCATACGTTCCATTTGCCCGCTAGGTTCAAGAGATACTAATATACCTGCATCTACCAATTTTTTTGCTAATTTATAAGGTAAATCGTAATCATCATCTTCATTATTTGGTCTTGTGTGTAAACGTCTTAAAAATACAGATACATTATTCTGTTTGAGAAAATCTGCAATCTCACCAGCTTCATAACCTCCAACAATAGTAATATTTGATATACCTTGAGATTTAGTAAAATTGACTGCATCAGTGATACCCTTTTGGTCATTTACATTAACATACAAATGCTTAGAGCCGTTGAACAAGCCAGCCATTGATTCAAAAGGTAAGTGACGCTCATCTTTTGCTCCAGCATTATAACTTTTAGATTCGTCGAAGTACATTTCTAATTCTTTGACTTGTTTATTATAATCTTTATTAGGTTTTAAAGCAGGGTCTTCACCTAGCCACCAACGACCTCGACTAAAACTATTTGGCCAATTGATGTGTATCCCATCATCGGCTTTAATTACTGCATCTTCCCAGTTCCAGGCGTCGTATTGTACAATAGATGATGTACCAGTAATACGTCCGCCACGAGGAACAACTTGACCCAAAAGTACGCCATTAGGACGCATAGATTCTACTATTTTTGATTCTGCATTGTAGGCAATTAAACTTCTAATATGTGGGTTAAAAGTTCCCATTTCAGAAAGGTCACTGGATGCTTTTACAGCATCAACTTCTACTAGACCCAAGGTACCATTAGAAACAATAAAGCCAGGATATACATGTTTTCCTGATGCATCAATAACTTCCATATTTACAGTACTTAACTTCATTACAGTTGCATCACCAATGTTTGTTATTTTTCCGTTAGAGAATGTGATTAGACTATTCTCTATAACTTCTCCATTGCCAATATGTGCTGTAGCACCAACGATGGCAATATCTTTACTCTGCTTTGATGCTGGTGTTTGTTGTGCATAACCAATACTCGAAACAAGTAAAAAAGCTATGATATATATATAATTTTTCATGTGTTTATATTTATTATTTTTTAAGGTCACATGCAGTTCGCTATTAATCAACATCCTTTGATGATAAATTTTAGAACATACTCGTTTCATCTTAATATGTTTTGAATATTTAATTGATTAATAACCTGAGTCCATAGAGTCACAGTGTAACAATTTCTTTTCCTTCTTTTTAACAGGTTGTGTTTTTAGACCTTTGTTTTTATCTTGAAGCATCAAATTAATCAATTCACTTTTTTCTTTTTTAATAGCATCACGCATTTGTTTATCTTTTTCTAGATCAAAATAAGTAACACCTTCAATAATTGTTTTTTCAGCTTTCGAATATATTGAAAGTGGATGATCGGTCCAAAGAACAACGTCAGCATCTTTACCAATTTTAAGACTTCCTACACGGTCATCTAAGTGTAATAATTTTGCTGGGTTAAGCGTAACAAATTTCCATGCATCTTCTTCATTAATACCACCATATTTAACAGATTTTGCTGCTTCTTGATTTAGTCGACGAGACATTTCAGCATCGTCACTATTAATAGCAGTTACAACACCTGCATTATGCATAATTGCAGCATTGTAAGGTATCGCATCATTTACTTCATACTTATAAGCCCACCAGTCACTAAAAGTAGAGCCACCAACACCATGATCAGCCATTTTATCAGCTACTTTATAACCCTCAAGGATGTGTGTAAACGTATTAATATTGAAGTTGAATCTTTCTGCTACTTTCATCAGCATATTAATTTCACTTTGTACATAAGAGTGACAAGATATAAAGCGTTCGCCATTTAATATTTCAGCTAAAACTTCCATTTCTGTATCTTTCCTGTATGGTTTACCACTTTTCTTGGCATCGTCGTAAGCCTTAGCTCTGCTGAAATAATCCATGAATACTTGCTCCACACCCATACGTGATTGTGGGAAACGTGAGTTTGTTCTACTACGAGATTGTTTAACGTTTTCACCTAGTGCAAATTTGATAAACTTAGGTGTATTGTCGTAAATGTAGTTATCTGCAGATTCTCCCCATTTTAATTTAATTACCGCAGAGCGTCCACCAATAGGATTTGCAGAACCGTGTAATATCTGAATCGACGTTACGCCACCAGCTAGGTTGCGGTATATATCAATGTCCTCATCGTCAAGTACATCTTCTATCGTCACTTCGGCTGATGAATTATGTCCACCTTCGTTAATCGAAGCTGCACCAATATGAGAATGCTCGTCAATAATACCAGCCGTAATATGCTTGCCTTTAGCATCGATTACTTTGGCACTTCTGTCTGTAAGGTCTTTACCTATTTTTGCAATTTTTCCGTCTTTAATTAGAACATCTGTGTTTTCTAAAATACCTTCACTCTCATTAGTCCAAACAGTAGCATTTTTAAATAGTAAAGTTTCAGCTTTAGGTTTATTGGTATAACCATAAGCTAAGTTTGGATAGGTAACTGGACTCATAAAAGGTGAATCACCAGATTTTTTACTATCTGATTTATCTTTTTTGTCAGCATTACTATTAGCAGTTCTATTAGCGTAAAAGCTATATTCAGAGCCATTAGGCAATGTAGCTTTGCCACTAAGCTTATTTCCATTTGCAGCATTTGCCGCAACTCTTATGTATTCTTTTTTGTCGCTATCGGTAGTTGTAAAGGTTAAGTTAACCCAATCACCAGAATAAGACATTTTTGTACCTAGGCTATTGTCACCAGATTCTAGTTTTGCTTTTGGCTTGCTTGCGCTTCCTGAAATATTAAGCTTGTAGTCATTACCAGCAAGTTTAAACTCGTAATCACCATCAATGTCTTTTACATTCATATTTCTAATCACATGCTGCATCCCTTGGACCCAATTTTCATAAAGCTTTGTTTTTTTATCAAAAACTTCTCCTGATGTGATTAAGAAGTTAGCATAGCTTCCAGCTTTTAAAGTTCCTAAAACATCAGACTTTCCTAATAAATTAGCTGGGATAGTGGTTAGAGCCTCTAGAGCTTTTTCTTTTGAAAGACCGCTTTCGATGGCTTTCATTAGATTGGTTTTAAAAGACTTCTTAGATTTTAGTCCGTGGGTTGTTAATGCGAATTTTACGCCATTTTCAGCTAATAATCTCGGGTTGTGTGGTTCTTGATTCCAAGCACGCATATCGCTTAGCGATAGAGTAGAAGCCAAAAATGGATTCTCGACATCATAAGCCATTTGAAATTCTATTGGTAGAATAATAGTAGCATTTAATGCTTTTACTTCATCAATGCGTTCATATTCATTGCCACCGCCAACGATGGTGTATTGTATGTTGTGAGCATCACCAACCTTGTCAGCACGCATTAAATCTAAACGGCTTCCAGCTTCAAAGATTTGTAATAGGTTTTTATTTCCATTTAAGGCTTCCAGAGATAAATCTTTGGTATCTACATTTCCTGCGGCATACCATTTGGCATCATCATACATCTGACGTAAAAGTGCCATACTACCCATAATTGAGGATGGATATGATTGACGTGATTTTACACTTTTTCTAAATGAAAAATTCTGAGTTGTCTCGCCATCAATTACTCGGAGTGAATTATCAGCATCATTATTAAGTGCGATCAATGCACCTGTTCCACGAGCTATTCCGTCAGGATTATGTGTGTTAACCATACCAAAACCAAGTTTATGCATTTCTGATGCAGATTTAGCATCGTATTTAAAACTAGCCATAACGTCTTGTTCTGGCATAATATGGTCGTTCCAGTAAAAACCACTTCGACTTGCTGCATATTGTGGCCCATTGCCGCCACGTTTTGGTTTAGCTACGCCAAAGGTTGTATGTAAGTCTATAAAAGAAGGGTAAATAGATTTGCCAGACAAATCGACTTTTGTAGTGTTTTTTGGAATACTGACAGACTTGCCAACGCTAACTACTTTACCATCTTTGATAAGTAGGGTTCCGTTAGTGATAACTTCTGTTGGTGAGACGTGAATTTTTGCATTTGTAAATGCCATGTAATTGGAGTTGTTTGCTTTAACTCCTGAATTACTGGGAAAATAGTCTTGTGCAAATAACGAGAAACTGCATAGGAATACGAGCAGTCGTAAATAAGCTTTAATCATAGAGTGAGTTGGTTTAAGTTATAATTTTAAAGATAATGTTTAAAGATAAATCTTCTTTTTAATTAAGAGTTTTTAACGTTTTTAAAGTGGATTGTTATTGTAGTAATTAACTAGTAATGCTACAATATAGCTATAGCTTTTTATACCTTTAGATTGGTTGTTAGCTTTTAAAAAAGAATCAAAAGTTTTTTCAAAGACAGGTTCAAAAGCGTTTTGGTAGGATTGCCAAAAGTCTTGAATTTCCTGATAATTTTTGCGTATACCCAAGTTTATGGATTCTAAAATTGTATTATATTTTTCAGGGTCACGTTTATAGATTTCTATTAAACAATAACGCAGTGCAAATGTATATCCAGAGTACTTGAAATATAAATCATCGTTGTTTACTGTGGCAAGCATTCCAATGAAATTCGCTTCGTTTTCAGCGGCATAACCCAATTGATGAGCTATTTCGTGACAAGAGGTTGTTGGAAATTTAAAAACAGGAATCAATCCATCAACCTGCGCCTCGTTTGTAAAAGGATTGAGGTATCCTGAAAACCCCATGTAAGTTAACGGTACACTATAAATAGATTTTTTTAGGCTTTGCGGATTATAATCTAGATGAGGATATTGTTTTGAAAGCTCAGTATAACCGTATTTTACTTTATTAAAGACATCTTTTTTACTGTAAGGAAGTACAACTTTAATAGTATCATTAATTACTAACTTTTCATGAATTGTATTTGATTTTTCAATTAATTTTTTTGTAAATGATAGAAGTTCCTCATTGGTGTAATCTGCTTTTAATCCCATTGACTCATAAAGAGGCAACCTATAATAATTAAAACCCCAAAGTAAATGAAACGCAAAGTATGCTATTGAGAGTAAAGCTGTAATGTCTAAAAACCAATTAACCGTGTTTTTATAGATGTTTTTTAAATTAAGAATAAACCATCTTATCAAATAAATCCCAGCAAAAGTGTACAAGATATCACCAACTGAAAATGGAAGCCACCCAAATGTATAGCGCATCAATTTAGACAAGAAAATATATAGACCATTGCTATAGTATTGTTCGATAAACTCAGGGTAATATTTCAGAATATTTATACTAATAATCTGAAAACCTAAAAAAATAAGTAGTGCTCCTTTTTTTGTAATGCGCATACCTCAAAAATAGAAAATAGTTTTAGTTTAGTTACCTTTGCAGTTCTAAAAAAACTATAAATATGATTGCAGAAATAAGAGCTCTAGAGCCAAAAGCTTTATGGAATAAATTTGCAGATTTAAATGCCGTTCCTAGACCTTCAAAGAAAGAAGAACGTATTATACAATTTATGAAAGATTTTGGTAATAACCTTGATTTAGAGACTGTTGAAGATGAGGTTGGTAACGTCATTATCAGTAAACCTGCAACAAAGGGTATGGAGGATAGAAAACCAATTGTTATGCAAAGTCATTTAGATATGGTACATCAAAAAAATAATGATACCATTTTTGATTTTGATGTCCAAGGTATTGAAATGATTATTGAAGGCGATTGGGTAAAAGCAAAAGGAACTACTCTAGGTGCAGATAATGGCCTCGGGGTTGCAACAATCATGGCAATTTTAGAGAGTGATACAATTGCTCATCCAGCTTTAGAAGCTTTGTTTACAATAGATGAAGAAACTGGAATGACAGGTGCAAAAGGCTTAAAAGGTGGTTTGCTTAAAGGTGAAATACTTTTGAATTTAGATACAGAAGAAGATGATGAAATCGGTGTTGGTTGTGCTGGTGGTATTGATGTTACTGCTACGCGCGAATATAAAGAAGAGGAAACTCCTGAATTTAAAGTCGGTTATTCAATTTCTGTAAAAGGATTACAAGGTGGACATTCTGGTATGCAAATACATGAAGGTCTAGGTAATGCTAACAAAATAATGAATCGCGTTTTATTTGACGGATTTGAAAACTTTGGTTTACGTATATCAGAGATTGATGGAGGAAGTCTAAGAAACGCCATTCCCAGAGAAAGTAATGCAACTGTTGCTATAGATACAGTTCATGAGGCGGCGTTTAATTTTGAAATGACTCAACTATTTGAAACTATAAAGAAAGAATTTAAAATTATGGAGCCAGATTTAGAGATTATTGTTTCTAAAATTGTAACCCCCGAAAAGATTATGGACTTAGGTGTTCAAGAAGGCTTAACACGTACTATTTATGCTGCTTTAAATGGTGTTTATAGAATGAGTGCAGATATCCCTGAATTGGTAGAGACCTCAAATAATATTGCAAGAGTCATTGTAAAAGATGGTCATATTAAAATAGGGTGTTTGACACGTAGCTCTGTTGAATCCTCAAAATTAGATTTAGCAAATACATTACGCGCTACTTTTGAGTTAACAGGTTGCGAGGTTGAGTTTACTGGAGATTATCCAGGTTGGGCTCCAAATATGGATTCCAATATTTTAAAGATCATGGTACCAATTTATGAACGTTTAAATAATGGTGGAAAACCACACGTTGCAGCATGTCATGCTGGTTTAGAATGTGGAATCTTAGGACAGAATTATCCTGCAATGGATATGATAAGTTTCGGTCCTAATATCAAAGGTGCACATTCGCCAGATGAACGTGCTCAAATTTCTTCAGCACAAAAATATTGGAAATTTGTTTTGGAGATTTTAGAAAATATACCAAAGACTTAATATGTAATAATAACATAATAAAAAA
>ENA-UZWV01000509-UZWV01000509.1-metagenome-genome-assembly--contig:-Day-3-1m-contig-509_pt1 | contig 11272 bp, 9 predicted proteins | sample MGYA00260342_ERZ794902 | MGnify/ENA metagenome assembly ERZ794902
TTTACCACGGATAAATCATGGGATATAAAAATATATGTAAACCCAAAATCTTCTTTTAGCGAATTCAGTAAATTAAGTACTTGTGCTTGTACAGAAATGTCTAGGGCAGAGACTGATTCGTCACAGATAATTAATTTTGGCTGAACAGCCACAGTTCTAGCGATGCCTATTCGTTGCCGTTGTCCACCCGAAAACTCATGAGGATAGCGATTAAAATGAGCTGCCTCTAACCCTACTTTTTCTAAAATTTCAATGGTACTTGATTTTCGTTCTTCATCAGAATTAAATAAGCTGTGTACTTTCATTGGCTCCATAATTGCATTGCCAACAGTGAGGCGAGGATTTAGAGAAGCATAGGGGTCTTGGAAAATAATTTGTATCTCTTTTCGTAAATTTCGTAATGCAGCTTTATTAAGGTTTGTTATGTCATTCCCTTTATATTTTAGCGAACCCGCAGACGCTTTGTCCAGTTGTAAAATAGCTTTTCCGAGCGTAGATTTGCCACAGCCAGACTCACCAACAAGCCCAAGCGTTTCTCCAGAATACACTTTGAAACTAACGTTGTCCACGGCCTTAAGTGTTGTTTTTGTTCCAAAGAAAGAGGCTTTAGAATAATATGTTTTTTCAAGATTGATTACCTCTAGTAATGGGGTGCTGCTATAAATTTTTTTATGTTTTTCTTCTCTAGCAGTCTTAGTAATAAGTGATTTGGGAATTTTACCTAACAAAAAGTCACTAATTGTTGGGAGTTTTTTTAAACGACCATCAAGTTTAGGTCGTGTACCAATAAGCGCTTTTGTGTATTCTTTTTCAGGGTTTTTAAAGACGGATTTTACAGTCCCTTTTTCTACAATATCCCCTTTGCACATTACCAAAACCCGATCTGCTATTTCAGAAACTAAAGCTAAATCATGACTTATAAAAATTACACTCATTTTAAATTCTTTTTGAAGTATTTTTAGTAGTGCAATAATCTCTTTTTGAACAGTGACGTCTAAGGCAGTTGTTGGTTCATCAGCGATTAGAATTTCTGGCTTGCAAGCAATAGCCATTGCAATCATAACCCGCTGTTGTTGCCCCCCTGAAATCTCATGAGGATATTTTTTATATATATTATTAGCGTCCTGGATTTTAACGGTATTAAATAAACGGACTACTTCTTCTCGTGCTTCTTTTGTTGAAATATTAGTATGATGAAGCAAAATTTCTTCAACCTGTTTACCACAGCAAATAGATGGATTTAGAGCGCTCATAGGCTCTTGAAATATCATAGCTATTTTTCTACCGCGAATTTTTTCAAGCCTCTTTTGAGAACAGTTAATTATATTTTCATTGTTGAATAAAACCTTCCCCGCAACAGACGCCCCTTTTGTGAAGGATAATAGACCCATAACCGCTAGTGAAGTGACAGACTTCCCGCTTCCAGATTCACCAACGACTCCAAGGATTTCATTTTGATATAGATTGTATGTTATGCCGTTAACCACTTTGCTTCTGCCACTTATGGATTTAAAAGTGATTCGAAGATTTTTAACACTAAGAATTGGTGAGGATTTCATGGTTTAAATGTAATCATAATATTTTTTTCTCATTACAATCTAAATGATTCGCAATAGTTAATATTATAATTGTAGTAGTGCTTGTAGACGCCATAATTAATGACTTTGTAGCGTGTAATATTTAATTATTGAAAATACAATTGGATCATGGTTGTATTTGTTGCTCACTTAATAAAATCTTATAGGCTTCTTCAATATAGGTGCTGATGTCGCCATTGTAAGGGTCATTTCCATAGGATTCTTTTTCTTGACCGAGCCGAACCACCATTACGTTATCTCTTGGCTCAACCACCACAAATTGTCCTAAATGGCCTTCCATCATAAAAAATGATTTATCCTCTGTTTTTCGTAGCCACCAACCATATCCATATTGGGGGCTTTCCTTAAAACGGGGTTGAGTAGATTTAGCCACAAAAGTTGAGTCTAAAAGTTGTTTGCCGTTCCATTTTCCATTATCCTTATAAAGTTTTCCAAAACGTGCAAAATCTTTTGCATTAGTAGCAATACAACAGTAAGCCTTGACCATATCGTTTTCCTCACTATCTATTTGCCAAAGAGCTTCGTTTTCACTTTCTAAGGGTATCCAAAAACTTTCTGAAAGATATTCATACATTTTTTTACCCGTTGCTTTTTCAATTACCATGGCGAGTAACTGTGTGTCTCCACTTGCGTATTTAAAAGATTCTCCTGGGTTAGTTACGGTTTTAAGCCCAAGTATGGTTTTTTCTAATTCCTTTCCAAAATATGCACGGGTTGTTATTGTAAAAGGAGAGTAATAAGACTCCTCCCAGCTAGACCCAGAAGCCATAGACGCGAGATCACCAACTGTTACTTCAGCAGAGAGCCCTTCTTTATATTTTGGAAAAAAATCACTAACTGGTTGATCTAAACTTTTTATATATCCTTCCATGATTGCCTTCCCCAACAAACCGCTGACGTAGCTTTTTGCCATTGAAAATGAATTGCTTTTTGAATTTTCATTGTATCCGTCATAATACTCCTCAAACAAGATACTATCGTTTTTAATTATTAAAAAAGCAACGGTACCTTGCGTCATGTGTAGTTTAGACAATTTTTTTGTGGAAGAAATCTTGTTGTAATTTTTATGAAGCGGCCAAGCCTTAGACTCACCAGCGCTTACTTCTTTATTGTCAAAGAAGGTGTAGTCATCTATGGATGCTGTTGTGCGCCCCTGTAAATAAATGGTTTGTATAGCTTTTAGTATATACTCTGTGTCTGTAAGGTATAGTGCAGCGACCAAAACAGCCATTACAATAATCAAACGAGAAGTAAATTTCTTCATTTTATATATTTATTTGTTTAAAGGTAGTTAAAAGGATTAAGACGATTAAAGGAAAGTTACTAAATCAACTTAACAATATCCTTGGCGAAATAACTAGCAATAATATCTGCGCCAGCACGCTTGAAAGCAATTGTAGTTTCTAGCATTGTTTGGTCATGGTCTAGCCAACCCTTTTCAGCTGCTGCTTTTATCATGGCATACTCGCCACTAACTTGATAAGCAGCAACAGGCACATCGAATTCATTTTTAATTTCCCTTAGGATGTCTAAATATGACAGCCCCGGCTTAACCATAACAACATCAGCTCCTTCATCGATGTCCATTTCTGTTTCTCTTAGAGCTTCAAATCGGTTGGCATAATCCATTTGATAGGTCTTTTTATCATTTGGGACATTTTTAGAATTAGTAGGCGCAGAGTCTAGCGCATCCCTAAAGGGGCCATAAAACGAAGAGGCATATTTCGCACTGTAACTCATGATTCCTGCATCAACATAGCCATTATCTTCAAACGCCTCTCTAATACTAGCAATACGTCCATCCATCATATCGCTAGGGGCTACAAAATCAGCTCCTGCCTTAATATGAGACAAACTCATAGCGGTTAAAATATCAACAGTGTCATCGTTTTTGATGACGCCTTCTGAAATCACACCATCGTGACCGTATATTGAATACGGATCTAATGCTACATCAGTCATAACTAGCATTTCTGGACATACATTTTTTATGGTTTTCACGGCACGTTGCATTAATCCATTAGCATTTAAAGCTTCAGTTCCTTTGTTATCTTTCAAAATATCTGCCACCTTTACAAAAACAAGTACTGATTTTAATCCCAACCCCCATAGCAGTTTAACCTCTGATTCTAGTGTATCAAGGCTAAACCTAAAATAATTAGGCATTGATGGAATTTCATGCCTTACTCCTTTGCCTTCAACGACAAACAATGGCACCAAAAAATCATTTGGCGTGATGACAGTTTCTCTTACTAGACTACGGATTGATTCATTTGAACGTAACCTTCTATTTCGCTTTATTGGATACATATTAAACCCAGTTTTTAGGAGTTTTTAAAACTCGAATTAATTTTTCTTCTTCACTATTAGGGGCTGGTTGGTGATCATAAACCCATTGAACTTTTGGAGGTAAGCTCATTAAGATACTTTCAATCCTTCCATTTGTTTTTAACCCAAAAAGAGTGCCTTTGTCGTGTACTAAATTAAATTCAACATACCGACCTCTTCTTATTTCTTGCCAGTTTTGCTGGTCTTTTGTAAAAGGCAATTGAACTCTTTTTTCCAAAATAGGTACATAGGCTTCTAGGAAGCTATCTCCAACTTCTTTTACAAAGTCATACCACTGCGACATACTCATTTTTACAGAAGATTTACAATAATCAAAAAATAACCCACCAATTCCTCTAGCTTCATCACGATGGCTATTGTGAAAGTACTTATCACAGCGATTTTTATAAGTCGGATAAAAGTCAGGATTGTGCTTATCGCAAGCTACTTTACACACATTATGAAAATGAACTGCATCTTCTTCAAAAAGATAATAAGGAGTCAAGTCTTGACCCCCTCCAAACCACTGGTCTATGACGTCTCCTTTTTTATTGTACATTTCAAAATAACGCCAGTTTGCATGGACAGTAGGTGCCATTGGGTTTTTTGGATGTAATACTAAGCTTAAGCCGCACGCAAAAAAATCAACATTTTTTACATTGAAATAAGACTCCATGGACTTTGGGAGTTTGCCGTGAACTCCAGAAATATTGACCCCTCCTTTTTCAAAGACTGTTCCATTTTCAATAATTCTAGTCCGTCCACCGCCACCTTCTGGTCGTTTCCAAAGATCTTCTTTAAAAACTGAAGAGCCATCAATCGTTTCAAGTTTTGAAGTTATAGTGTCTTGCAGCTCATGGAGATATTTAAAAAACTTGTCTTTCATTGGGTTCGATATTCCTTTACGGCATCAATAAATGCTCTTGCGTTGTCTATTGGAATATTTGGTAAGATTCCGTGTCCTAGGTTTACAATATACTTGTCTTTTCCAAATTCATTAATCATCTGGCGGACCATCTTTTTGATTTCTGCTGGAGGGGACAACAACCTTGAAGGATCAAAGTTTCCTTGAAGCGTTATATTGCCTCCGGTTAAATAGCGGGCGTTTCTTGCCGAACAGGTCCAGTCGACCCCTAATGCTGACGCTCCAGATTTTGCCATATCTCCTAACGCAAACCAGCATCCTTTTCCAAAAGCAATTACGGGCACCTCTACTTTGAGCGCTTCTATGATTTGATTTATGTATTGCCAAGAAAATTCTTTATAATCATTAGGTGAAAGCATGCCCCCCCATGAATCAAATATTTGAACAGCATTGACTCCTGCTCTGACTTTTTCTTTAAGATAGGCGATTGTAGTATTTGTAATTTTTTGAAGCAATTGGTGCGCAGCTATTGGATTTGTAAAACAGAACTCCTTCGCTTTATCAAAGTTTTTACTGCCTTGTCCTTGAACACAATAACATAATATAGTCCATGGTGATCCTGCAAAACCTATCAATGGAATATCGTCATTTAGCAATTCTTTTGTGGCTTTAATGGCTTGATATACATAATCCAGCTCTGCGATTACGTCTGGGACAATAACATTGTCAACGTCTCTTTGTGTACGCACTGGATTTGGTAAATATGGGCCAAAATTAGGCTTCATTTGAACTTCTATATTCATGGCCTGCGGAATGACTAAAATATCACAGAATAAAATAGCAGCATCCATCCCATATCTTTTTATGGGCTGCACAGTTATTTCACTTGCTAGTTCTGGTGTTCGACAACGTGTAAAAAAATCATATTTTTCTCTGATGGCAATGAATTCTGGCAAATAACGACCAGCTTGACGCATCATCCAAACGGGTGGCCTCTCCACCGTTTCCCCTTTAAGGGCTTTTAAAAATAAGTCATTTTTTATCATAACATTTTTAGATATAATTTTGATTGACAAGTTCTATAACGCTTTCTACAGTTGGTATTTTTGCAACTTGAACTTCTTTGAAGTATTTTCTTGCTTCCTTAGCGGTACTTTCTCCGATACAATAAGCAATACATGTGGGCTTATTTTTTTGTAAAAAACTTTGAATTGTTGAAGGACTGTAAAACATAACTCCTTCAATAGAGTCTTTAAGTCTGGGAGCCTCAAGTTTTGTGCTGTAAGCTTCAACTTCTTTTACATTAATATTATTTTTATTTAATACTGCAGGTAAGTCGTCCAATCGAATATCACTACAAAAATAGCTAATCTCAGTTCCTTCCATAAATTCAACCAAGTAATTAGCAAGTGTATTAGCATTTTTTTCTGTGTGTTTTACAGGTCCAATTCTTTTCTCAATCAGGCGTTTTGTTCTTCTGCCTACACAGTAAATAGTCTTAAAGTCTAAATCTTCAGCAGGACAATTGTTTAATATAGCATCGACTCCGTTTTTACTTGTTATGACTACGTTTTGGTGCGTTGCTTTCATTACAATTGGCTTTATACGATTCGCTGTAGTTTTTATAAAGTCTGAGCTTCCCACATTAAGTTTGTCGTTAAATAAGTCTTTTTGTCCTGGGCTCAATAATTTTGAAGAAAAAATTGTTAATGGATCTTCTACTTTTGTAGTCGTTCCAATTAAGCTTTTACCGCCACGGCTTAGAATAAACTCTACACAATCATCAACAAGGCTGTGATGTTCTCCAAACTTAGCTGTTCTTTTCGCTTCAATCTTTTTAGTTCCGTCAGGGCTAAGAATAATTCCGTGAAAGTGAACTTCTTCTTCTTTAATGTATGCAAGTGCTCCAATTGGAGCACTGCAACCTCCCTCAAGTTTTTTTAGAAAGAGGCGTTCAATACTTGTAGATATTTCTGTTTCCTTGTGGTTGAGCGGCGCACAAGCTTCAAGACTTTCTGTATTTGATTTTAGGGTCGCAACCATTATGGCTCCTTGTGCTGGAGCTGGAACCATCCATTCTAGATTTACCGAGTTTTCAGGTGTTAACCCCAGGCGACCCAAACCTGCCGCTGCAAAAATAGCTCCATTCCAATCATTATCTTCCAGCTTTTGCAAGCGCGTATTAACATTCCCCCGTAGACCAATAGTAGTATGAGTTGGATACCTATTTAGCCATTGGGCTTGGCGCCTCAAGCTCCCCGTTGCTATAACAGCATCTTTTTGAGCTAAAAACTCTTCATTGGTTTTAAAAACTAAGGCATCTCTAATATTCCCTCGTTTTAATACTGCGGCCTGGACAACTCCCTCAGCTAGTTTGGTTGGAACATCTTTTAAAGAATGAACAGCTATATCAACCTCTTCATTAATTAAGGCAATATCAAGAGTTCGGGTAAAAACTCCAGTAATTCCTAGTTCATATATTGGTTGATTCAGCACTAAGTCACCTGTTGATTTTAAAGGTACCAACACTGTTTTGTGACCTAGGTACTCCAATTGTGACTGCACACTCCTTGCTTGCCAAAGTGCAAGTTCACTGTCGCGCGTACCAATTTTAATGATCTTAGACATATTTTTTGGAATCTAATTGAAACACTTCTTTTATTAATTCAAGACTATTTTTAGATCTTAAAGCGTCGTCTTTTAGGTGGTGAGCAAAATGATTGGTTATTTTTTGTACTATTTTGGCACTTATTACTTCTGCTTGCGCCTCATTAAATTCGTTTGTTTTTTTTCGTTGAGACTCAACTTCAGCATTGGCAAATATTTCTAATTTTTCTTTTAGAGCTTTAATTGTAGGGGCAAACTTTCGGTTTTCTACCCAGCACTCAAAATCTTTTTTTATTTCAGTAATGATCGCCTCTGCAATTGGAATAAATTGTTTTCTTATTTCTAGTGTTTCATCTGTCATTTGTGACAATCGATCTAAGTGTACCAAGTTCACCATTGGAAGCTCTCTAACGTTCTCGTCTACATTTTTTGGAATTGAAAGATCGAGTATCAGCAACGGTTTTTTATTTTGTATAAGGTACCTGTCAATGGTCGGGTTTTGTGCTCCGGTAGCTACGATAAGAACGTCTGATTTTTCAATTTCTTCTTGAAGTTGACTGTAATCTTTCACGAGAACTTTAAATTTCCCTGCAATTTTATCTGCCTTGTCGCGTGTTCTGTTTATTAGCGTTAAGTGCTTATTCTTGGTGTGCTTAATCAAGTTTTCACAAGTATTTCTTCCAATTTTTCCAGTTCCAAAAAGCAAAATATTTTTGGATGAAATGTCTTGAATCGTTTTTTTGATGTATTGAACAGAAGCAAAAGATACTGATGTCGCTCCAGAAGAGAGCTTTGTCTCAGTTTTTATTCGTTTACTGGCCTGAATTACCGCATTAATTAATCGTTCAAGAAAAGCATTTAAAACTCCTTGTCTTTTCGATATTTTTGCACTTAATTTTAGTTGGCTTATGATTTCAAAATCCCCTAAAATTTGGCTGTCTAGTCCTGCACCAACCCTAAACATATGATGAATTGCATCACTACTTTTATAGACATAGGAAACGCTTTTGAGTTCCTTAACAGTTCCTTTAGAAATGTCACATAAAAGTTTTTCAAGTTCAAAAGGATGTCTAACAAATCCGTATATTTCAGTTCTGTTGCAAGTCGAAGTAGCTACAAGGCTGTCAATTCCGACAGATTTAGCCTTTTGAAGCAGTTTTGTTTTAGATTCATTATCTAAACTAAATTTCCCGCGAAGTTGAGCATCAGCCTTTCTATGGCTAATTCCTACAACATAAAAACAGGGATTGGTAGATTCTTTGAATTCTTTCATTATATATGGGGATATATATCGATGCAAAAATAGTGGCTTTAGTTATTAAAAAATAACGCTAGAAGAACTTTATTTGTCGTTTAGAGGTTTCCGAACTATATTTAGCTATTTTTGAATAATTTATTATTTTTGTAGAAGAAAAACGACTAAATAATTAAATTTTATTTATAATGAATCTAAATAAAGACCAAATTCAGAGCGCAAATGTTAGAACAAAAAATATCGCTAAAGGGTCATTTTTAGAAACGCAAATTGAGCCAGGCTTTTCTGTTATAACCCATCAAAATGAAACGGGATCTGTGCAACTTCTTGAAAAAGAGATAGATAGCTCATTTATTCAATTTCATTTTTGCCTTAAGGGTGGGTGTAAGTTTATTTTTAATAACGGAGCCTATGTGTTAAATATTTTGGAAGAAAATTCATTATTACTTTATAATCCTCAACGGAACCTTCCAATACATCTTGAAGTTGACCCCACCACCTGGGTTGTCTCGATATTAATTTCGATTAAAAAGTTTCATGGTCTTTTCTCACACGAAGCTGAGTATATCACCTTTTTAAGTGACGGCAATCAGGATAAAAAATATTATAATGACGGCCGTATATCTCCATCTACAGCAATTGTATTAAACCAACTTGTTAACTATAGCTTAAACCCAACTATTAAGTCTTTATACTTTAAAGGAAAGGCTTATGAGTTGTTAAGCCTATATTTCAACAGGGCAGAAGATGCAAATATTGAACACTGCCCGTTTCTTGTTGATGAATCTAATGTTGTTAAGATCCGACAAGCTAAGGACATTATGATTGAACGTATATTAGACCCTCCTACTTTAACAGCACTAGCCCTTGAAATAGATTTGAGTTTAAAAAAATTGAAAGAAGGCTTTAAGCAAATTTACGGAACTACCGTTTTTGGTTTTTTATTTGATTACAAAATGGAAGTTGCCCGAAAACTTTTAGAGTCAGGCGCACACAATGTTAATGAAGTAGGTCTTAAGGTTGGATACAGCACCGCAAGCCATTTTATATCCGCATTTAAAAAACAATTTGGAACAACACCCAAAAAGTATATTCAATCCCTAAATTAATTAAAATGAAAGGAGTTTTATTAGTAAACTTAGGCTCTCCAGACAGTCCTACGCCCAAAGATGTCAAGAAATACCTTGGAGAATTTCTTATGGACGAACGCGTTATCGATGTGCCAAAATGGGCACGAACACTGCTAGTTAAAGGAATTATTTTAAATACACGTCCAAAAGTGTCAGCTAAAGCATACAGTAAAATTTGGTGGAAAGAGGGTTCACCGTTAATTGTTCTGTCGGAGCGTTTAGAAAACAAGTTAAGTAAAGAAGTTGAAGTTCCAACAGCCCTAGCAATGCGCTATGGCAGTATGACAATTAAGAAGGGGCTTCAAAATCTGGTTGACCAAGGCGTAGATGAGGTATTAATAATTCCATTATATCCTCAGTTTGCCATGGCTACTACTGAAACAATATTGGAGTTAGCTAAAGAGCTAAGAGATCAGCTTTTCCCAAATCTAAACTTATCAAACCTCCCCCCTTTTTATAATGATCCAGATTACATCAAGGTATTATCAAGGACAATACAAGCGTCTTTAGAAGGTAAAAAATATGAACATTTACTTTTTTCTTACCATGGTATTCCTGAGCGTCACATTCGTAAAAGCGATATTACCAAATCGCATTGTAAAATAGATAAGTCTTGCTGTATAACAAAGTCAGAAGCTCATAAATATTGTTACAAGCACCAATGTCTTGAAGTTACGCGTTTAGTTGGCGAGGAGTTGGGTCTCAAGCAGTCAACTTATTCAACTTCCTTCCAGTCTCGTTTAGGTTTTGACCCATGGTTACGACCTTACACTGATCGTACGATTGAGCGCTTAGGTAAAGAAGGTACAAAGTCGATGGCTATTGTAACCCCAGCATTTGTGAGTGATTGTCTAGAAACTCTGGAAGAAATTGCCATGGAAGGGGAAGAGATATTTCATGAAGTTGGCGGTAAGGATTTTACAACAATTCCTTGTCTAAATGATAATCCTGACTGGGTTTCTCTATTAGCAAAATGGGTTAAAGAATGGTCTTCTTTATAATATATTTTAATGAATTCATCAACTTCAAATAGCTTCAGCTCCGAATCCATCGGTAAATTACTAATTAAACAGGCAGTACCTGCATCTATCGGCATTTTGGTTATGTCGTTAAATATTTTGATTGACACTATTTTTGTAGGACATTGGATTGGGTCGCAAGCAATTGCAGCTATTAACGTGGTCTTACCGGTTTCATTTTTTATCGCCGCCTTAGGAATGGCGATTGGCATAGGTGGTTCCTCCATAATTTCTAGGGCCCTAGGGGCAAATGATAAATCTAAGGCACTAATAACCTTTGGCAACCAAATAAGCATGACCATAATTTTGACTCTAATTTTGGTATTTTTTGGCTTGATCTATATTGACAATATTATTCCAGTGTTTGGAGGTAAAGGAACTATTTTCGAGCCCGCTAAGATATATTATCGAATTGTTTTATACGGGGTTCCTTTTTTGGCATTATCAATGATGGGAAATACCGTTATAAG
>ENA-UZWV01023534-UZWV01023534.1-metagenome-genome-assembly--contig:-Day-3-1m-contig-23534_pt1 | contig 11244 bp, 10 predicted proteins | sample MGYA00260342_ERZ794902 | MGnify/ENA metagenome assembly ERZ794902
GTCTGATTCAAAAGCTAAGATATTTCCCTCTAAGGATTTGATATACTTGGTATTGTTAGATACATTCCAGCTTCTTCTGACCCCATCAAATGAATGTGCAGAAGGACCAACGCCCATATAGGGTTTCCCTAACCAATAACTTGTATTGTGTTTTGAGAAATATTCAGAACGGCCAAAACTACAGGTTTCATAATGTACCAAGCCTTGTTTAGACGTCTCTTCTAGTAAAATCTCAAAGTGTTTGGCCGAAACCTCATCATCCATTGGCGGATGACTTCCCTTTTTAATAAAATGCTCTAAAGCTGTTTTTGGCTCTACAGTTAGGGCGTAACAGGATAGATGTTTAATCCCAAAACCAAACGCAGTTTGTAAATTTTGTCGCCATTGATCGTCAGACATTGTGGGCATCCCAAACATTAAATCGATTGTGATATTATCAAAATAGGGCGTGGCAATTTCTAAACATTTTTTAGCCTCATCGGCATTGTGTGCTCTGTTCATCGTTAGTAAATCTGACGAATGAAAAGATTGAATTCCAATACTCAATCGGTTAATTTTGGTTTTAGAAAGTGCTTTTATCTTTTCAGAATCAAGGTCATCGGGGTTCGCTTCGAGAGTGATTTCGGGGGTTTCGGACACTTGATACGTTTCATAAATCACGTCAAGAATCGATACTAATTCATCAACCTCTAAAACGGTAGGAGTCCCTCCTCCAAAATAGATCGTTTGTATGACTTCAGAATCAAATTCAGATTTGCGAAGTGTAAGCTCTTTACAAACGGCATTGACAAATGCAGACTTTGTATTTTGGTTCGTCGAAAAGTGAAAATTACAATAGTGACATGCTTTTTTACAAAATGGAATATGAATATAAATACCGGACACTAAAGTGGAGTTAATGAGTTAATATTTAAATGCTTTCGCATTAATAATGTGTTGTAAATGATGGTTACAATGCCAAGCGTAAATTGCCAAGCCTTCCTGCAATGTAACACGTTCATTGCCATCGGGGTGCACATAAGCTCTTTTTAGTTGTGAGTCCTCTAAGTGCTCTAACAAAAACACCCACCGCTGATGAATACCCGACAGAAGTGTTATTGAACTTTGAATGCTAAAACTTAATGTATCTGTTAACTCCGCCCACCTTGCTTCTTCATAAGGTTTGATGATCGGATGATCCTCTGTGAGTGCTGATTTAAATCGAATAACACTATTCATATGACTGTCTATACAGTGTCCAACAACCTGTTTGATTGTCCAACCATCGGGTCTGTATTTATAACCGAGTTCATTGTCTGTAAGAGGGGTGACCTCTTTGTTCACTTGCAAAGGAAACTGTTTGATGTCTTGGATCCATCTTTGAATATGAGTCGGTTCAATTAAGGCAGGGATCTTTGGTTTCCCAATAGGGTATTTGAGGGTTTCAATGTCCATAGTGTATGTTTTATTTTTTAACTCTACTTTCGTTTTGCTTTACAAAGGCACTCCAGCCTGTATAGTTTTTACCACCGGTAACTTTACCTTGATTATAAAAATGGCAAACCGCAGCGGCCAATCCATCCGTTGAATCTAAGTTTTTGGGCAATTCTTTTAATCCTAAAAGGCTTTGAAGCATTTTGGCAACTTGTTCTTTACTGGCGTTTCCATTTCCTGTGATAGCCATTTTAATTTTTTTGGGCGAATATTCAGTGATCGGAATTTCTCTTGAAAGCCCAGCCGCCATAGCAACGCCTTGAGCTCTTCCCAACTTTAACATACTTTGCACATTTTTACCAAAAAAGGGCGCTTCAATTGCAATTTCATCGGGATGATAGGTATCGATGAGTTCAATGGTGCGTTCAAAAATAAGCTTCAACTTTAGATAATGATCATCATATTTTTGAAGCAACAACTCATTGAGTTGCAAAAACTCCATGGTTTTACCTTTGACTTTTATCAATCCAAATCCCATGATGGTGGTGCCGGGATCAATACCTAATATAATTTTATCTTCTGCCATTATTCGCAATATTTACAGCCGCTTAGTGCCACTGAAATTCCAACTGAAACCTGGATTATAGCTCCATTAAATGAATATCCATCTATTAAAACATCATAGGCGTTTTCGGACGCAAACGAATGCGTGTAATTCAAATCTGAGAACAACGAAAGTCGTTTTGAGAGTGCAAATTCATACGCAACTCCAGCGTTAAGATTTAAAAAAGTAGCGCTATTTGCACTATAAATTCCGAGTGGCTTTGACATGCTTAATCCGGGACCTAGATGAACCATAATATGAGATCGGGTAGATAAAAATTTTAATTTATCTGAAACATTATAAACCCCTTCTAAATTGACTCTGGTATAGTTTAATTTAAACGCCCTATCCGTTCCTGTCGACGAAAATCGATTGTAATGAATATCTAGCTTCGCACCTAAATTCCGTTTAAACACATACCTCAATCCAAACTGAACTGAGGGTATATTGACGATTTTAGCATCAAATTGTGGGGCAATATCGGCTCCAAGCGGACTATTGACTCCCAAACCTATTTGCAGTCTAAAAATGTCTGTTTCAGATTGTGCAAATGCAAAATTAAACGTTGCAATAAGCATCAGAAAAAGCAAATAGTTTTTTGAAAGCAATTTTTTTTTCATTTCAGAATCAGTTTACAACTAAGATTAATGGAAGTTCGAAAGCAGATTGCACCTGTTGACTTCTTTTTATTGCGGGATATAATGGTGGTAAATTCTTTAAACTGAAACCAATAATCGAATCTAAGTTTGGAATTTCAAGCTTTGTTAGCTCCTGCGAATGTATCTTAGAAACATGAATAACTCCATTATTTGAAACTAAAAAATTAATTTTTATAGTATCACTCACTTTTTGAGTCACCACCAAATCTTGCAGTCTAAAGTAATCCGAAATATGTGTCATGATCGTTTGCTCAAAACATGTTTTAGAATCCTGAAAATCAATAGAATCAGTGCAGTTTTCGAAACTCGGGTACCGATCGACTTCGTTCCAATTAAACGTTTTTAATTCTTCCATTAAAATGGTATTGGAATCTATCTTCTTATTTTCAAAATAATTACATGAAAAAAAAGAGCAAAAAAGGAAGACACTAACTAAATATCTCATTGGTTCATTGTGAACCCTAAAATTACACATTTTATTTTTTAAACAGAAAAAAAATACTCTAGATTGAATGTTTGTTATTTGAATGTCAAAAACTAAGGTTGATGTTTTGGTCCTCCGTCCATAATTTCATCGTTCGCGTAAGACTCAAATTGTTTGAAGTTCGTTTGGAAAGACTGTGCTAATTTATAAGCTGTTTTGTAAAAACCTTTATCATTTTTCCATGTTTTTCGAGGACTTAAAAATTCGGTTGGTACGTTGGGACACACTCTTGGCTGAAGCACTCCAAATACGGAGTGAATGTGGTAATTACCTTTGTTAGCTGCTTCTAGTGACCCATCCAATGCGGCATTTATCATGGCGCGTGTAAACGATAATTTCATGCGTGTCCCGATGCCATAAGGTCCGCCGGTCCATCCTGTATTTACCAACCAAACATTGACGCCTGTAGCCTTCATTTTGGCACTCAACATTTCTGCATATTTTGTAGGATGTAACGGCATAAAAGGAGCCCCAAAACAGGCTGAGAAAATCGGAACTGGTTCTATAACACCTGCCTCTGTCCCTGCAACTTTGGCCGTGTATCCAGAAATAAAGTGGTAAGCAGCTTGCCCAGGCGTTAATTTAGAGATCGGTGGCAACACCCCAAAAGCATCGGCCGTCAAGAAAAAAATATTTTTAGGATTGTTCCCAATGGAGTTTGGTTGAATGTTATCAATAAAATGAATCGGATAACTCACCCGTGTATTTTGGGTGATTGAGGTATCTGAATAATCTACATCACCCGTATTATTAATGACAACATTTTCGAGAATAGCACCTTTTTTTATGGCATCGAATATTTCGGGCTCATTTGCTCTAGACAGATTAATAACCTTCGCATAACATCCACCTTCAAAATTAAAAATAGTGTTTTCGCTCGTCCAACCATGTTCATCATCCCCTATTAAATGACGGTGGTGGTCGGTAGATAGCGTTGTTTTTCCAGTTCCTGAAAGCCCAAAAAAGATGGCTGTATCCCCTTCGATTCCAACATTTGCACTACAATGCATCGGCAACGTATTTTTAAAAACAGGAAGTATAAAATTCAAAGCCGAAAAAATACCTTTTTTGATTTCACCTGTATAACCGGTACCGCCGATAAGCGCTATTTTTTTTGTAAAATTTAAGATGGCAAAGTTCTGTTGGCGTGTGCCGTCACGATCGGGAACTGCCAAAAAACCAGGGGCATTAATAACCGTCCATTCGGGGTCAAAGTTATTCAATTCAACATCTGATGGCCTTAAAAACATATTATACGCAAAATAATTACTCCAAGGGTATTCATTAATCACACGAATATTAGTGCGGTATGCTGGGTCTGAACAGGCATAACTATCTCGTACAAATAATTCTTTTTTAGAAAGGTAATTGATCACTTTATCGTACAATAAATCGAAATTTTTGGAAGAAAATGGAAGGTTGACATCGCCCCACCAAACCCGATCTTTAGTAATCGGATCTTTTACTATAAATCGGTCTTTAGGCGATCGACCTGTAAATGCGCCTGTTTGTATCGCCAAGGCTCCTGAGGCTGTTTCGACCCCTTGGTTTTTTTGAATTGTAAGGGCATGCAACGCACTTGGAGAAAGCTGATAATGTACATTTTTAGAAGGTATACCGTAAGGCTTTAACGAAATCGTTTTCGTAGAAGGGGAATGTTGTGTCATAGTTTCTTAAATTAATTAATTCTGTAAAAGTATCGAATATTATTAAATAGAAGAAATTTACTTTTTAATTCTCAAAAAACATATAAATAAAAGGGCCCATGAAGCGATCAAAAGCATGCCTCCGATAGGAGTTATAATTCCAATAATTTTAAAATCGAAAGCGGTTAATGAGTTGGTGGATAAAAAATAAATTGAACCTGAAAACAACAAAATACCCGTGAGGATAAGTTTAAGTAAAGTCGATTTTTGTTTTGGTTTAATATGCGTCGTTATTCCAACAAAAAATAACAAAAATGCATGATAGATCTGATACCGAATCCCTGTGTTAAAACTGTCAAATGCAGAATCACTAAGCAAGGGTTTGAATCCATGTGCTGCAAAAGCGCCAAGAACGACTCCAATTCCTCCGAAAAGACTCGCGGTCATAAATATTTTTCTGTCCATTTCAATTTATAAAGTATTCAATTTACTACATTAGTAGGCAAACTAATTACAAAAATAAGAATCCTTAACCAATATGCGAAACATTTTAATCATCGGAGCAGGTAAATCCGCATCCTACCTTATAAAATATTTTTTAGATAAATCTAGTTCAGAAAAATTAGAAATTACTATTGGAGATTTAGAGATTTCTAATGCTAAAAAACTCATTGGAAATCATTCAAATGCAAAGGCTATAAAACTTGATATTTTTGATGCAGTAGCTCGAAAAAAAGCCGTTAAAAACTCAGATATTGTAGTGTCAATGCTTCCTGCTAGATTTCATATTGAAGTGGCAAAAGACTGTTTGGCTCTCAAAAAACATATGGTGACTGCTTCTTATGTGAGTCCAGAAATGCAAGCTTTAAACACAGAAGCAAAAGCTGAGAAATTAGTTTTTTTAAATGAAGTTGGACTAGATCCTGGAGTGGATCATATGAGTGCTATGCAAGTCATCGATCGCATTACAGAATCTGGCGGAAAAATGATTCTTTTTGAATCTTTTACGGGGGGTTTAATGGCCCCAGAAAGTGATAGCAATCTTTGGAATTATAAATTTACATGGAATCCACGAAATGTCGTATTGGCAGGTCAAGGAGGTGCCGCAAAATTTCTTCAAGAAGGAAAATTTAAATACATCCCGTATCACCTATTGTTTCGACGAACTGAATTTCTGGAAGTTGAAGGTTACGGCCGGTTTGAAGCATATGCCAATAGAGACTCACTTAAATATCAGAATGTATACGGATTAGAAACGATCAAAACATTGTATCGAGGAACCATTAGACGGGTTGGTTTCAGCAGAGCTTGGCAGATTTTTGTAATCCTTGGAATGACCGATGATAGTTACACGATTGCTGATAGCGAAAACATGAGCTATCGTGATTTTGTGAATTCGTTTTTACCGTATAGTCCTACAGATTCTGTAGAATTAAAACTGAGATATAACTTAAAAATTGATCAAGATGATATTATATGGGAAAAATTAGAAGAACTAGACATTTTTAACGCTGATAAAAAAGTGGTCTTAAAAAATGCTACTCCTGCACAAATTCTTCAAAAGATTCTTTTAGATAGTTGGAGTCTTAGCCCAAAAGACAAAGATATGATCGTTATGTATCACAAGTTTGGATATGAATTAAATGGCAAAAAACATCAAATAGACGCAACGATGGTGTGTACTGGCGATGACCAAACATATACTGCAATGGCTAAAACTGTGGGATTACCGGTTGGAATTGCCACTTTAGCGATCTTAAACAACAAAATACAAAGCTATGGCGTACAAATACCCATTAAAAAAGAATTATATGGACCTATTTTAAGTGAATTAGAAGATTTTGGTGTCATATTTAAAGAAAAAGAGATAGAATACTTAGGATACAACCCTTTAAGTATCTAAAACAGTTATAAATTAAAATATTTTAAATACTTTTGGTATATAAATTATTAATTTTTGGTAAATAATGAGTAAAAAATTAGAAATTGATGGTATTGACAAAACAATTCTAAGAGCATTAATGAAAGATGCGCGTACGCCCGTACTAGAAATTGCTCGTGGGGTTGGGATTTCAGGAGCTGCCATTCATCAGCGTTTAAGAAAACTAGAAAGTTCGGGGCTCATTGCTGGCTCTAAATTTGTACTCAATCCAAAAGTCTTAGGCTATACGACTATGGCGTTTGTTGGGGTCTTTCTAGACAAAGCAAAAAATAATTCGGACGCGGTCAAACAACTCAAACGAATCCCAGAAGTCTTAGAATGCCACTACACTACAGGTAATTGGAGCGTATTAATCAAAATTCTGTGTCGAGATAACGAACACCTCATGTCGGTCTTAAATAAAGAAATTCAATCTATTTCGGGCGTATCAAGAACCGAAACATTCATTTCATTAGACCAACAAATTGATCGGCAAATTAAAATATAGGTTAGTCTCTTCCAAAAATCTGCATCGCCCAGTAAACTAAAGTCGCTAACGATCCAAGTGCCGCCACTAAGTAGGTGCGCGCAGCCCATTTGAGGGCATCTTCTGCGCCTTTATACTCTTCCTGAGATAACATGTTTTTATTTTTTAACCAGGCCAAAGCACGGTTACTGGCATCATATTCAACAGGTAAGGTTATGAAACTAAACGCTGTTGCAACCGCCATCAATACAAATCCTAAAACCACCACCCAATAGCCCAATCCGACTCCAGCACCGACGCCTAAAATTAACCCTCCAATAATCAACCACATAGACAATTTAGAAGAAATATTCACAGCTGGGACTAGTGTTGAACGTAACTGTAACCAACTGTAAGCTTGCGCATGCTGAACGGCATGTCCACATTCGTGGGCAGCCACGGCTGCTGCCGCCGCATTTCGCTCGTTATAAACAGCCTCACTTAAATTAACTGTCCTATCTTTTGGATTGTAATGATCGGTGAGTCTGCCCGCAACAGAAACGACTTTGACATTTCGAATGCCATGATCTGAAAGCATTTTTTCGGCAATTTCAGCTCCACTTAAACCATTGCGTAAATGAATTTTTGAATAGGTTGCAAATTTGCGTTTCAAGGTTGAACTCACCAACCAACTAACTAAGGCGATTGCTCCGAGTAAAAGATAATAGGATCCCATAATGTGTTATTTTAGTTCGATATGTAACATCAAAAATAACGCCAATTTTAAAAACTAAAAAACGAACCTGCTATTTTAACGTTTTCTGTATTTATAAATAAAGACCAACAGCGTGAATGACGACACCAAAGTCACCGTATTCGCTAAAATCATAGACAAGCTCTCTTTATAAATCCCATACACCAACCAAAACACAATTCCGATAAAGAACAATGAAAAAGTTGGCAGTGAAAACGCCGACACATCTTTCGTTTTCCAAGTTTTATACACTTGAGGTAAAAACGCATAAGTCGTTAAGCAGGCTGCTATGAGCCCAACACCTTCGATATAGTCTATATTATCCAACAATATTTACAATTTTACCAGGGACAACAATCACTTTTTTCGGGACGCGCCCTTCTAATTGCGCAAGCGTTTTTTCATTCCCCATAACAGCCGCTTCTATTTCTTCTTTACTTAAATCCAGTGACAATTCTAACGTAAATCGCATTTTACCATTAAATGAAATTGGATACGCTTTGACACTTTCTACCAAGTGACTGGCATCAAACTCTGGGAATTCGGCCGTTGTGATGGATTCTTTATGGCCTAGTTGTTCCCATAATTCTTCTGCAATATGAGGCGCATAAGGTGCTATTAAAACCAACAGTGGTTCTAAAATAGTTTTAGAGGTACAGCCCTGAGCGGTTAACTCGTTGACTGCAATCATAAACGTAGACACAGACGTATTAAATGAGAAATTCTCAATGTCTTCTGTAACTTTTTTAATGGTTTTATGGAGTGTTTTTAAGTGGTCTTTTGTAGCAACAGCCGACGTCACTTTAGATCCATCTTCACTGACATATAGTTTCCATAATTTTTTAAGGAAATTATGAACGCCTGTAATTCCAGAAGTGTTCCAGGGTTTGTATTGTTCTAGTGGCCCTAAAAACATTTCATAAAGTCGTAAACTATCAGCACCGTAATCTGAAACAATATCATCGGGATTGACGACATTGTATTTAGATTTAGACATTTTTTCGACTTCTCTTTTGACTTTAAAATGGCTCTCATTTTCAGAAATGAATTCTGCATTCTTAAACTCTTCCCTCCAAGATTTGAATGCCGAAACATCTAACTCATCAGAGGCGTTTACAAAAGAGACGTCTGCATGAATCCACTGAATAGATTCCGTGGTTATTTTATCAGCTGAAATAAATGTATTCGTCCCTTCAACTCTTCCAACAAAGGCACTCATTCCTAAAATCATTCCTTGATTGATGAGTTTTTTAGCAAACTCATCCACAGGAACCACCCCCAAATCAAAGAGGAATTTTTGCCAAAAACGTGCATAGAGCAAATGCCCTGTTGCATGCTCACTCCCACCAATATATAAATCGACTTCTTTCCAGTAATTTAAAGCTTCGGTACTTGCAAGTTCATTAGAATTATGTGCGTCCATGTATCTATTAAAATACCAAGAACTCCCCGCCCATCCGGGCATGGTATTGAGTTCTAATGGAAATATTGTTTTGTGGTCTATTTTATCGTTTTCTACAACCGCATTCAGGGTGGTATCCCACGCCCAAACCTCTGCACGACCCAATGGAGGCTCACCTTCTTCGGTTGGTAAATATTTTTCAACTTCAGGCAAACTGATTGGCAAATGTTCTGACGCAATCATTTGTGGCAACCCATTAATATAATACACCGGAAAGGGTTCGCCCCAATAGCGCTGTCGCGAGAACACCGCATCACGAAGTCGGTAATTGATTTTTCCCACACCATGATTTTTGGCTTCTAAAGCGTCAATTGCTTGCTTAGATGCCTCTTTGTATTTTAGACCTGATAAGAAGTCGCTGTTCGCAATAACAGTCGTGCCTTTATCTGTAAATGCTTCAGTACTGATATCGACCCCCTCAAAAATATTTGGAATCTCTATATTAAAATGTTTTGCAAAATCATAATCACGCTGGTCGCCACAGGGTACTGCCATGACAGCACCGGTTCCGTATCCAGCCAAAACATAATCTCCAATCCAAACCGGAACGGGTTGTTTTGTAAATGGATGCTCGGCATAAGCGCCCGTAAACACTCCGGAAATTGTTTTTACATCGGCCATTCGTTCGCGTTCGCTGCGTTTTGCAGTCGCTAACACATAGGCGTCCACCGCCGGTTTTTGAGCAAGCGATGTAATCTGATTGACCAATTCATGCTCGGGTGCAAGGGTCATGAAAGAGACACCAAAAATAGTATCGGGACGCGTCGTAAAGACTTCGATCGTTGAGGCATGATCTTTTAAATCAAACACCACGGTAGCCCCCACAGATTTACCAATCCAATTACGCTGACTCTCTTTCAAGGCATCAGTCCAATCGATAGTTTGAAGTCCTTGTAAAAGTCGCTCGGCATAGGCGGATATGCGCATGCTCCATTGGGTCATTTTTTTTCGAGTTACGGGATACCCCCCACGTTCAGAAACACCATTAACAATTTCATCATTTGCTAATACGGTTCCCAGTTCTGGACACCAGTTTACTTCTGTTTCTGCTAGGTATGTGAGTCGGTATTGTAGTAATAATTGTTGTTGGCGATCGCTCGAAAATGAGTTCCATTCATCGGCAGTAAACACTGGTATTGCATCATCACAAACCGCATCTATATTTGAATTCCCTTCTTGTGAAAACACATCAACTAGAGCATCGATCGACTCGGCTTTGTTTGAAGAATTGTTATACCAAGAATTAAATAATTGTATAAAAATCCATTGGGTCCATTTATAATATTCCGGTGATGACGTACGAACTTCTCGAGACCAATCAAATGAAAACCCCATTTGATCGAGTTGTCTTCGATAGGTTTTTATATTGGCCTCGGTTGTAATTGCTGGGTGTTGCCCCGTTTGAATGGCATACTGTTCTGCTGGTAATCCAAAACTATCATAGCCTTGCGGATGCAATACATTAAACCCCTTATGGCGTTTGTAGCGTGCATATATATCGGACGCAATATACCCTAATGGATGTCCGACATGGAGCCCTGCACCACTTGGGTAAGGAAACATATCCAAAACATAGTATTTTGGTTTGGTTGAATTATTTTCGGCTTTGAACGTTTGTTGTTCTGCCCAGTATTTTTGCCATTTGGCTTCAATTTCATTGAAATTGTATATCATATAAACGTCATTAATAGGCACAAATCTACGGTTTATTTGGCAAGTAAAAAACTCTACTTCATGAAACACTCGCACAAGTCTATATTAATTTGTTTTCAGGGAAATACAGCCCATTTAAGCAAGTTTTTTTATACTTTTACAAACGTAAGACAATTACTATG
>ENA-UZWV01006739-UZWV01006739.1-metagenome-genome-assembly--contig:-Day-3-1m-contig-6739_pt1 | contig 11106 bp, 12 predicted proteins | sample MGYA00260342_ERZ794902 | MGnify/ENA metagenome assembly ERZ794902
AGCTCAGTTGGTTAGAGCATCTGACTGTTAATCAGAGGGTCCTAAGTTCGAGTCTTAGAAGAGGAGCAAGTAAAAAGCCGTAACATTTGTTACGGCTTTCTTGTTTATCTAAAACTCAGTAATTTTATATAAATTTCATCAGTAAGAATTATAAATCATGATAGTCTATATCATTTTAATTTTTCTATTTATCTGGATAACCATGCACATTCTATTTGTGAGTAAATAAAAAAGAACACTATTTTAATGCTAGCCAAAGTCAACTTTACAAATTTGTTTTTGTAAGTTATCAATCATTTCTCGTGTCATTTTGTCCAGATCAAAGTCATGTTGCCAATCCCATTCCTTTCTTGCAATATTATCGTCAATAGATGAAGGCCAACTATTCGCTATAACTTGTCTGAAATCTGGTTTGTAACTGATTGTAAAATCAGGGATATATTTTTTAATACTTTCAAAAACTTGTTTTGGTGTAAAGGAAATAGCTGCTAAATTGTAAGCAGAACGAACCTTAATATTTTCTGAGGATGTTTGCATTAATTCTGTAGTTGCTTTTATGGCGTCTTGCATAAACATCATCGGGAGTTCAGTGTCTTCAGAAAGGAAACATTCGTAAGTTCCGCTTTTAATAGCTTCATGATATATTTCTACGGCATAATCTGTGGTTCCACCACCAGGCATAGCTTTATGACTTATAATTCCGGGATAACGTATACTTCGCACATCAACATCATATTTTTTGTTATAATATTCACACCATCGTTCTCCAACCTGTTTGGTAATGCCGTAAACAGTAGTAGGTTCACAAATTGTATACTGTGGTGTATTTATTTTGGGTGTAGTTGGTCCGAAAACAGCAATACTACTTGGCCAGAATATTTTATCAATGACTTTTTCTTTTGCTAAATTTAAAACATGAAAAAGAGATTTCATGTTCAAATCCCAAGCCTCCATAGGATATTTTTCACCTGTTGCGCTAAGTAAAGCCGCCATAAGGTATATAGTCTTTACGTTATTTTGTAGGCAACAATCATGAATAGCATTATAATTTTTTGCATCTATGATTTCAAATGGCCCAGAGTTAACCAAGTCTAGATTTCTGGTATTAATGTCACTAGCAATAACATTATTAACACCATGGAGATCTCTTAGTTTTGTAGTCAGCTCAGTCCCTATTTGACCACAAGCACCGATTATTAATATTTTAGAAGACATATTTCTTTTTTAAGTATCATCAAAAATACTAAGAATAGAGGCTGTTTTTTTTATAATTAAATAAAAAAAGCGACTTTTAATAAGAAATAAGCATTCTGTACTATTCAAAATTTCTTGAAATGAAATAAATTTTTAAAGTATCAGTTTAATTACCTTTACAACTCATCTAATTAAATGATTAATGAAAGTTAAATATATATTGGGATTATTGGCCTTAATCTTTATTGTTTCATGTGGCGATAAGACCTCTGAAACTTTAGAAACAGGAGAGGCTGGTATCAAGCAAGAAATGAAAAAAATATCTGCAAAGGCCATTGAGAATTTTAAGTATAATGACTATATCTTAAGTGATGATGCTAAGAGAGAAGTTTCTGATTGGTCAAAATTTCAAGAATTGGAGACACAGATTTCATTCTTAAAAACAGCGGATATTACATTTTTTACTACAGAAAAAGATACTTTGAAGAAGTTTTTAGATATTTTAAAAGTTAACATACCTGAAAACATAAATACAAATCCAGTAAATGCTCGCATAACAACTCTAGAGACAAAGCTTTTTAAATTAAATAATGATTTGAGCCTAGAGAACTATTCTGTGGATAGTAAGATGCTTAGCATAAAAGAGCTGCTTATTGCTAATTCTAATTTAATTTTTGTGATAAACAAAAAGTTAGAGTTTGATAAGAACGATGTAGGAAGACCCGAAGATGAATAGGTACTAAATATAGCGTATGAAAAAAGCCCATTGTCTTGCAATGGGCTTTTTTATATTTAGGAAATGAGTAGCTTAATTTTTAGGCTGCGCTTTCTTAGCTTCTAAAGCTTCACGAGTACGTTTTGCCATATTAAAATTAGGGTCAATAGCTAATGCATCGTTAACTAACTTTAAAGCTGCATCTAAATTAGTAGCTTGATTTTCTTTAAATAAATTCAAGGCCTTTAAATATATAAGGGCAGCTTTTAAAGAGGTTTCATAGGGACGTTGCGTTTCGTAAAAAGCACGTTTCATATCATCTGTCACATTTTTTAAACCATATTCAATTTTGGCTTTTGCGCCAGCATCTTCATTGTTTTGCATCATTAAATCTGCAATTTCATAAGCTAAAGAAGGATTTGGACTTCTATCAAACAATACATTGTATTGCTCCAATGCTCTTTTAATATCATTTAAATTTTTAAAAGAAATAGCTTTTACTTCAACATTTAAGTCAGAGGCCGAAGCATTTTTTTCAATACCAATGGTATTTAAGGCTTGGACATACTTCCCTTCTGAAACATACAAGTAAGCTAATGTATCTCTACGCGCTTGTGATGGTGTTAAAATATCCAAGTGCGTCATGGCGTTAATAACACCTTGTACATCTCCTTGGTTTTTCATCTGTTTGTAATAAGCTTCGTAATGAGCTTTTAATTCTGCGTTGCCTTGAGCAAAACTCATAGCTGAAATAAACATAACTAGGGCAATTGTAATCTTCTTCATTGTATTAAATTTTAATGCGCCAAATCTAAGAAAATTAATAGTATTAGGTCTTAAAATGTTATTAATTTCCTAAAGGCTAGTTTTATACTTATGTTTTATGAGTTGTGCCAACTTAGTACTGTCTATGATTTTTCCTTTAGAAACGTTTTCTTGATCAAACTCTGGTAACACTAAATGATGTTCTTTACAGTAATTAGTATAATAATCTTCTCTTGTATGGCGATAAGGATTACTAGCATTAAATGTAGCGCCCCAAAGCTGTTTTTTTATGAGCTTGGAGATAATTGAAATGCAGTCATCTCTATGAATAAGATTTATAGGTGCCTTTCCGTTTAAAATGTTTTTTCGTCCAGATAGTATTTTTCCTGGGTGTCTATCCTTTCCTATTAAACCTGAAAATCTTAAGATTGTTGATTCAAATTTTGTACTGGTTTTTAATAAATTTTCAATGTCAATTAATTGTTTAGCTGAATTTGATGTAGCATTTGGCAATGTAATTTGAGTAATTAACGGGAATTCTACCTCGTCTTTAAAAACAGAAGTGGAGCTAATGTAAAGGACATATTTAATAGTGCTATTTTCTAAATGATGTATTAATTGTTTAATTACTGAAACATGATTTTTTTTTGGATTATTTCTTAATCCTGTCGGAATATTAATAATCAGTAGCTCACTTTCTTTTAAAAAATCTTTGATTTCACCTTCAACAAATCTTTCATTTAATTTAATCAGATAAGGAGTAACACCATCTTCTACCAATTTTTGGTATTTGTCTTGTGTAGTTGTAGAACCCTTTATTTTATAACCGTTATCGACTAATGATTTTGCTAATGGTAATCCTAACCAACCACAACCTAGAATACTGATTTTATTATTTTTCACTGTTTCTAAATCGATATGATTTAAAAACAAAGATAACATGCACAAACATTATATGTTGTTTAACTAATTAATTTTAAGTAAATTTAATTTCATTCAAAATTAAAGTCATGGGTATTAAAAGTTTTCAAGGCGCACGCAAGCAACAAGGTAATCCTCAGGATAAGTTACTTAAAGTAAAAGACTATATGACGACTAGTTTAATTACTTTTTCGCCTAGTCAAAAAGTACATTCAGTAGTTGAGGCAATAATAAAAAATAAAATTTCTGGTGGTCCAGTCGTTAATGAAAAAAACGAATTGGTAGGTATTATTTCTGAAGGTGATTGTTTGAAGCAGTTGAGTGAAAGTCGTTATTATAATATGCCTTTAGAAGAAGATTTAGTCGAAAAAAGAATGATTAGAGATGTAGAAACTATTGATGGGAATATGGATATTTTTGATGCGGCCAATAAGTTTTTAAGTTCTAAACGAAGACGTTTTCCTATAGTCGAAAACGGAAAGTTAGTAGGACAAATAAGTCAAAAAGATATTCTTAAAGCTGCATTAGAACTAAAGTCCGAAAACTGGAACAGTACTACCAAAGGTTAATCGTCTCTTTTTACCAAAGCATAAAAGCCACCATCTAAGGGTAAATAACCTTGATTATAAACAAAGTAATATATTGTGCCGATTTTGGTAGTGTATATACTTGTAAAGTAATTAAAGTCAAATCCCTTTTCGATAAGTTTGGCTCTTGACGTTTTAGTTTTCTTATCGGGATTTAAGTCTTCAAGGATCCTGTAATTTTTTCTTAGTCTGTTATTGGTGTTTCTAATAAGATTTTTTGAGTCTTTATTAATGCGATTGTTGTAGGCATTTCTGCAACCATCACTGCAGAATTTTTTATCTACTCGACCTATTATTTTATCACCACATTCTGGACATTTTTTTTGCATAATTTTCTTTTTTTAATTCATACCAATTTGCTTTTACAGCATTTATATTAAACTCATTTATAAAGTCTAAACCAATTTTTCAAGGACACGATTGGATGCAATATTTTTTACCTCTGCTACACCAACAAGTAAATCTTTGTTCATAGTATTAAAAAAATAATCTAAGGCAACAATTGAAGATTCTGCTGCGTATCCTCTGCCCCAATATCTGGGAATAAAACGATACCCAACATCATAAAAATTGGTTTTGTTATTGAAGGTCAAATCATTGTTTAATCGTAAGCCTGACCATCCAATAAATTCACCTGAGGATTTTTCTATAGCCGCCCACCTGGCAATTCCCCTATCTATGTGTTGTTGGATATTAAAGGCAATATCTTTCTCTGATTGTAATTTTGAAGTATTAGGTTTATTACCCAAATATTTGTGTACAATAGGGTTAGAGTCTAACTCATACATTCGTTCTAAATCACTAGGTTTTAAATGTCTTAGAATAAGATTTTCTGTTTCTATCTGGAATGAATTCATTCGCAAATATAACCAATAATTAGCCATTTACAAACGACTACAAATGATTACAAACGAATTTAAATACGTAATAACCGACTAATATTTGGAAGCTGTTTCATATTTGCACCGTCGAAACATAAGAACTCGATAGTATTAACTGTTTAACATTAAAAATTTAGAACACATGAACACATTAAGAAACAAAGTACAGTTGATTGGTAACTTAGGAAATGATCCAGAAATCGTAAACTTAGAATCTGGAAAAACATTAGCTAAATTCTCGGTCGCAACCAACGAAAGTTACAAAAACGCCCAAGGCGAAAAAGTAACAGACACACAATGGCACAATATCGTAGCTTGGGGAAAGACCGCTCAGATTATAGAAAAATACGTCGGCAAAGGAAAAGAAGTGGCTATAGAAGGTAAGTTAACTACACGCTCATGGGAAGATAAAGATGGTGTTAAAAGATACTCAACAGAGGTCGTTTGCAGTGAGCTTTTAATGCTTGGAAAATAAGAGTAAATAATTACTAAAAAAGGGGAAGCAAAATTTGCTTCCCCTTTTTTATTTTATTTAGTAAGAATTATTTTTTGATAATCTTTTTAGTAATACTGATATCTGATGTTGTACTTTCAATCTTTAAAAAGTAGATAGACTTATCAAGATTATTTAAATTAGATATTCTTATTTCACTATTATTAGCATCACTTGTTTGATTTAAAACAACACGCCCATTCATATCTATAACAGATAAATTAAATGCTTGATTAGCTAAAGCTGATGGTAAGTTTAACGTTATGCTTTCTGCAAAAGGATTTGGGCTAACTCTTATATTCTCTAATACACTATTATCCTCAACACTTAGACTTCGCCCACACAGCGACCATCCCATATCCTCCATAAAACCCATAGCTACATCTCCTGGGTCGTGTATTGCTTCGCCTCTTGCGGCTTGAGGTGTCATTAAGGCTGTTGGTGTATTGTTAAATGTAGATTCATCAAAATGACTGTAACTGGACCCGTTGTTAAAAGGACTTATAGAATACATCAATGGTGGTGTTCCTCCATTTTGCACAATAGCAATAGGGCTTTTACATGTTAATTTATTATTAGTCATACCACCTAATAATGTTGAAGATGGATCTGGATAATTACCTGAATCTAATATTGAAACATTATTTGTAAAAATATCTTCATTTTGCATAAAAGTATCCCATATATTAGGGTAAATGGCGTTAGGATCGTTTAAACTTGATGGAAACTGATTGTTAATGGTTCTTCTAATTACACCAACATCTGTATTTTCTATGTTAGTTTGCCGTCCAAAACCAGCAAGTCCTAATCCGTGACCAATTTCATGTAAAACTATAGTAACAAAATCGTAATCTGTCGCAGGTGTATTGCCATCAGTTCCAAAATACCAGTTAGGAAATTGAGAATTAAAATTACAGTTTATATCTACAGAGTTAACACCGTTTATATGGCTGCCAGTAATTTTTTCTGCTAAGGCAGCCGGATAGAGTGTGTTAGGATATGCAGATGGTCCGGTAGCTGCTTCAGCTTGGAATGCTGCTCCAGCGCTCCCTAGTGTACTACCTCCTAAATTTGTCCAATTGGCATTGATATTAATTGTAACCGGCGAATCTAAAAGTGATTCCCAGATATCAATAGCAAATTGAAAGGCTGCTTTTTCTGGTCCATCTTGAGAGGGATTAATAACATTTACTGGAAAGTTATTATAGTTGACATTAATTGTTGCACAACCATCAACTCTTCCCGCTAATACTTCTTTAACCTCATCTCTTGGTGGGATGTACATTCTGTTTACATCATCTGTAACTTTCATGGTACAAGCAATATTAGTATCTAATTCAATTGGTTCGTTAACAGGTATTATTTGAGCTTTAATACTGCTAGAGTATAATAAAGCTATTGAAAAAAAACAGATTGTTTTAATGTAGATTACTTTCATGTTTCTTAAGATTGTATTTTAATTATTTTCCTATTAATACTTTGTAAAAGTAAAGAAACATTAACGTTTTTTCTTTTCATTTAACATAAAAAAAATGATTTTTTTAATAATTTTTTTTGGTGATATGTTAAAGCTATAGATTAATTTAGGGTTTGAGAATTACAGAATGTATCTAAAAGAAAATTTCTTGAGCGAGCCTAAATGTGTTTGCATGCGCATCTACAATAGTTTTTATATCAGGAGAATATCCACCACCCATACTACACATAATAGGTATATTATTGTTTTTACATTGCTGTAAAACAAAACGATCTCTTTCTTTGCAGCCATCAATAGTCATGCCTAGTTTACCTAATTTGTCTGAGGCAATAACATCAACACCGCATAGATAGAATATAAAATCTGGGTTTTGCATATAAATAATTCTGGGAAGTGTACTCTTTAATATTTTTAGATAATCCTTGTCATTAATATCATTATCTAAAGCAATATCTAAATCGCTTTGTTCTTTTTTAAAAGGATAATTACTTTTACCATGCATCGAAAAAGTATACACGGACTTGTCATTCTTAAATATTTCGGCTGTACCATTACCTTGATGGACATCTAGGTCAACGATTAAAATTTTTTTAGACAAGCCTTTTGCCTGGAGATATCTAGCACCGATAGCTTGGTCATTTAACATACAAAATGCTTCGCCGCGATTGGTATATGCATGATGTGTTCCGCCAGCTATATTCATAGCAATACCATTTTGCAAAGCATATTTAGTAGCTTTAAGGGTACCATCTGTGATTAACCTTTCGCGTTCTACTAATACTTCACTTAAAGGAAAACCTATTTTTCTGGCAGCACGTTGGTCAAGCGTTATGTTTAACAGGTCATAATAATATTCGGGCTCATGAACGGCCAAAATATATTTATCATTAGGTCTTTCTGGTTTAAAAAAATTATCTTCAGAACATGTACCTTCATGCAATAATTGCTGTGGCAATAATTCGTATTTTTCCATTGGGAAACGATGTCCCTCTGGTAATGGATGTTTATAAATAGGATGAAAGGCTATTTTTAGCAATTAGTTTTCTCTTTCAATTTTAATTTCTTGTGATATAAATTGGTTTTCATTGATGATACCTTCAACAAATAGTGAAATTTTAGTGTTTTTAGTGTCATAAAACTTAAAATTAGCTGTTCCACTGGCATCAATACTAATATTTGACTGCCAATCTATAGTACCATATTCTTTAAAAAAATCAGAATCGTAATATTGGTATTTTGGGGTATAAAATGTTTTTTCTTTACTGAATCTTAACGGTACATCGTAAGCGACAACCATATTATTCTTCTTAATTGTTTTTCCATTTGGATCAGAAAATATTTTTATGAATCCTGCATTTCCTCTTATTCCTCCGCCAGAGCCATAAAACTCATATTCTATATAGTCAATATCTCCCATGTTTAAGAATGTTAAAAGACTAAAATCTGAGCTAACACCTTGAGAAGAAAGAAGCGCATTATCTAAATAAACCAAAGGAACAGGATTGCCCCAATTCACTCTTGGATTTGTAATACTAAGCGTACCAGCAAAATAATCAAATTGAGTTACCCAACCTAAACGTTGCAAATACAAATCAAGCCTTAGGTTTCTGAGCTTTATATTCTCTTTTATTAAATCAACACGAGCTCCAATTGCTTTTTTCTCAAGAGCTTCAAGCCTGGTTTTTCTCTTATCTACTTTCAGGACGATTTCATCAAGTTCAGTAGCATCTTGGGAGTTTTCCCAAGCTTCGCTTTGTTGATTTGGATTTACATATTTATCGCTATCAATAAAGGTTTCATCTATGACTTTTTGGTTGTTTTTAAAATCAGGAAACTCTGATGGATAATATTGTAGATATAATGAAGGCTTTTCTTTAAACTGTTTCTTTTTAGTGTTGACGTAACCAATTCTAAAAATATCATCTTCTGTAGGATAGGATTGTTTGACAGTAAATGCGACTTCGTTCTTTGGTACATCAAAAAGTTGCGTTTTATTATTAGCCATAGGATAAACGATATAAGTACCCAATTTCTCTTTTCTAACATTTGCTACAATATCGATACCACGTTCAAAAGGATAAATAAAAGTAAGTTCTTGATTGCTTAAAATGGTTTTCCAATTGTAACTACTCCATCCTTGAGTTAGCAGTAATAAATCTAAATTATAGTCTGTTTTTCTATCATTAGTTTTAAAATAGCTAGAGCCATTTTCGATACGTCCTTTTATGTAAGGTTGAATAAATAATTGACTTAATATATTGTTATGATGATTGTAAGATTTTGTTTTAGACGGCAAAACCGAGACACTTAAGTTAGATGATTTCAGTGCTTCTGTTAAGTCTAGACTTAGACTAACATCTAAGCTATCTGTTTCTGCCTTAACTTTTACTTTAGAGATTCTGCTTTGTGAAATAGAAGTATTGTTAAAGTACAAACGCTCTAATAGAGGTTTGTCATCATTACTAAAAATGGTAAAAATATTGACACCTTTATACAATTCACTCTTCGGAAAACTTAAAATTGCAGTTCCATTTTTATTAATTTCAAAATCAGACAAGACCATATCACTACCATTATGTAAGGCTACCTTATAATCTTTGTTTTTAATGCGTTGAAGTGTTTCTTTATTTGTTTTTATCTGAAGCCTAATAACATCAGAAGTGGGAGTCAAACTCATAATGACACCAAAAGACTCAATATTATTTATTGTAGAAGAGATTTCTCTTTCGTTTAGATTTATATTAACAGAATATTTTTTTCCTTGAATAGGCGTAAACAAAGCTTTAGCTAAACCAACATCATTTAATCGAAATTCTGAAACAACATTTTTATCCTCGTCTTTTATAGAGCCATAAGCATTGACAATACCATAACCAAACTGATTTTTTGCGATAATACCTACTGTGTTTGAGACATTATAGAGTAGGTGACCACCTTCACCCAAAGCTTGTAAGTCTACTTTAATATCTTTAGGACTAACGGATTTAATATCACCAAGATTGTCGGCATCAATAACTTTAAATGTTTGTTCAAAATGATTTTGTTCATCAAAGTTTTTCATCCAATTGGTATAGGCTTTGAAAGTAAAAATACCAGTAGATAATGTACTATCTATGTCAAAAGCATTAACGGCGATACCATCCTGAACTTTAACGAGTTTTTTCTTTAAGACATCTCCGTTTTCATCAGATATGGTACAATACAGGTTAGATGTCATTTTTGAGGACTCTTTAGTGAACTTATCAAAAACATATGCAGTAAAACCCAGTATTTCTCCTTCGATGTAGGTGGATTTATTTAGGTGCGCATATGCAATTTCTCTGGGAGCTTCGCTATATTCCTCGTAAGACTCTATTATTTTAGTGGTCTGCCCTAAGCTACTGATGGCGATTGTAAGAAAAATAAAAGATAAAAACCGAGTTAGGAAGAATGTAGTTTTATTCATTGTCAGAAATTTTATATAAAATTCTTTAAAAACTATTCCAAAAGCTAGAGTTTTAACTAATCTTTAATCCATTAGTCACGCCAACAACGTCTGGATTAACAAAAACTAAGTTGCCAGATTCATCTTCTGTCATTAATATCATACCTTGACTTTCAACTCCTCTTAATTTTCTTGGTGCAAGATTTACTAAAACCGTTACCTTTTTTCCAATAACCTCCTCTGGTTTAAAACTTTCTGCAATACCCGAAACAATCGTTCTTGTATCAATACCCGTATCTACTTTAAGAACTAAAAGTTTTTTGGTTTTTGGCATTTTTTCTGCCTCGATAATGGTTCCAACTCTAATGTCTAGCTTTGTAAAATCATCAAAAGCTATTTCTTCTTTTTGTGGTTCTACAATTTTATTTGCTGCTTCGTTTGCTTTTTTACTAGCTTCTAATTTATCGAGTTGTATTTGAATTTGACCATCTTCAATTTTAGAAAATAATAATTCTCCTTTATTGATTTTATGACAGGCTTCTATTAAAACATTTTTAGTAGAAATGTCTTCCCAAGAGTTCATATTAGAATTTAAAATTCCTTTTAATTTATTTGAAGTAAACGGTAAAAAAGGTTCACACAAAACAGC
>ENA-UZWV01001359-UZWV01001359.1-metagenome-genome-assembly--contig:-Day-3-1m-contig-1359_pt1 | contig 11104 bp, 10 predicted proteins | sample MGYA00260342_ERZ794902 | MGnify/ENA metagenome assembly ERZ794902
CCATCAGACACAACGCCTGCCATTTTAGCCCTCGATACCGCGACCAATTTGTGTTCGGTGGCGTTAGTGAATGACAGTGAGATCAAAGAAATTCAGCGCGATCTGCCGCGCGCCCATAATCAACACATTCTCAGCATGATCGATGAGTTACTTGAGGGTCGTGCGTTATCAACCGGGGTGTCGATGATTGCCTGTGGCGTAGGTCCAGGTTCGTTTACGGGAATCCGCGTTGCGGTAGGTGTTGCTCAAGGACTGGGATGGTCGCTGGATCTCCCTGTGTATCCATTTTGTTCGTTAGAGGCTCAAGCGAGGTCGGTGCCGGGAAAAGTCGGCGAGCTGATTCTCAGTACCATTGATGCTCAAATTGGACAGGTGTATTGGTCCTGGTTGGAGAGGGTGCCTGGTGGTGTGCGACAACTGACCGGTCCTACTATTTCAACGGTAGAGGATATTAAGAGCCCGACGGGTGCTGCTTTAGCAGACTGGGTCGCTGACAATGTTTTTATTGCAGGTGACGCATCTGACGCGGTTGTTCAGTGCCATGCGGTGTTTGCGCATAGCGGCTTTGACACTGCCGCAAGACCGCGACCGTCACAATGCGCGCTGGACTACATTGATAACCCAGCCCCCGGCCGACTGATTACCGCTCAGGCCCTCGAGCCTCGGTACGTGCAGCAAGATATCGGTTGGAAAAAGCTTTCGGAACAAGGGACTGCGCACTGATGGATAACGCGCAAGCCGTGCTACTCGCGTTGATACAGGGATTAACGGAGTTCTTACCCGTATCGAGCTCAGCACATCTTATTTTGCCGTCTCAATTGCTGGGGTGGCCAGACCAGGGGCTTGCCTTCGACGTTGCTGTTCACGCGGGAACGCTAGCTGCGGTGGTCTTTTACTACCGAGGGGTGCTAAGTGGCTTAGTCGGCGGGGTGCTCGGGCGCGGCGACTCAGTCGGTGTGTCGCGTCAGGAAGCGCAATGTTTAGTGGTTGCAACACTCCCCGCGCTCGTTGTTGGCTTGCTGTTTTCAGACTTTATTGACGGTTACCTGCGCGGCACTGCTGTGATCGCAACGACGACACTTGTTTTCGGTCTACTGCTCGGTCTCTCCTATCGGCATCGTCTGGCGGGTGACGGTGAGCAGCCCATTACCCGTGTCGACCATGCGGTGCTGATTGGCCTGGCGCAGGCGCTTGCACTCATTCCTGGAACTTCACGTTCAGGTATCACGATCACTGCTTCATTGTTTTTAGGTTACAACGTGGCCACTGCAGCGCGCTTCTCATTTTTATTGTCGATCCCCGTCATCTTTGGGGCCTTGATTCTGATGCTGATTCGCCAAACCGACGCATTTGTGAGTGCCAGTGATTTAGGGTTGACGGCGTTGGCGATGGTTATTTCTGGCATCAGCGCCTACCTGACGATTGCCTTTTTTGTAGGCTTGGTGATGCGAGTCGGTATGATGCCTTTTGTCGTCTATCGCGTTCTGCTGTCGCTTGGACTGTTTTCTATTGTGGTGTTTTTATGAATAAACAAACCGTAAATGATTCTTTACTGGCTTTTCTTGCCGAGGCCACGACGCCATTCCACGCCGTGGGTGTAATGGCACAGCGCCTTTTGGCCGCCGGGTTTACCCCTTGGAGCGACTCCAGTCCCGACGCATTGAAGGTGGGCGGGAAACACTTCATGGTGCGCAACGATTCAAGTTTAATTGCATTTACCGTGGGCGAGACATTTGAGGATGGCTTCAGGCTCGTAGGCGCGCATACAGACAGTCCGAACCTGTCGGTTAAACCCAATCCGGTAGTGACTCGGTTTGGTTGTCACCTTGTGGCTTGCGATGTGTACGGGGGTGCATTACTCAACCCCTGGTTTGATCGCGACTTATCCATGGCGGGAAAAGTTTCTTTGGAAACGAAAGACGGGCAGCTGGTTTCTCGGTTGATCGATTTTCGTCGGGCGATCGCGATCATTCCATCACTGGCTATCCACTTGGATCGAGAAGCCAATAAGGGACGCTCTGTGAATCCCCAGACCGACATGTTGCCATTGGTATCGCTGGCGACGGGTCAGCCGGACTTTGACCTTCACGCCTTGCTTGCAGATCAGGTTTCTCTTGAATACCCCGACCTAAAGGTCAGTAAAATTCTCGATTGGGAGCTCTCGCTCTATGACACGCAGGCTCCAGGCTACGTTGGACTCAACAATGACTTCATAGCCTCTGCCCGTCTGGACAACTTATTAAGCTGTTACGCAGGGCTTCAAGCGCTGATTGATAGTGCTCAAGGTTCTGAGTGGAACGTCTTTGTGGCTAATGATCACGAAGAGGTGGGCAGTGCATCAGTGGTGGGTGCGCAGGGTCCCATGCTCAATGACGTGCTTCATGCGATTGTCTCAGACGCGGCAGAAGGGCGAGCGCTTCGTCAGCGAAGCTGGATGTTGTCTGTCGATAACGCACACGCGGTCCATCCAAATTACCCCACCAAGCATGACGAACAGCACGCGCCACTGCTCGGCAGTGGTCCTGTGATTAAGATTAATCGAAATCAGCGTTACGCGACTTCTGGTGAGGGCGCTGCGAGGGTTCGTCTCATGGCGGAGCGCGCTGGGATTGATGTGCAAGCCTTTGTGGTGAGAGCGGACATGGGTTGCGGGAGCACCATTGGGCCCATCACGGCAACTTTAACGGGCATTCCGGCAACCGATATCGGGGTGCCCACCTTGGGTATGCACTCGATCCGAGAACTTGCGTCTGTCGAAGATCCGGCAAAGCTTGTGGGTCTGCTGACTGCTTTTTACAATCGTGTCGCGTGACTTGGGAGTTTAGATATGGCTAGGCATCGTGTCCTCACGGGCATTACAACGACCGGCACGCCGCATCTTGGAAATTACGTGGGCGCAATCCGCCCCGCGATCGAATCGGCTAAGAAGCACGAGGTTGATGCGTATCTCTTCATGGCTGATTATCACGCACTCATTAAGTCGCAGAAACCCGATCTGGTGGCGCAGTCCAGTCGTGAAATAGCAGCGACCTGGCTAGCACTCGGTCTTGATCCCGGTGCGACGCACTTTTATCGACAGTCCGATATTCCGGAGATTACTGAACTGTCCTGGATCTTGACCTGTAACGCAGCCAAAGGCTTGATGAACAGAGCCCACGCCTACAAGGGTGCGGTACAGGCGAATGAAGAGGCGGGTGAGGATCCTGACTATGGGATTACCATGGGTCTCTTCTCCTATCCGATTCTCATGGCGGCTGACATTCTCATTTTTAATGCGAACGATGTGCCCGTGGGTCGTGACCAAATTCAGCACGTGGAAATGGCGCGAGATATTGCCGCGCGCTTTAACCATCATTACGGTGAGACGTTTGTCTTGCCTAAAGCGGTGGTCGACGACGAGGGTGCTGTATTGCAGGGACTCGACGGTCGTAAGATGAGTAAAAGCTACGGCAATACGATTCCATTGTTTGGGACGCCCAAGCAGCTTCAAAAGGCCATTAATAAAATTAAAACCAATGTGTTGGAGCCGGGCGAGCCCAAGGATCCTGACACATCGGCGGTGTTTCAGATTTGGTGCGCGTTTGCCAACGACTCTGAGCGACTCGAGATGCGCAGCGCATTTGAGGCAGGGCTAGGTTGGGGCGACGCCAAGAAACGGCTATTTGAACGCGTCAATGACGAAATCGCACCGGCCCGTACTGAATACGACCGACTTATGGCCAATCCAGCCGAACTCGAGATGATTCTTCGTGAGGGCGCGGCAAAAGTACGACCCGAAAGCCAAGCCCTCCTTGAAAAAGTGAGAACCGCTGTGGGGCTGCGCCCCTTTTCCTAGGGATGAGGCGCCTGGTCGACCTCGATTTTGATCTCAATGGCGCTGTTTGCCTCCGAGTCAGTCAATGAGGTCATGACAGCCGCCTTTAGGGCGTCGGGAGAGAGGAGGGTGCCGTCTTCACGGGCTTTATCCACGACGGCTCTGACCACGTCGACGATCTCCGCGGTCTCGAGACCATCAACGTCGACTCCAACGTGACGCCCTTCAACCACGGGGGCTTGGTCAGAGACAACGACGATCTCAACATCTTTGCTTGCAGCCGCAGCGTTCGCCTTACTTTTTTGAATCGATATTTTGGCGTGTGGCTCGGCGTGAAGGGTACTCAATTCACGAGCCTCGATGCGCATCAGGCGGGTTGGCGCGCTTGGGGTGATGACGTCATCGAGCAGTATCGCTGCACCAATGAGACCCCCCAAAACAATCGCCGGTCCATATTGATTCATGTCACGTCCTCACCGTGTTTAGAACGTGAAGTATAGGCCCAAAACAGCGCTGCGTGGTTCGCCCACAAAGTACCGGTAATTACCAAAGCCGAAGTCAGCACGTTCCGCGTAACCGGTATCTAAGAGGTTCGTGAGGGTTAATGTGGCGCTTAGGCGCTCTGAAGCATCCCAGCTTCCGCGAAGATTGACGAGCTCGTGCCCTGGGTATTCGTGCTGATTATTGGGGTCGAGGTAGTACTTATCCACCCATGTGGCCTCAACTTCGATTGTCGCTGGACGATCATAGAACGAGAGCGACTTTGTGAGCCGAGCGCTACCGAAGTGCCGTGGTGCGGTGTCAATTGTGTTGTCCCTAATCGAGCCACTGCTTCCCAGCAACGTAATATCGCTGTCGTAGCTGTGGTCTGCAATCGAGGCGTTGAGCGTTGCGTTTAGACTGTCACTCAGTGACCATCGCAGGTCGATATCGATGCCTTGATGCGCCGTACTCGCACCGCTCACGTTTTGACGATTTCGATCTTGGAAAATGACGTTGTCTTTGCCGATGGTGTAAATCGAGAGGTCACTTGAAAATGTTGGCGTGCTGTAACGCCAGCCAATGTCGACAGACTGGGCCTCTTCAGAATCAATGTCAGCCACACGCTGGCCCGATTGCAGACGATACAACTCGTTGGCCTGTGGCGCTCTAAAGCCCATTGCGGTTCTCACGTAGTAGTGGTGGGCTCCGGCGGACCACACCAATGCAAGATTTGACGAAACGTCAGAAAAGTCGTCGGATCGATTGTCTGGACGGAAGAAGCGACAGTTACTGGCTTCGGGCGCACAGACTGAACCCGCCGTGGCCTTTGTCACATAGTCATAGTCGGTGCGCTCAGACCTCAGGCCCGCTTGAAGGGTCAGTCGGTCAGTCAGGTTAATGTCCACCTGCGTAAAGACCGCAACGTTTTTAGCGTCGACGCGATAGTCGTAGTGAATACCCGCAGGCTGATTAGGACTGAAGCCCTCTGCCTGATCTTCCTTGAGTTTTCCGTCAGTGGTATCAACCTCTATGCCGGTCATGTAACCGCCCCAAGTCCGGTCTCCACTCAGACTGGCTTGCACGCCAACACTGCTGTGCTCGTTCATCTCACGCGACTGCCAGGGGAAGTAATGCTGTAAGAACTCCATATCATTACTGCGCAGGTAAGGGGTAATGCGAAGCGTGTGTTGCCCCAGGTCACGTTCGAGCTTGAGGTGTGCACGCATCGAACTGGCGTCTCTGTAAGCGTCAGGATTTCGGTTTACGCGTCGCGCCGCGTCGCTTTTATAGGCACCTTTGCCGTCTTGTATATACCCAGCGGTGTCTTGGTTTAGGTTAGACGCGGAGATCACGCCCGTGATCGACCAGTCACCCTGGGTGCCGTCAAATCGGAGCGTTGCCTTTTGCTGATCATAGCCCGAGGACGCCTGATAGCCGCCGTAGGATGTTCCGTGTGCATTTAACGCCAGTCCGCCGTTCTTGAGCGACAGTCGCGTTCGCACGAAGTCACGACTGCCGACTTGAAAGCCAATCGATTGGGCGGTCTGCGCTGCACTTTTTGTCAGCACATTCACCACGCCGTGCATGGCATTGGAGCCATAGACTGCATTTGCCGGCCCCTTCACGACTTCCACGCCGCCCGCCTGTAGAAGGTTGGCGTCAAAGAGCTGATTGACGTTGCAGAACCCGGGCGCTCTGAGGTTGATGCCGTCCTCTGCAGTAAAAAACGCACCGCAGGCACCGGCACCAGTCAACACAGGTGAGCGCAGCGAGATCAGTGACTCCTGACCGTTACCTCGACTGACCCATGCGCCCGATACTCGGTTAAAGAGTTGGTTGCTGTGCTGTGCATCGACTGCCTCCACAGTGTCGGCATCAAGGTCTACCCAGGCTTGCCCAAGGCTCGCCCCATCGGTCGCCTGACGCGTGGCAGTTACGATGATCGTTTCCATGGGCGTCTGCGCGGTGTCGGCGGCAAACGCGATACTCGTTACCATGACAGGGAGCAAAAGTAGGGCGTGCTTTACTAGCATGGCGATGATCCTTATGACGTCACTGACAGAATTGATTAAATTTTTCAGACCGAAGCATAGCGCCCTGCGCCTGCTGGTCAAACACTTCTATATGTCGGACAATTTGTTTTTTTACTAACCAATGAATCAGGCAGCCTGTGCGCGTTCTCGCCGTTAATGACGACCTCCCCATCCGAACGTTTGAGCCGATCCACTCGGGGAAGGTGCGGGCTGTTTACTGGCTCAGCGCGGCCGACAATCGGCGATTGATTCGAGAGCGTCAGTATCCCATTCCTGAGACTGCGGAGCTTGCGGTCATGGTCATTAGTGATCGTCTGTCCGCCTTTGAGTGCATGTGGCGCGCAGAGGGCGGGCTTGATGGTGTTCCGGGCAAGGGTGCCGCGCTCAACGCCATTTCCGGACACTGGTTTGAGGCGTTCAAAAAAGCGGGTCTGGCCCGCAGCCATATTTTGGAAACGCCGCATCCTCTGGTTTGGATTGTGCAGCGCGCGAAGCCCGTCATGATTGAGGCGATCGCACGTCAGTACATTACCGGCTCCATGTGGCGAGCCTATGAGCAAGGCGACAGGCATTTCTGTGGTGTTCGTCTGCCTGACGGCCTCGTTCGCAATCAACGTTTGGATTCGTTACTCATGACACCGTCGACTAAAGGGGTGATGTCCGGTATTCCTGGCGTCCCTGAAGTCGATGACGTCAACGTGAGTCAAGCCATTCTCAAGGCCCATTGGGCGGCGTTTAAGTTTCGTGAGCAGCAGGATGTGGAGCACTATGCGCGCTTGCTGGCGTCTGGTTTTTCGTTAATCGAGACTGAGCTTGCCGGTGTTAACCAAATATTTGTGGATACAAAGTTTGAGTTTGGTTATGCACAAAACCGAGACGGTAGTGAAGAGCTTATTTACATGGATGAAGTGGGCACGCCGGACTCGTCACGTATTTGGGATGGTGACGCCTTTGCCAGAGGCGACGTTGTTGAAAACAGTAAAGAAGGGTTTAGAGAGGCGCTGTTGAACTTTGCACCCGACCCTGACGTTTTACTGAATAAAAGTCGCATGGCGGAGCGCCTAGAGTTTGCCCGCAATACCGTGCTTCCACCCCAGATGATACTGGACGTATCAAAGACGTATATTGGCGTGGCTGAGCGCATTATCGGCGAAAAGCTTGACGTCTCGGACGACCCAAGAACAGAAATTATTCAAGTACTGCGTGATAATTTCGATATCATCGACCCACAGTAATTCACAGGAGCCGTCCGTGACCCCAGTTGCCGAACTTACCGATACGTTTGCCGTCGCCGGGCAAATTCAGCCGAGCGATGTTGCGGAGTTTGCGCGACAGGGCTACCAAGTGCTGATTTGTAACCGACCTGATGACGAAGAGATGAACCAGCCTTCTATGGACGCGATTGAAGCGGCCTGTGGTCCGGCGGGTATCACGCTTGTTCGTTACCCTGTGACGGCCATGTCGTTCCCAGGCGACGACCTTGCCGCAATGGAGGACGCTATGAGCGGGGATGTGAAAACGCTGGCCTATTGTCGATCTGGCGCACGATCCGCTAATTTGTGGGTGGCTACGCTGTCGGGTGATGACCGCACGGCGGCGGCACAGCGGGCACAGCAGTTTGGTATTCCCTTAACCTTCGTTATGCAGCTGGGTTTTTCATAAGACTAAGATCAAGCGCAGTACGCAGTGCCGATAGCGCCCGATCTGCAGCAGCTTTGAGTGCTGGTGCATTTGAAACCTCTTCATGAGTCGGCGGTTGATGCGCGGGATGGTACGCCTCGGCGATGATCGCGTAGGGGATCGCCCGTTCATTGTTTTGCGCAAATAAGGCATAAACTCGGGTGGCCAGCGGGGTTCCGGGCTCGACGGTTTGGTTTGAAAGCTGACTGAAGGCGGGCCCTGCTACGAGTTCCGTCTTGGTTAACAGTTTTTTGTTGATGCTAAAACCGGCGTCTCTGAGTGTGGCACCGATGCTCCCGCCTGCGCGAATTTTTTCGTGCTCAAGGCTCAGTTTAGGGTCCATTGGCAGCACGAATTCAGTCACCGCTAGTGTCCGGCAGATTTCTCTGCCGCTGTGTCCGCTGTACAAATTGGCGACCCGCGTCCCCTCAGTCTGATTCAGAATAGTTACACCGTAGCTGCCGAAGGTGGCCTTAATCGCGTCGCTGTTCAATGTGGGGGTGACCTCTGCCCAACTGGGACTGATACAAAAAGTAAGAATGAAACTCAACAGCGCACTATTTAAATTCATAGCTTACTCGGGTGGTGAATGGATTTTTAATTTAGTGCAGGATGCATAAGACCCTTAATCACTACGCAGGATAAGTCTTCGATGAAAAACCTCAAGCCCCTCATTGCTTTTGTTCTTTCTAGCGCATTTTTATTGAGCGCCGGATTCACCGGTGCGGCGTCGCTGTCAGACGATGTGCAGAGCCTTTACGACAGCCAGCTCAAGGATCTATTTATCCACTTCCACCAAAACCCAGAGCTGTCGTTTAAGGAAGATAAAACCGCTAAACGGCTGGGTGATGAGCTCGAGGCGCTGGGCTACAGCGTGCACAGAGGCGTTGGTGGTACGGGAGTGATTGCCCTGTTAGAAAACGGTCCAGGCCCGATGGTGATGTTTCGAGCCGACATGGATGGGTTGCCGGTAAAAGAAAAGTCGGGACTGCCCTACGCCTCGACGGCGAAACAGGTCGACTGGGACGGCAACGACGTCTTTGTCATGCACGCCTGTGGTCACGATGTCCATATTACGAGTTTGGTTGGCACCGCTAAGTTGATGGCTGAGCGACAAGACCAGTGGTCCGGAACACTGATGCTGTTGGGGCAGCCCGCAGAGGAGCGCATTGCAGGCGCCCGCATCATGATGGAGGACGGCGTTTGGGAGCGTTTTGGGCAGCCCGATTTCGCCATGGCCTTTCACGTTACCAGCGCATTACCCACCGGATTTTTATCAGCCCCCGAAACGTCGGCGTATTCAGGCGCGGATACGGTGGATATTTTGATTAAAGGCGTGGGGGCACATGGCGCGAGTCCGCATACGGGCATTGATCCCATTGTTCTTGGGTCTCAGATCGTCATGAGTTTGCAAACTGTGGTCAGTCGCAGTCTTGCACCACGTCGACCCGGCGTCATTACCGTGGGGTCGTTTCACAGTGGTACCAAGCACAATATTATTTCCGACGAGGCTAAGTTGCAGCTGACGGTGCGCAGCGAAAGCCCTGAGGATCGACAAATATTACTCGACGGTATAAAGCGGGTCGCCGTCAATATGGGCAGAGTCGCGGGCTTACCTGACGACATGTTGCCCCAAGTCGTGGTGAACGACGGTGAGGCTGTTCCTCCGACGATTAACGACGCGGCGTTTACGCGCGAAATCCGAGGTGGTTGGAGTGAGTATTTTGGCCCAGACGTTTTCTATCAGGGAGAGAGAATGGGGATGGGCGCAGAAGATTTTGGATTTTTCACGACGAATCCCTACATTCCAAGTTTGTACTTTGCTGTTGGCGGCACGCCCATGCAGGACTTTGAGGCGGCGGCAAATGGTGGTGCTCCCATTCCCTCGCACCACTCGCCAATTTTTAAAATTGAGCCAGAGGGCTCAGTGACCTTGGGCGTTGAAGCCTCGGTCAGTGCATTGCTGGACGTGATGGCGAAGTGACCCGTTTCAATCCCGTTTGGGATGCGCCCACACGACTGATTCACTGGGCCCTCCCCGCTGGGGTAGGTCTTATGTGGTGGAGCGGTGAAACCGGGCGTATGCAAATCCACAGTTACGTGGCCTACGTGCTCATCACACTGGTCGTGACGCGCCTCATTTGGGGGCTTGTTGGCAGCTATCACAGTCGGTTTTCAAACTTTGTCGTCGGTCCAAGGAAAATCGCTCGCTATGTCAGTCAGGGCGGCGACGTGGTGGGTCACAATCCGCTCGGTGCGTTATCGACGGTTGCGTTATTACTTGTGCTCCTGGCGCAGGGCGTGTCTGGTCTTTTTTCAGTGGACGATGTTGCGTTCGATGGTCCCTTGGCCTACGCCTTCGATGGTGCTTTTATCGACGTAGCATCCGAGTGGCACGAGACTAACTGGGGAATTCTTCAGGGGCTCGTGGTGCTGCATTTAGCGGCAATTGCGTGGTACCAGTGGCGAAAGAAACGTCCGATAATTCAGACAATGTGGCAAGGCTCGTTTGTGGGCCGAGTGGGGAAAGAGGCTCCCGTGCCTTTTACGCGAGCCGTTTTTATTGCGGTGATTACCGCGATCGTGCTGAGTGCTCTAGTGGGGTTGGCCCCCGACGCGCCCAGTTACTACTGACATTTACCGATGCTGAGGCGCACTGCGCGCCCAGCGAGGTTTCTGCGGCGCTAACAGGGGCTAGTTGCTTTTAGTAAAGGTAACCACGACTCTTGTAGTTGTCATGGCAGGCTTTGCAGGTTCCGCCCGTTTGCTTGAACTGTGCGATCGCAGCTGACTTGTCGCCAGAGTTGGCTGCAACAGCAAGTGCGGCGGCTTCGCGTCTAAAATTTGCAAGCTTCTCGGCAAAGTCATCCGGATTTTCCCAAATTGCAGGTTTGGCTCGCGTTTTCCCCTTGTCACTGCCTGGCGCAAATCCTCGCTCGACACTGACCTGAGATACGGCGGCGAGGTCGTCAGCCCATGCAGCGAATGTAGCGCCGTCCCACTCGATTTTTCCTTTTACCATGTCCCCCATGGGACCAAATGTCATTCCGACGATGGCGAAGAACGATTGTCTGAGTGATTGAAGCGGCTCACC
>ENA-UZWV01018044-UZWV01018044.1-metagenome-genome-assembly--contig:-Day-3-1m-contig-18044_pt1 | contig 11080 bp, 4 predicted proteins | sample MGYA00260342_ERZ794902 | MGnify/ENA metagenome assembly ERZ794902
ATTCCAGTTGAGGAACAAAACAAAGTACAATCAGAAGTCGCATTATCTCTCTTAGGTATTCCACGTGCTGAAGTTGCACTAGGTATTTTCGCAGACGTTAACACTTATGATGTTAATCCTACTGAGTGGTCATCTGAACCGCAGTATCATATTGCTGGTCACGGTATTCAGCATTTGCCTACAGAAGCAGGCGCTCTTGTTGAAGCACCCAGAAATAAGACAGCAGTTCTTACATCTAAGCGATTCTTCAGATATCAGCCTGGTCGTGTATCAGCCGCAACGTTTGGTGTTAAGTCTACAATAGGACAAGCTTCATTCTCTCAAAACCCGTCTATCAGAAAATTTGGTATCTATGATAACTTTGATGGATACTTCTGGGAAACTAGAGACGATTCTCAAGAAGATAACTTTGCTGTTGTTAGAAGATCACAGTCACTTACAAAAGGACCTAATTCTCCAACAGGTATCGCAGGTCAAAAACTTAAGGGTGGTAACCCAAGTAACACAAGTATCGCAAGAAGTCAGTTTGATGATTATAGAATCATTGGTAAAGGCGCAAGTGAGGCGATTGTTCCTAGTACACTACTAGTCAAAGATCGTGAACTTATCACGAACAATAGATTTGCTATTATTGATGGAGTTGTCAACGGACTTGATACAGGTACTTTCTATGCAGACTTAGCGGCGGCAATTAATTCAGCAGCCAGCGGAGCTGGTGAGACAGCGGCTTCAGTAAAAGCGAAGTGTGCGAGAGATTTAGATTACTGGGTAGACTTCTATCTACTAGATATGGAGCATGGTGGTACAAACCACACTAAAATTAATATTACTAACTATGCATCCGCTGTACTTCCTGCAATTGCTACTTACGAGAAACCAACTCATATTGCATTAGGAAATGCTTTAACAGGATATGCTGGTCTTTCTGGCGGTGCTGTTACTAAATTAACAACTCTTACAGGTTTGACTAACACAGCATTTAATAGAAACAACGGACAAAGCGTTCTCGTTCCTTCTATCAGTGATAGTGACTACGGCACAAGAGGTAAGATTGATACAATCTTTGCTACTAAGTCTCACTACTGGGCCTATCACGTGACGAATAAAGATTCTAGCGGTAATGCATTGACATATATCTTACCATCTGGTTATCCTTACAGCGTGGAAGAACTCAAGTATAAGTGCCAGAGAGACGTTGGATACATTGTTGGCGGATACGGTAACGATATTGAAGGCGGTGGAGACGCAGAAACAAAATACAATATGTCCATGTACTTCAAGGGTGGCAGACTAGATGCTCCTCAAGCTGGTTATGGTATGTCCATCTACTCGCAGAACTCAGGCAGTGGTAATCCAGTACAGGCAGAAATTGATCGACACACTCATTTGAGAGAAACGATTCTGTATGACTTTAATCAGTACTTTGGATATAGTAGTTCAACTCCACAATATATTAAGCTGAATGCACTTGCAACTAGAGTTATTGAAAACTTCTCAGAAGAAGATACTCAGCAAATGGATGTAACTGGAGATAACGGCTTTGCTGGCAACTTAGTAGCTATGCGAGACGGTATCATTCTTACTCACTCTGCTGTTTACGACCCTCAGTTGCTTAGAGATATTGAGCAAATTGTGGCAGTATCTGATACTGATGATCAACTTAAACTAACTAAAGGCGTAGTTCAATTTAAGGGTCACGTCAAGGTTAAAACTGCTGTTCCTGCACCAACTCCTGCAAGAACTGGAGGCACAGGACTTATAGCAGGTCAAGTATACAAAGTTGTTAACGTAATTGGACCTAAAGGTAACGAGTTTACATTAGAAGATGAAGATGGCAATGCACAGGTCTTTGATGCAGTAGATATTCCATCACCTTTCTATGTTGAAACAATTGTTCCATTTATATTCCCTAAAAAGGGTACTACTTTAGCTATAGGCTCTTCGAAGCTTCCGCAAGAGTTGACGGGCGCAAACACATATGTATCTAATACCGCTATAGGATATCATGGATATGATCCAGTAAACTATAGAGATGCACATAACATGCCTGCAGATGGAAGCACAGACACGTTCACTAAAGGAATGGCCTTTCCATATATGTATGCAAGTGATAATAATCTTGCAAGTACAGATGCGGCTTCTAGTCTACGTGTAGGTTACATCAATACTGCACTAGACGTATCGACTACACAAGGATTGAATACTGTTTGCGATCAAATAGATTATGTCAACTTTGATCCTAATTTTGTTACTTGGGTAAGATTTAATGTCAAGCCAGAGTTTTGGGGAGTATATGATTACCGTGTACCGAGATCGAGATTCAGTCATGATACTCTAGACGGAAGAACAGATATAACAAATCCTCCTGCTAGAGAAAGAGTTTACAGTGACGTAGCAACCGGAGAAAGTGGTACAGCTAGACCTGGACAAGTTTACACCGTAAATGGCGTTACTCAGAACATGACTAGTTTATACAACTTTGACTTTACTAAAGTTACCATGCTTAAGATCGAATTCTCTTGGTACGGTGCTGTTGGTGCATTGTTCTTAGCATATGTTCCAGTAGAGAACGGTGAAGCAAGATGGGTGAGAGTACACCACTTACGTGCTTCTAACCAGTATAAAAATGCTTCTCTAGGTAATGCGACACTTCCTATCACATACACGACATACGGTGGTGGAGATGAATACTCACTAGGAGACGGAGAAGATGAGAACTTTGTTGATAGAGGATACGGATCTCAATCGCACTCTATCGTCAAGTATGGTGCATCATATTACATCGATGGTGGCGACAGAGGTACAGTTAGACTCTATAGTCATAACAACGAAGATACTCAAGATACTTACGGTAAAGTTTGGACTATCGCTAACGGCAGTTATGTATCGAGTGGCAATAAAATTGCGATAAACTCCACATCTCTCGGTTCTAATAACGCAAGAACTAATGTTGATCCTAGATTCTTTATGGGAGCAAGATTTAAAAGTTCAAATAGAACAGATCAAAACATCAAAGTTGTTTGGGCTGATAATACTCATGTGTACTTAAGCGGTGTTCCAACTGGAACTCCAACAGGCATGAAACTCTTAGTTGATAGAGCAAACGCAACATACAATCTGGAAACTAAGAAAATCATTCTTAGCACTCAGCAAGGTAATGCAGTACGTAACAGAGTACAGGTCTATCCTACAAAACTGTCTTCGTCAAACTTAGATCCTAGTAAGCCAGTTCGTATGAGATTTAAAAAGACTCCTTTGTTCCAGACAGACTCAGTGTTTAGCGGAACTTTGGCCGCTCCAGGATTTACTCTTGATGCTCCATATACACTGACTGCGGCAAATGAACCACTAAGTAGTGTTGGTGTTACAGAAGTTGGAACTTTCATTGATAATAATGAGAGTACTTACGGATGGTTTCAAGCACTTGTAGATGCTGATCCAGTTACAGTGTTTGGTAGACTGTACAAAGAAAGTGATGAATACTACTTCGAACTCTTAGAATCCTATAACGGAACAATTGTTCTAAAGGCAGAAGAGTTTTTACCAGACGTTAGATTTGAAGCAGATGGAGAAACTGTACCACAAACAACAGTGACAAAAGCTTCTTCAGAAAAAGAAGGATTAAGTTCAATTAAAATCGCAACTGACACTGTAGTACCTATTCCAAATACTGGTGTTAACGTAGCGACTATATACTTACAAGCGGGTACAGAACAACTCGACTTAAGTCCTTACTTTGATTACAATAAAGAATATCTATCGTTCCCACTTACAGATCAAGCAGATAGTCTTTATTTTGCAATAGACTCTGACGAAAATTCAGGAGACTCGCCAATACAAGTAAGCTTGGGTTGCACATGGGAAGAGCAATAACTAATGCCAAAGCAGATAAAACTTGGACTGGATAAAGTACCCGCTCCAGTCACGAAGCGGTTTACACAGCTTATCGATATTGAAGGTAATCTTCTTTACGATGCGGCTGGTAACCCGGTCGTTACTGAAGACGAAGCAGTATTAGGTTCTTTTTCTAAGTCCGAATCTGCTACATCAGTATTCGCTAATAACTACGATAATGTTCCTCCAGTAACAATACCTGTTGCTGAACAGTTTTCTGGAGAATCAGAAGTCAGTAGTTCTTTGCTTGGTGTTCCTCGTGCAGAAGAACAGCTAAGTCTTTTTGCAGACGTTTCAACTTATGGACTTGACAACGATAATTGGGACTACTATATAGGACCAGGCGGTAACTATCCTCCTGAGTGGTATCGTAAAGAGAATCCAATCTTTGGAAGAAGGTTTGATCCTAAGTTCTACGAAGAAAGTACTGAACAAGCGTTATCTATATCTACGTTTCCTTCTCAATATAACTTTCCAGGAAGTACGATAGCAGAGAGGCGCACAGAAGCCACTGATGTTATGGCAAGATATATGAACTTTATCGCTATGGGTAAATACTTATTTACTATATTTGAGCCATATAATCCAATCTTTGCCAAAAGAAACTTCTTAAACACTAATATTAAGATTGTGTCAAGTGGTGAATCTGAGTTAGACGTTACGTCATCTTCAGCATTTGTTGAGAATGGACTATTCTTTTCTGGAGATAGCTTGTTTCATGATGTTGAATATGGAACGGACTTACAAGATTCTTTCGACCAGATCGAAAGATTTACTGTTATGTTTGATAAGATTGTAGCTGGAGATGCTACTTTCCCAGAACTTACAGGATCAGCGATAACAGACTTTACACTCACCAGCCAGTATCCTGCCATTAGATCATTCTTATCATCTAAGGCTCAACCCGGAGGAGGATCTGGGTCAAGCAAATTCATTATACTTGAAAGCAAAAAGACTTTCAGATATCAGCCTGGTAGAGCCAGTGGATTTACATTTGGTGTACGTCAAGAAAATGATCCAGCATCAAACGTCAATACGATTGAGTGGGGATGCTCAAACGATACAGATGAATACATGTTTCAGTTACGTGGGTCTAGATTCAACATAGTTAGACGAAGTGTCATTAAGATGCCAGACTCTTTGCTAGTGAGAGAAGGCTTGGATCCATCAGACCAATCATCTTCAGCGATTGAACCTAAAGGCACAACTATTCGTGAGGCTATGTGGGAAACAACTATTCCAAGAACTAAGTTCAATGGCGATAGCTTATTAGGTAATGGTCCATCTGGATACATATTATCTTTTGAAGATGTGACTATGTACAAGATTGAGTTCTCTTGGTATGGAGCAATCGGTGCTAAGTTTTATGCTTACGTTCCTTCTGGCAACGGTGAAGCACGTTGGGTATTGATGCATAGACTAGTAATCGAAAACGGACTAGGTAAACCCATACTTAAGAATCCAGACTTCAAGTTTAAGTATCTAGTATACACTGAAGACAATGCGACAATGAAAAAGCCAGTGTCTCTCTACAAGTTCGGTAGTAGTTACTATGTAGATGGTGGCGATGAAGGGACTATAAGACTTGCGACTACCACAGTTGATAGTAAACAGTTTACTCAGAGAAGTCCAGTTCTAGGCATTCTTCCAAAACAAAAGATTTTTAATCAAGATGGCGAAGGACTAACTAACTTCAAGAAAGCATATCCTAGTACGATGTCAATCTCTAGTGACATTGACGCACGTGTTGATATCGAAGAGATCACTGCTTCTCCGGACGGTGTGCATTATAACTTCTCACCATCGTTGCATAATGGAGTTCATGCATTGTCTAGGACTCTTGACTTTCAGTTTGTGGGCTCTGGCTCTACTGCAAGTCAGATAAACATCTTAAACGGTGGTGTGCTTACAGAAGCAGATGATAACGCACATATAATTGCAGACGGTGTATATAATGTATATGTAGATTACGACTTTGATCCAGATCGTACAGCAACTAATATTAGAAGACGTAATAGTTCTCAGAATTTAGTTATAGACTCTTTTGCTAAAGGATTAAAAGCAGACGGCACTATTATAGAAGGCAGAACTAGTGATACCTTTACGGGTAAACTATCTAATTATCACACTATTGCCGCCTCAGAAGTTCCGATATACGGAAACAATTTTAAGATTCATTTTTTAAATCCTAGTGCGAAAGATGGAAGTAGACATTTTGCAGACTTTGCGATATCTATAACATCAAAACCGCCTGAGGTAGACACGACAGTTACTCCTAATGTGTTGAAGTTTGAAGATGATGATGGATCAAAAGCACCATATTCCCTATACGATGAAATATTCCAAGAATATTCTTCAGAAGGTACTCCTATAGATTACACTACTAAAGCTGAAAGATATGAGTGGGATCCTGGCACATCTGATATGTTTATGGTTGACTATAGATTAGGCAGACCAGAAGGTGAAGATTCTGGATACGTATCAGCGGTAAAAGGAGAAGTGCGAGTAGTTGATTATCCTGTATCTTCAATTGAAGCTGGGACAGGAGCATTCTCAGGACAATGGAAAATAACATTTACAGGTGGTTCTCCTTCAGCAGACTTATTTACTCTTGATGGATCTGGAGCAGTATTATCACAAAGCACCGAGATTGGAGTAGGAAGCGTCGGATTAGGAATATACTACACAACAGTACCAGAACTTGAAGAAGGAACTGGAAGTTTTGTTGCTTATGTTGATGGTGACCCAACTGATGATGGTAGCGGGACAGGTAGTAGAACTGTAACAGCAGTTCAAACTAAAACTGTGGCAATTACACATGACTGGCAACTTGATCCTGCACTAAATGGAGATCAGTTCACTAGAGCGAAAGCTGTTAAGTTTAATGCACAGCCACTGTACTTAGTCATAGCTATGAAAGATAACTCTAAGGTTAATAATATAATAGTTGAAGAATATACTCCAGATAATGTACGTACACATACTCCTAAGTTTATTACAGATGCACCTAACTTGACTATTAAAAATTCTGGTAGTTCTAGTAATGTTCTTTCACCAGCGGCTTTTCAAGGAGCAGATAGGCTGTCTAGTGTACGATTTGATGATCAATGTTTGAATCCTTTAAGACCTGGTGTCAAAGTATATTCACTTTTCGTTAAAGGCGGAACTCCAGAGAAGTTCGATCTTTCGAATATATTTGCCAGAGATAGAAAAGGATTGGCAAGAGGGTTGCTAAATAATAAAGCAATATACCTTACAGCGTCGGCAGTAGATGGAACGTCTGTTGGTAATATAGAGACAACTCTCACAGTGAAGGAACAGTAATGGCATTTCGAGGACTAAATGTACAGTTAGCGATGAACGATGTCGATAATGCGGCAGCGGCTCTTATAAATCTGGGTCTAGACCAAAGAGACTTAGTTCTTATATCTGGATTGACCAGTAACGCTGGAGTAGAACAATCAGAGTTGCACACGCTATCTGGACTAGTCGTTGATCAGAAAAAAGAACTTGCATCTTTAGCTAGGTCTTCTACTACTGTTGGAAATCTACTTACAGGACTAAAAGATATTGGTCAGCCTTTAGACTTCAACTTAGAAATCGATAACCAGATAAATGCGGCAGCCATAAAATACAATTACTTAGATTTCTCAGACAATTCTGAAAAGGTTGCAGACATATCTACGTCACGTGTATCTTCTTGGTCGACTATAGGATCTTCCATTCTTTATGGAGGAGAAGTTGAAGTGAGCGGAGACAATGTGACTTTCACATCTCTTGCAACTGCATCAACTCCTATTGCAAAAACTTTCAGAGCGGAAGTAGCAACTCATAAACTTAAGATTAAGATAAACGGCACAGATAAAGAATTCTTGGCAATGAAAGGCATTCCATTAGAGTGGGACGGATTCTTTAGAAATGTTAACTTGCAACATGCAGTAACCAGCGTAAGTGACAGTATAGGTGTTGTACCTCCAGTTTGGAGAATTACAAACAAAGCCGGCGGACAATCCTATAATACTGGAGACGCTAATGGATCTATTGGTGCAGGAAGTGTTGGTTCTCCTGCAACATATGCATTCAGAGACAGTGCATCTAAGGCACGTAAGATAGAATTCTTTTATAACCCGCTGAACATTTTAGAACTACGGATCGCAGGATGTAACTTAACTAAATGGACGAATATTGGATTAGACAATCTTGATAGAGTTGACATCAACAATAACGATTTCTATGAATTACCTAAATTTGGACCAGCTAGTAGAAACGGCGATGGGCTAGCTGTTAATCTGAAACACATTAATATGTCTGCAAATAATCTATCGAGAGCAGAAGATGCTAACGGTAATCAAATTCCTGCTAATACTCAGTTAAACACTCTTCCAACTACATTGACTAACTTGACAATGAATGGAGTATTTTCTGATAGCACAACGATAGACTTAACTGATTATGAAGACTTATCATATTTACAGTTTCAGACATACTACAGTCGAAATGCTCAGAGAAGAATGTCTGGAGGCACAATAAGTCCAAAGACTTTTATAGATTCAAACTCAATAAAGGGCATCAGTCAGTACAGAATATATCATCAGCCATATAGTCAGTTAGATGCTGGAGTATGTGCTAGCCCTAATCTGACGTATCTATACTTTCCTTGGTGCGGAATCACTACAGCAGAGAATAGATCAAACGGTGGAACGCAAGCGATTAGTATTGCAAGCAGTAATATAGGCGAATTCATATCATACGGTAACGCTCACAACGTTGTAAACATGAGTGGCAAAACTTCTCTGAGTAATTATGTACAAGCTTACTCTTCACCAAACAGTAGTAAGAGTAGAAATCTGGCTGGACAGTTTACTGGTTGTACAGGATTAACTCAGATATATTGCTATGCTTCTAGCACTATTCAGGCAAATATACAAACAGCATTCTCTAATCAGTCATTAAGTTCACTATCAACTTTAGATTTAAGATGGACATCGGCATCTGGAGAACTGAGAGATGCCAGTTTCGTAGGAGCAGACGCTTTAGTTCATATTAGATTCGCAGGAGGAGGTCACAGTGGATCAGATTTTTATGGTACAGCAGACTCTATAGCAAATAATAGTGGCAATGGTGAAGTGTTTTCTAATATGTCTAACCTAAATTGGCTATACGTATACAGTAACGGAAACATTGCTGGAGCATTACCAGACTTTTCAAATAACTCTAATATGCGTGGAATATATATTCGCAATACAAGCACAAATGGTAACTTGCCTAACTTAACAGGTAATCCAAATTTATATTACTTGAGACTTGATAGTAATCAAATGAGTGGTACTGTCCCAACTTGGTCTAGTAACGCACTGAGATATGTATTCTGTTATAACAATAATATAACTGGGTCTTTACCTGCATTGAATACTCCGTATCTGTATTACTTGTATCTTCAGAACAATAATATATTAGGCAACTTGCCTAGTATGGCTGGAGCAATAAGACTACAGAGGCTGTATCTGAATAGTAACAATCTCACTGGATATACAACAGACGCTCTTAAATATAACACCAGCTTAAGTATTATAGACTTGAGTAATAACGCATTACCTGCTTCAGTGGGTTCTGCATTGATCAATGACTTATTTGATAACTATGCAGGCAACCCTAGAAATGGAGTTAGCGTAAACTTGTTAGGTAACAATGGCTTAAGCAGAAGCAATATAATTAATGACGGAACAGAAGGCGAAAACAGTACTGCATCAAAACTAGAATTTATTGAAAGATTCTGGACTGTTCTGCTAGACTAGGAAAAAGATATGGCTCAAGGATTTGTAAGAGACTTAAACTTAATCGAAAGTGACACTGGTTCTTTAGACAGAGGCATTCTCGATAACTTGGGTGGTGCTAACATCACTACAGACCTTTTGCTGTTCGATGGAAACTTTAAATTTAGGTCTGTACTAGAAAGTGGACATTATTCATATGACTCAAGTACAGATGTAACCACCGTCACAGGAGAAGGCAAAGTTGCATTTTCAGATGGAACAAAAATATCCTTTGGCGATGATCCCACAAACTTTGCATATAAAGTTCACTCTTCAAACGGAATTGATAAATTTAGAATTTACAATTCACTTGATCAAGTAGTAGCACCTGTTGGAGACTTGAGAAGAAATGATGGAGTTACTTTTGAAAATATATCCAACTTAAGTAGTAAAAGACTTGAAACTAATCCATCAGCTTCTACTGGAGTATCTGGAGATGATGGTGCGAGTGATCTATTTAATCAGTATACATCTTCAGCACAAGTGGACTATATAAACTCTCAGTTAGGATTATATTACTACAAAAGAGATCGTATTCCTCTAACTTTTCAAGATTCGTCTTTTGATGAAACAGTTAGGTTCAGAGGATCTGTGATGATTGTTGATAATGATGCTACAGTCAGTACAGTACCAGGACCTTCAACTCCAGGCTTATTCATTGTAGACCCATCTAATCCAGGAGCTGGAGTTAGAGCATTTAGTGATGCATCGAATCCTTGGAGCGAAACTGCTTACGCTAATACACTCTCTACAACAGAAGTAAACTCTCAGCCAAATGTACTAAAGCTAAATCCTGTAAGTACTAATGCTCCAAACCTCATAACTGGCACAAGTGAACTTGTATCAGAAACTAATGCAGTCTCTACATACGACTTCAAGCTTCCTCTAACGGTAAACGGAGAAACTTTCTTTTTACTTTTAAAGTCTTAAACTATTAAAGCTTTATAAACCGTACTGCCGTGAAAGATTTTAAAATACTCTTGTGAATCGAGTGGCGGTGAAGACGCAATAACGTTACTCGTAGGAGTATGTATCTTCAAGCTACTAAAAGTTAATCCTTCAACACGTAAGTCTTTATTGGCCGGTGGTGTTTTAAGACCTACATCTGTTCCCTCAAAAGGTGGAGCAGTGTTAAGAGGAATAACACAGAACTCTTTGTTATCTTGTCCTGGATCAGATCCATCAATGAAAACTATAGTTCGTGCCGCTGGTATTTCTGCTGTGAGAGGAGCACTTAGTGTTATAGTGTTACCACTTATACTCGATACTGTTGTAGTTGAACCAACTTGATTATTGTTGAAATCTGGTGATCCAGGTACAGCTCCAGTGCCACCAGCGTTTCCAGTACCATAGAAGTGTACATAATCTCCAGT
>ENA-UZWV01007181-UZWV01007181.1-metagenome-genome-assembly--contig:-Day-3-1m-contig-7181_pt1 | contig 11065 bp, 11 predicted proteins | sample MGYA00260342_ERZ794902 | MGnify/ENA metagenome assembly ERZ794902
CGCGAAAGCTCGCCAATCTATTTTGGATAGTATTGCGCACCTACCCGAACATTAATGTATGTAATAGGTAAAGCCTGTAAATATTTACCGTCACACAATGGTGGGTCAAAGCCCATATTGCATGATGCTGCGTCGTGTATGAACGTCAGCTTTGACCGGAGTGGCGCGAAAACTCATCTGGCAGTCTCGCGCCACAAATCTCTGGTGCCTAGTTCTCGACAGCAGCTTTCAGCTCTGCATTGAACGTTTGATACATAGGCAGCAACTGGGTCACGAAGTTCACAGCATAGGGGTTATCGACGTGAATTCTGAGCAATTGAGTGAAGCTGTGGAGTTGCTGTAAACAATTGGCCCAGTGCGGACCTTCGAACAAGGTGCAGCTAACGGCGGGTCAGAGCCCTGAGTGGAAGTGACAAAATCTTGCTGCGCGCGCTCGCAGCAGAAGATTTTCAACGACCGCATCATTTTCAGCGCTGCTGCGCGGCGTGATGACCAGCCGTTTACGTATGTCGCAGCGATAAAGAGAACAGGATCTACAGGATGCGGACTTTCCGGACTTGTGCAGCCGCCGATATTGCTTGTGCAGAAACCTGATGGGTTTTCAGTGACGTAGTTGCAGTGCTGTTTTTCCCCAGTCCTGGCAATCGATTGCGTTGAACCCAACCGAGACCAGGCCGAATGTTCGCCACATCCTGTTTAAGGCATCGAGATCAGGGCAACGCCAATTTCCCAAAAGGTACGCCGAAGCAATCTGCGCAAATGCTGACACTGTTTTCCCGAACAAAAGCAAAAACGAGTTCAGAGTTGGTATTGGCTCTATTCGCTCAACACGACTGGACGCTGTTCATTCAATTCTTTCGCGGCAATCTTCATGAAGTTTCGGATCAAACCAGCGCCATCCTGATCATCCGAATAGTTCCCGACATGCTCTGGTTCGGTCTGTTCATACATGCAGGACCAGACGGATCGGCGAGATTCCGGGTGGAACTGAGTTGTGTACCAGTGGTTGCCATGGTCGATACAGATGGCGCTGCTTTCACCGATGCGGGCTAGGACCTTTGCCTTCTGCGCGTCTGACGGTATCACATGCAGATAATTGGCAAAGTTGAAGCGGGGGGATGTGGACAGGCCATCAAACAGGGGGTGCTGGTGCCCAAGATCTGTCAGTTCAATCTCATATGTTCCAGCAAGCGTCCCTCCGACGCGGCCATCAAGCACGCCATCCTCGAATTGTGTCGACACCAGTTGATGTCCGCCACAAACACCAAGCAACGGCTTCCCGGCATCGCGATACCGGCGTAGCCAGGCATAGAGCGCGTGTAGCCAGGAACGGTCCTCGGTCACCACATGCATCGTGCCGCCGAGGATGACACAATCGACATCATCCACTGCAGGCAGTGCGTCACCACGACAAATGTCGACGCCGGATAGTGAAAAACCCGTTTCCTGCGCCACTGGTCCAAACCAGTCCACGATCCAGTCTTTTTCCTGGCCGGATGAACATAAGCTTCCAAAGTGATCCGGGTTGAAAAGTTCATTTTCGCCCAACATGGAAATGAACAGCAAGGAGCGTACAGCTTTTTCGGTCATGTCGTTTCTTTCTCTGTCTTGGATGGACCACTTTCGAACAATGTACCGCCTTCCTCCTGGATGGCATCCAGACGCGACACTACCACCCTGAGATAGGTCTTGTGAATCGAGACCGTCAACTTGACATCGCCGATCTCCAGACTGCGGCGCAACATTCGGATCTCATCCCTCAAATCCTCGACTTGGACACGCATATCGACGCGATCCAGCAACAGAAACCAAAAGCGTGCGGACTGATAGAACAATGTGTCGTTGATGTCCTTCAGCACAGCGTTGGTGGTCAATCCATGCAGGATCTTATGCAGGCGAAGAAGCACCCGAGCGAATTCGCGTTTGTCGTGATCGTGCAGCATAGAATCGCACCGCGCTTCCAGCCCGCGCATCTCGTCCAGTATGTCCGGGTTCCGAGGTGCCGGAGTGGAATCGCCCATCGCATCCATGAGCCGCATGCGCACGAGATAGATATCGCGCATGTATTTCAGATCGATTGAGGTAACGATGGTGCCATGCCCATGTTGGCTGGAGATCAGGCCGTTATGTTCAAGCTTTTGCAGCACGTCCCGCATCGGCGTACGGCTGATGCCGAATTCCGCTGCGAGTTCCCGTTCGTTCAGGCGCGTCCCAGGCTGATAATCCAGAAGGCAGATACGCCTGCGCATTTCTAGGTATATATGGCTCTTTGTCATGCGTTGCTCATTATCTTTCATGGGGCTTCTCACTTATATCATCCACCCAAGAAAACTGTCCATATCGACGTTGCCGCCCGATACCAAAGCAACGATGGTCTGCCCTTGGAAGGCTTCTTTGTTCGACCAAGCGGCTGCTACTGAAACTGCGCCACCTGGTTCTGCAACAACCTTGAGCTCGGTGAACAGAACCCGCATTGCGGTGACAACGTCCGGCTCGTTGACGGAATAGCCACCTGAAAGTGTTTTCAGGTTGATTGGAAAGGTCAGCCTTCCGGGCCGCGCTGTCACGATTGAGTCGCAAATCGAGCTGTGACCTGGCTCAATCGACAGGGCCGTTCTCGCCTCCAATGAGCGCTTGGTATCATCGAAATTGCAGGGTTCCGCCGCCCAGATTTCAGTTTCCGCTTGGCTCGCAAGCATGGCCGTGGACACCCCGGCGATCAGCCCACCGCCGCCAACCGGGCAAATGACCCTATCCGCCTGGATGCCAAGCGCGTCCAACTGCTCAGCTATTTCCAGTCCGGCTGTGCCTTGCCCGGCCATTAGGTGGTAGTCGTCATAAGGTGGCACCAGCGTTGCGCCAGTTTTTTCAGCGATGTTCCGGGCGATTTCGGCACGGTCACCCGCCTGTCGGTCATAGGTGATAACCTCGCCCCCCCAATGGGCGGTGTTGTCCAGTTTTATGCGGGGCGCATCGGAGGGCATCACGATTTTTGCCGCAACCCCCATCGCGCTGGCCGCTGCGGCGACACCTTGCGCATGGTTGCCGGATGAATATGCTACGACCCCCGCCTTGCGCTGTGTCTCGTCTAATGACGCGATCTTGTTGTAGGCGCCGCGTATTTTGAACGAGCCGGTCTTTTGCAGGCATTCCGGCTTGATCAATAACCGGAACCCAAGTGCGTTGTTCAGCAGAGGAGATTCCAGCAACGGGGTTTGGATCGCTACATCCTTCAGCCGCTCTGCAGCTTGGGTGATCATTTCAATGGTTAGCACTGTCTCACGTCCCCACTTGCAAAGTTGAATGGAAGCGGCGCAACAGAGCAATCACGCTTTGGGCAGTGATGATGCCGGTGGCCGGGTTTTCAGCGCTTGGACGGTTCTGAATAGACATTGTGAAATCCGAACTGTCGGAAGTTACCTCTACCGAATGTGTGTTTCGCGTCAGGCTAGGATCAGCCCAGACCTCCATGCTTGTCTTGTCCGGACCAAGCCCAGCCAGGCTGATCGCGGCCGCGACATTCACGTTGGCGGGAAACTCGCGCGCCACTTCGGTGACGCTGCCCGCAATGACCTGCATCGGCTCCTGTAACGCGGTCAAATCAATACCTGACCGCGCAACAAACTGCGCCTTCACCAGGCCATCGATTGGTTTGCGGGTTACAATCTTGACTGTATGAATTTGCCCGATGTTCGCCGCATTCAACGCATCCAGCCCCAGCATCGCCCCTGATGCGACAAGGATGTGGCCTCCGCTCTCGTCGGCAAGAGAGATCAAGTCATCCCGACCAAGAAGCTGACTGGCCGAAAGAACGATCAGATGCTTACCCGCCCGCAGCACGGGCGCGGCCAAGTCACCGAACAACGCAGGCGGTAACGCTTCAATGACACAATCGCTTGCCTCCGCCAAAGCAGCGAAGTCGAGCACTGGCACCGGCTGTCTCAGAGTTTCATTCAACGCGGCTGCTTTTTCGATCGTGCGCGCCGCTATGCCGCTCAGCCCGCATCCGGGAACGTCGCCACGGTCCAATGAACGGGCAACGTCAGCGCCCACAGCACCAATACCGGCAACTCCAATTCTCATAGCTTGCCTTTCCTGAACAGCAGGTCTTCTGGAGACAGGTGTGATTTCATGCTCAATCCGCCGCCTTCACAGCGGACAGGAATTGTTGTGTGCGTTCACGTTGGGGATTGCCGAACAGGCTTTCAGGGGCTCCTTGTTCTTCGATTTTCCCCTGATAGAAAAAACAGACGCGGTCCGAGATATCACGCGCAAAGGCCATCTGGTGTGTCACCATCAGCATGGTGAGGTTATGCTCAGCCACCAGCTTGCGGATGACGCCGGTCACTTCGCCGATCACCTCGGGGTCTAACGCCGAGGTGACTTCGTCAAACAGCATCACCTTGGGGCGCATGGCCAGCGCCCGGGCGATAGCGACACGTTGCTGCTGACCGCCCGACAGGCGCGAGGGATGCTGATCCTTCTTGTCGATCATGCCGACCATCGACAGCAACTCTTCGGACCTTTCACGGGCCTCGTTCTTTGGTAGGCCCAGAACCTGCATCGGCCCTTCCATGCAGTTCTGCAGGGCAGTCATGTGCGGGAACAGGTTGAAATGCTGAAAGCACATGCCGATCGAAGACCGCGCCAGACGCAAGTACTTTGGGTCTGCCGGTACTAGAACGCCGTTCTTTCCCATATGCGTGAGCGGTTTACCATCGACATAGATGACGCCGCCATTGATGGTTTCCAAAGTCATCAGCATGCGCAGAACGGTTGTTTTGCCAGAGCCGGACGGGCCGATCACGGTGACCATCTCGCCCTCGGACACATCCAGATCCAGGCTGTCCAGAACCGTCAGTGCACCATAGCTTTTGGTGACATTCATGAACCTCACCATCGGCACATCGGGCCCGGTCAGTTCCAGTGGGTATTGCGACATATCTTCCATCAGTTCATTCCCAGTTTCTTACGCATCCAGGCTTCAAAGACCCGGATCAGCCCGGCAGCGGGCAGTGAAATCGCCAAGAAGATGATCCCGACCATGGTATAGGGTTCCAAATACCGGTAGTGTGACCCACCGATTCCGTTCGCCGCCTGCATCAGCTCGGCCACACCGATCACCGACAGCATCGGTGTGTCTTTGAATATGCCAACAAGATAATTTCCCATGCCAGCCAATGAGGGCGGTAAGGCCTGCGGGATGATAACGCGGAAATAGGTCTTGGTTGTGCTTAGGTTCAGCGCAGTACAAGCCTCCCACTGTCCTTTAGGCACGGAATCGAGGCCGCCGCGATAAACCTCGGATAGGTACGCCGAATAATGCAGCCCGATGGCGATCATCCCCGCCACCCAGGGACTGAGGCGTATTCCGAATTGCGGGCCGACAAAGAACACAAAGAAGATCTGCAACACCAGCGGCGTCGATCGAATGAACTCGACACATTCTCGCACCACAATTGTGACGATGCGCGACGGTGTGCGTTGCGCCAGCGCAAAAACCAGCCCCAGTACCACTGCGATGCCATAGCCGACCCCCGCAGCGGCCAGCGTGTTCAGCATAGCCTGTAAAAACCGGGGGAGAATTTCAAAGGCAAAATCCCAACGCCAGTCAAACATGGCCTACGCCCTCCCCATTTTGCGCGCCATGACGCGTTCAAGCCACCGCATGAACGGGGTCACGATCAGCCGCGCGAAGATGTAATAGATGATCAGGGCCGTCCCGAAAGCCTGCGCGGACAGGAAGGTCGACCCGTTTATCTGCTTGGCTTCGAACATCAGGTCGGTGACCGAGATCAACGACACCAGCGCGGTCGCCTTCAGCAGCTCGATCATAAGGTTGCCCCAAGGCGGCAGCATGTTCAGAAACGCTTGGGGCAGGATGATGCGATACATCCGTTTGGCCGGAGACATCGAGATCGCATAGGCCGCTTCCCACTGCCCTTTGGGGACCGACTGAATGCCGCCGCGAACGAGCTCGGCACCATAGGCTCCGAGGTTAAGCCCGACGGCGACGAAACCGGCATAGAACTTGTCCAGCGTCAATCCGAACAGCGGTAGGACAAAGAAGATCCAGTAAAGCTGAATAAGAAGAGACGTGCCCCGGAAGATTTCAATGTAAGTCCCGGCTGTCCAGCGCACTGCGGCATTGCGTGACATTTTCATCAACCCTGCAGTCAGGGCAACCAGAATGGCAAGCGTGGCCGACAAGAAAAACTGCGCGATCGTGACCAGTGTTCCGTCCAGATACCGCGGTGCGTTCTGGGCAAGAAATTCCCAATATGACATGACGCCTCCGCGGAAGGGGAAAGAAGTCAGGCGGACCGAACGCGGACCGCCTGCTAGGGCTATGCCATCAACGGTTTTGGCAGATCCATTCGGTTGTCACGCTCGGATCTGGAACCTGTAGATTGGTGTATTCGTATGGCGCAACGGCAGCCAACATCTCTTCCGAACCCAGATACTTTGCCTGCGCGGCATTGAAGGCCGCAAGAAAGTCGCTGTCTTCTGGCCGGAATCCGATACCCACCCAGTTCTGGGTCCACTCAGGCAACGCGTTAGGATCGGTGACCTCAAGCTCGCCATTAGATTGGGCCGCCAGATTTTTCCCGGTAAAGAACGTCACTGCGCCTGCGTCAGCGCGCCCAACCCGCATTGTGGCAAGGATTTCGGTTGGCCCGGGCACTTCGAGTATCTGATCAGCCGCGACACCTTCGCGTTTGGCGGCGTCGACCGTATTGTAACCAGCACCAGTGACCATCGTAGCCCCCTGATCTTTGATGTCAGCATAAGAGGTGATGTTTTTGGGATTGCCAGCGGGGACCACAAAGGCGTCGCCGAAAATTCCCATCGGCTCAGAGAAATCAATACTCTCACAACGCGCTTCAAGAATGTACATGCCACCCGTGATGATATCAAAACGATTGGCTTTGAGGCCCGGAATCAATCCGCCCCAATCGGTTACGACCGGTTCGACGTTGTCATAACCCATCGCCTTCAAGACGCCGAGCGTGTGCACGTTTGCAAATCCAAGTGGTACGTTGTTGTCACCCGGATAGGCCCACGGCACCTCATTGGAAAAACCGATCCGAATGGTTTCGCCACTTTCAAGGCGATCCATCAGCGGACCAGCCAGCGTCGACGTCGCGACACCCACAATCGTTGTGGCGGCGATAATGGTGGTTTTTAACATCCAGTTCATTGAACTCTCCCTGAGTTGTTTTTCCGATTTATGGTTAATTGGTATACCTCATAGAGAAATATGCAATAACAAAAACATCAAAATCTCATTAAATAAGGAAGTACTGGGAATATATCGTTATAAAATGTCACTTGACTGATTATTGGTATACCTTAATGGTCGATTTTGAGAAATCAACTTAAGTGTGGAGATACAGATGATCGAACATGCCCCATTCCCCAAAGACGAACTGGACCGTCGAATCAACCGGGTAAAGACCGCCTTGGCCAAGCAGAATCTAGACGGGGTTGTGATCGCATCTCCCGAAAACATCTATTATCTGACTGGAATGGACCACTGGGGATTCTTTGCGGCTCATGTTCTCATTGTAAACCGTGATGGCGAGATGGCACTGGCCTGCCGGGCAATGGAAAAGATCACCTTTGACAATCAAGTGAGAAACGCCCGCTTCTACGGCCATCAGGACCACGAAGAGCTGTCTGATTATGTCGTGCAAGCGATGAAAGACCTGGGCCTGTCCGGTGGACGCGTCGCGCTCGAACGGCGCAGCCTGTTTTTACATTTGCATCATGCCGAAGGGATATTGGCACGTACACAGGGCATCGAATGGGTGGACGGGTCCGGTCTGGTCGACAACCTGCGGCAGGCAAAATCCCCGCTAGAGATCGAATACACTCGAAAGGCCGCCAGGGCTGCAGATCTGGGTATGAGCGCTTGTATTGACGTGATCCGCGACGGCGCGACAGACTATGAGATCGCTGCCGAATACATGCGAGTGTCTACCCTGGAGGGCAGCGAACCGACCGGCTTTGGCCCGTTCATTCGCCCAACCACACGTCTGGGCGAAGAGCATACCACCTGGCGCGGCGAAACCTTCCGAAATGGCGATGCGGTGTTTCTGGAAAATGCAGCATCCTACCGCAAATATCAGGCTCCCATGGGCCGACTGGTGTATGTTGGCAGCGCGCCGGAAGGGGCTGAGAAATCGGCAGAGCTGGCCATGGACGGCATGAAGGCAATTTGCGGTGCATTGAAAGTAGGCGGCAAGGCAGGCGATGCATATGCCGCCTGGCGCGAGGTTGCGGCAAGCGGCGGATTGGCAGGCTACGAACGGCATCATTGCGGCTACATGGTGGGCATCGGATTCCCACCCAGTTGGACAGGTGGTTCAATGGTGACCAGCCTGTTCCCCGGATCGGAGCGCACGCTGGAGGTGGGCATGGTGTTTCACGCCCACAGCTGGTTCACCAACACGGATGTTGTCGACTATTTCATCTCAAACACGGTCATCCTCACCGGAGATGGTGCCGAAGTGCTGACCGCCACAACACCTGAAAACCTTATCATAAAGTGATAACACTCACCGAAAGGCACACAATGCTGACCCAAGAACACAGAGCCGCTTATCAAAACGACGGCGTGGTTCGAATCAAAAACGCATTTTCGCAGGAATGGCTGGACGAAGTTCGAAGTTCGATTGAATTTGGTCGCGCCAATCCGGGACCGATGTATCTGGATTATTCCAAAGACACCAATCCGGGCACCTACTGCACGGATATGTGGATCTGGCGCGAGAATATCCACATGAAGAATTTCATCTTCAATTCCCCAGCGGCGGAACTTGCGGGCGAAGCGATGGAGGCCAGTTCCGTTGCACTCGTGACTGACAATTGGCTGGTGCGAGAGGCCGGCGCGGTGAACAGAGCGCCCTGGCACCATGACAATCCCTATTTCGATGTCAGCGGCGAATGGTGTGTACTGTGGATGGGACTTGAACCCGTGCGTCAGGGTGAGGGCGTGGTATTCCTCAAGGGTTCGCACAAATGGGGACGCAAATTCATGCCTCTCAGCTTTGCCGGCACCGGACAAAAGGCAGCACTACAGGAACCCTATGAGCCCACACCGGACTTCACTGAAAATCTGATCGATTATGACGTGCAGGAATTTGATCTGGACCCCGGTGATTGCCTAATCTTCGACTCACATACATTGCATGGTGCCCCCAATCCCGTACCGCCTGAACGCACCGTCAACCGTCTGACAATGCGCTTCGCCCACGGGAATGCAGCGTTTGAAAAACGAGGCAGTTGGACCGACGCGCAAACAGAATACTGGCAGGCTCAGGGACTGAAGGAGGGCGAACCTATTGTAGGTGATCTGCTGCCGCTTGTGTGGAGCCGGTAGCTCCTTTCCGACTCCGATGCCAAGCGGCGAAAGAACAGTTCGAATTCGGTGTCTCATGATGGATTCCAATGGCCAGTTTAGCGACATCGGTTGCCTCCCAGCGAAAAGCTTGCCGCAGCTGCGAAGGAATGCTGCGCTAGCAATGGCTGCGTTAGCAAAAGGCGGCTGTGTCCGCATAGCAGTCGTAAGATGATCACGCAGCGAATGGCGGCTTAGAGCCCAATATGACAGATGCTACAAAAGTATTGCACGTCTGTTATTCTATAAACTTAATGTCCGTCGTTTAGATTCGTGAGGCCAAAAATTTGAAACCCCCAGTCTACAATATTAGCCCAGACGATTTCTGGCGGGACCCGTATCCAGACCTCAAGACGCTCCGTCATAATGCCCCAATCGCTTTCGTACCTCAGCTTGGAGCTACTTTGATAACGCGCCGCGACGATATTTTTGATGTTGAAAAGAAGATCGCATATTTTTCGTCATACCAACCCGATGGGCTTATGGTTCAGTTAATGGGCCCAAACATGATGCGCAAGGATGGTCCAGACCATATGGCAGAGCGAAAGACCATCTTCCCGGCTGTTTCTCCGAAGACTGTGAAAAATGTCTGGAAGACGGAATTTGAAGGGTTCACAGATTCTATTCTGGAAAATGTCAAACCAGAGGGCCACGGGGATTTAGTGGATATCGCTAGGCAAATTTGTGGCGATGCTCTTCGGGTGATGACGGGGTTGCGCAATATGACTTGGCAGGAGATTGACCGCACCAGTCAGGGTATGATCGATGGCTGTGCAAACTACGCCGGCGATAAACAGATCGAAGCGCGGTGTAATGACTGTACTGCATCTATAGACCGACATATTGACGAGATGGCTGAGGTTTTACGCGATTGTCCTGATACATCACTCTTATCAGTGCAGCTTGAGGCTGGAATGTCGATCGAACAGATCAAGGCTAATATTAAACTTGCTATTTCCGGTGGCCAAAATGAACCTCGCGATGTGATTGCGGGAATAGTCTGGGCGTTGCTCACACATCCAGATCAGTTGGCTCTGGTGCTCTCTGGCGAAGCGACATGGATGCAGGCATTTGAGGAATATACGCGCTGGCAATCCCCGATCGGGATGAGTCCACGGCAGATGGCACAGGACTATGAATTGCATGGTGTGACATTGAAAACAGGTGACCGCGTTTTCTTGATGTTCGGTTCTGGAAACCGCGATGAAGCAAACTTCNNGCAAACTTCGACCGTCCAGATTATTTCGATGTGACACAAGATGCCTCCGCATCTATAGCTTTTGGGGCTGGTCCACATTTTTGCGCAGGCGCATGGGCGTCGCGATGTTTGATCGCAGAAGTTGTATTGCCGCGATTGTTCGACACTCTTCCAAATTTACGCCTGGACGGATCGACAGTAATTGGTGGTTGGGCATTCCGTGGGCCAACAACAACACCAGTCGCTTGGGATGCCGAAACTATTTCTTAGCGCACATAGAGAGGCCAAAATAGCCATTTGCGGGGCTACTTTGAGCAATAGAGACCGCATAAAGCTGCCTAAACACCTAGAATAGCAATCAGTCCTTGCTCTGACAGCTTACCCTGCTCCACCAGTTCAAGGGCTTTGAGGCGTACGTCTGGCACAACACTGTAGGTGTCTTGGTATGTGCCGATTGCTGCAAG
>ENA-UZWV01019703-UZWV01019703.1-metagenome-genome-assembly--contig:-Day-3-1m-contig-19703_pt1 | contig 11037 bp, 10 predicted proteins | sample MGYA00260342_ERZ794902 | MGnify/ENA metagenome assembly ERZ794902
AATTCTTCTTGTAAAATAGGTGCCCACGTTGGGGAAATATTAACATGCATTATGCTTATTTTTGCAATGTAAAATTACTTCTTTTGTTAGCCATTAGAAAATAATTATTTTAAATATAACGATTCCCCCTTGGTTACAAGTATGATTAAAATTGATTCCAAAACCCTTGAAGATTTAGAGTTTCCTGTTGTTTTACAGCAGGTTTCAAATTTTTGTATCACAGATCCTGGAAAACAAAGAGTGCTTTCTATAACGCCTTTTGATGATTCGCAGTATATCCAAACAGCTTTACAACAAGTTAAAGAATATACCGCCTCCTTTGGCAGTGACGCTCCCATAGCTAATCATGGCTTTGAACCTATCTTTAAAGAATTACAATTACTAGATATAGAAAACAGCTCACTAGATATTACTGGTTTTAGAAAAATCTTAACCATTTGCCAGACAACTCAAACACTTCTGGCATTTTTCAAAAAATTTGAAGAGTTTTATATTCATTTAAACCAAAATGCAAATACCATATCCTATCGTGCAAATATTGCCACAGAGATTCAAGCTATATTTAATAAATATGGAGAACTTAGAGATGATGCCTCTGTGCAACTGTCTCAAATTCGTAAACGGCTAAATGTAGTAAAAGGACAAGTGAACTCCTCTTTTGGTAAAGCCTTAACCAGATATATTGGTAACGATTACTTAGACGAAATACGAGAGTCTGTGGTAGAAAACAGACGGGTATTGGCTGTAAAGGCTATGTATAGGCGTAAAGTTAGAGGTACGGTGCTTGGCACTTCAAAAACAGGCAGTATTGTTTATATGGAGCCACAAGAAACCTTTGAGTTTACTACAGAACTGAGTAATTTAGTATATGAAGAACTTGAAGAAATTAAACGTATTTTAAAAATGCTTACAGAATATGTAAGACCCTATACCCCACTACTTGCAGCATATCAAGACTATCTAGTACACATAGACACCGTATCAGCAAAGGCAAAGTATGCCGTTGAAATTAATGGTGTGTTACCTCTTATTACAACTCAAAGAAGACTCTCTTTAGTAAAGGCATACCATCCTTTATTATACACGGCAAATAAAAAACGAAAAGAAAAAACCCACCCCCAAAGCATAGCTCTAACCCAAGAAGGTCGTATTATCGTTGTTTCTGGACCTAACGCCGGAGGAAAAAGTATTACATTAAAAACTGTTGGTTTGTTACAAGTAATGTTACAAAGTGGTTTTTTAGTACCCCTGCAAGCAAATAGTGAAATGTGTTTGTTTGACCGCATACTTACAGATATTGGAGATAATCAATCTATAGAAAATCATTTAAGCACCTATAGTTACCGGTTAAAGAAGATGAATCATTTTTTGCGGAAATGCAATAAAAACACGCTATTTCTAATAGATGAATTTGGTACAGGCTCAGATCCAGAGCTAGGTGGCGCCTTAGCTGAAACCTTCTTGGAAGTGTTTTATGAGCGAGAAGCTTTTGGAATTATAACCACCCACTATGCTAATTTAAAACTCTTAGCAAACGAGCTTCCTTACGCCGTAAATGCCAACATGCTTTTTGACAGTAAAACCCTTGAACCACTTTACAAACTTTACCTAGGTGAGGCAGGTAGTTCTTTTACTTTTGAAGTTGCTCAAAAAAATGGCATACCCTATAGCCTTATTAACAGGTCTAAAAAGAAAGTAGAAGGAGGTAAAATACGTTTTGATAAATCTATTGCAGACCTGCAAAAAGAACGCTCAAAACTTAGAAAAAACTCTGAGTACCTTGAGAGTTCAGCTCAAAAGGCTAAAACGAAAGAAAAAGAGTTAGCGGCTGTTAATTTAAAAGTGAAAGACAAACTAGAGAGTTATCAAGAACTCTATGATAGCAACCAAAAATTAATTGCTATTGGTAAAAAGTTTGACCAACTCTCTGAGAAATATCACAACAACAAAAAGAAAAAACTGTTGCAGGAAGAGTTATTTAAACTGGTAATGGTAGAAAATAGTAAGCGCAAGAAAATAGCGCACAAACTAACAAAACAGGTTAAAACCAAACAGCGTATCACCCAACAAGAGGTAGATGTTAAGGTTGAAGAAATACGCACTCGTAAAAAGAAAGAAAAAGCGGCTGCAAAAAAAACGTCTCCTGCGGTAGCTAAAGTGACCTTAAAAGTTGGTGATAGAGTGCGTATGGTAGACGGTAGGGCGATTGGTACTATTGATACCATAGAAAAGAAAAAAGCCATTGTTAACTATGGTATTTTCACTACTAATGTAAATCTAGACGCTTTAGAAAAGGTGTCGTAATATATTGAATATAAAATACATACTCATTTTAGTGCCTTAATGATTATTTTTGAAAAGCATGAATAAACATTCTACATACCGTATTGTTCTTTTTGATGGGGTTTGCAATTTATGCAACGGTGCTGTTAATTTTGTAATTCAAAGAGATAGTAGCAATATATTTAAATTTGCTCCCCTACAAGAAAATACTGGAACCGTATTATTGAAAAAATATGCGATAGACCATCAAAAGATTGATAGTATAGTTCTTATTGAGAATGGAAATGTGTATATAAAATCTTCTGCGGCGCTTCGTATTGCAAGAAAAATGTCAGGTCTTTGGCCCTTATTATATGTATGTATGGTTATCCCTAGGTTTATTAGAAATGGTGTTTATGATTTTATTGCAAAAAACCGCTACAAGTGGTTTGGCAGAAAAGAGCAATGTATGATACCGACACCGGGGCTTAAAGAAAAGTTTTTATAGCCTAAAAGGTGTTACTTGATTAAAAAAGTAAAAAGTATACATTTTCTCAAAATGAGTAGTATTTTTACAAAATAAATATACCGATATGGACTATCAAATAGTATTAGACAAAGTAATAAGTATATCAAGCGAATATGGTCTCAAAGTAATAGGCGCCATTGCCATATGGATCATTGGCTCCTGGGCTATTAAAAAACTATTGAAGGCTGCAAATGCCCTTATGGATAAAAGTAAATATGATGAGAGTTTAAAAAAATTCTTATTAAATCTAGCTGGTATTGTCTTAAAAGTTTTGCTAGTACTTTCAATACTAGGTAATCTAGGTATTCAAACAACTTCATTTGCTGCGGTGCTTGCCTCGGCTGGTTTGGCCATTGGTTTGGCACTACAAGGATCACTTTCTAATTTTGCAGGCGGGGTAATGCTAATGATATTTAAGCCTTTTAAAATTGGTGATTTTATTGAAACTCAAGGTAAAAAAGGAACCGTAAAAGAGATTGAAATTTTTACTACCAAAATAGTTGGACCAGGAAATCATTTAATTATTATACCAAATGGTAATTTATCTAATGGCAGTATCACAAATTACACCTGTGAGGGTACTAGACAAGTACGTCATGTAATTGGGGTTTCTTATGATGCAGATATCAAAAAAACAAAAGAAGTTTTATTAAAGGTACTTACCTCTCAAAAAAATATTTTACAAGATCCTGCTCCAAGTATAGATGTTGTTGAATTGGCAGATAGTTCTGTAAATTTTGCAGTTCGTGGCTGGGTTAAATCTGAAGATTTTTGGCAAGTACATTGCACTACTTTAGAAGATGCAAAAACAGCACTTGATGCAGCAGGGATTGAAATTCCTTACCCGCATATGGTTGAGATAAATAAATAATTATACCAACATATAAAAGAAAAAAAAGGCAGTCTAATAGACCGCCTTTTTTTATAATTTCAAAATACATTACTTATCATATTTATCATCCCAATTCTTTACTTTAGGATCTCCTAATTTACCCTGAGATTTTGCAACAAGCATAGACACTGTTGCATCTCCAGTAACATTTATAACTGTTCTACACATATCTAAAGGCCTGTCTACGGCAAATATTAAAGCAAGGCCAGCCTCTGGAATACCTGCGTACCCCAAAACTCCAACAAGCATTACCATACCAGCTCCAGGCACTGCCGCAGATCCAATGGAAGCCAGTGTTGCCGTTGCAATGATACCCAACTGTGTACCAAAACTTAAATCCATCCCAAAGGCTTGCGCTATAAAAACCGCTGCAACTGCCTGGTATAAACTAGTTCCGTCCATATTAATGGTAGCTCCAATTGGTAACACAAAACTAGATACCTCCTCTTCTACTCCAAGGTGCTCAGTAACACGCTCCATAGTTACTGGCAGCGTTGCAGCACTACTACTGGTAGAAAATGCCAGTAACTGAGCGGGTGCTATACCATTCAAGAAAAACTTTGGTGACTTTTTAGTAAACACCTTTACTAGTACTATATAAAACACTACCATTAATAGTAAACCAAACACTACAGAAACAGCGTACATACCAAGGGCTGCAAATAAATCTGCACTTGGGGCTTCCACAACTAGAGCTGCCATTAATGCAAATACACCATAGGGAGCCGCTAGCATAATTAAATCTACCATTTTTAAGATAACCTCATTAAGCCCATCAAAAAAGTCTTTAACAGTCTTTGCTTTTTCTTCTGGAATTAAAATCAATGAGATTCCAAAAAACACTGCAAAGAAGATAACCTGTAACATATTTCTGTTACTAGAAGCTGCGCTCACAATATTACTTGGCACTAAATCTATAAGCGCCTGCAGAGGACCGGCATCTTTTTGTGCTTCTGCAGCTTGAAGTTTTGCATCTGCATCACCGCCATAGGCTTCAACAAGTTCATTACGAGTATCTTCATTAATTGTTTTTCCGGGCTGCACTAGACTTACCACTGTAAGCCCAATAGACACAGCTATTACCGTTGTTATAACATATATAGAAATAGTACGCATGCCCATTTTAGACAAACTTGAAATGTCTTTTAGGTCAGAAATCCCCTTAATTAAAGCCGCCAATATAAGCGGAATGGCAATGAGCTTTAAAGAGCTTATAAATATAGTCCCGAAGGGTTTGATCCAATCACCAATAAACCGGGCCCCCCAATCAAAATTAGTGAGCAGTAGCGCAAAGAGCACTCCTACTAACATACCTAAAAGAATTTTCCAATGTAATGCTAATTTTTTCATACGCTGTTATTGATAATAAAGTTTAAATGGATACTGAATTTATAATTTAGATAATTTATTTGCTAACCAAAAATCTGCAATAGTTAGGGCGGCCATAGCCTCTACTATAGGTACCGCTCTTGGGACAACACAAGGGTCATGGCGTCCTTTGCCTTGCATTTCTACTTTTTCACCCCTATGGTTTATGGTTTGTTGTTTTTTCATTATTGTGGCTACGGGCTTAAAAGCTACCCTAAAGTAGATATCCATACCATTGCTAATGCCGCCCTGTATTCCGCCAGATAAATTACTTTGAGTTGTTCCATCTTCATTAAAAAGATCGTTATGCTCGCTTCCCTTCATCCTAGCTCCACAAAAGCCGCTACCAAACTCAAACCCTTTTACTGCATTTATAGAAAGCATTGCTTTACCTAGCTGTGCATGTAGTTTATCAAAAACAGGCTCTCCTAAACCAACAGGAACATTCTGTATAACACAGGTAACGGTACCTCCTATGGTGTCTCCTTGTTTTTTGATTTCTTTTATTTTAGTGATCATTTTTGAAGCCGTTTCTTCATCGGGGCACCGTACTTCATTTTGTTCTGTTTTCTTAAAATCTAGCGCTTGATAAGGCTTTTCTAGAAAAATATCTCCTACAGAAGACACATAAGCATTTACAGTTATGCCTGTTAATAGCTGTTTGGCTATTGCACCTGCCGCTACCCTACTTGCTGTTTCACGAGCAGAAGAGCGTCCACCACCTCTGTAATCGCGGTGGCCGTATTTTTTATCGAAGGTGAAATCTGCATGGCTTGGTCTATAACTATCTTTAATGTGAGCGTAGTCTAAAGATTTTTGATTGGTATTTTCTATAATAAATCCAATAGGAGTGCCAGTTGTTATTCCTTCAAATATTCCTGAGAGAAAACGTACTGTGTCTGGTTCTTTACGCTGGGTAACAATACTAGACTGGCCAGGTCTGCGACGCATCATTTGATTTTCAATAGCATCAAGATCTATATAAACTCCAGCAGGGCAGCCATCAATAACACCACCAATAGCCTCTCCATGAGATTCTCCAAAGGTGGTTAGTTTAAAAAAGTTTCCGAAGGTATTGCCTGCCATATGTTTGGTTTATAACAAATGTAATTTTTAAGATTCAATACAAAAAATTATTTATGGATCATCATCCTATTTTGTTGGTGGAGTTGTAGGTCTAACTTCAATTTTACTTGGTAGTGTTCTAGGATTCATTTTCAGTAAATCTACCACTAACTCACCAATATCTTCTTGTTGAATTTTCCAAGCATCTTTATGGCTTGGCTCATTTCCGTTAAAATATGTAGAAACACTACCCGGCATTATGGTAGTAACTTTGATGCCATGATGTCTTAAATCAAGCATCGCAGCTTGAGTAAACCCAGTGACACCAAATTTACTTGCATTGTAGGCCGTGCCTCCTGCAAAGAAATTTGTGCCAGCCAAACTAGAAATAGTTATGTAATATCCTTTGGTTTTCTTCAATGAGCTAAGGGTGCTTTTTAACGTGTAAAACACGCCTGTTAAATTGGTGTCTATCACTTGATTCCAAGCTTCTATGGTTATGTCTTGGATGTTACCAAAAATCCCTAAACCAGCATTTGCAATAACAATATCAATACTTCCTAAGGTATTTTCAGTAGCCTTTACTGCATCTTGTTGTTGCTTATAATCACAAACATCTGCCTTAAGAGCCAAGACTTTTGTATTCTCATCTGCAAATTTAGATAACTTGTTTGCTGCTTGTTGTGCAGCCTCTAAAGATCTGCTTGTAATGGCTACGTGTATTCCCCTTTGTAATAATACTTGGGCAATACCAAATCCTATACCTTTACTACCGCCGGTTATAAAAGCAACTTTATTTTTTAATGATGTCATATTATATCTTATTTCCGTAAATATCTAATTCAATAACAGGTTTTCCTAGTTTTTTAACCTGGGAGAGCTGCGACGCCTTATCGCCAACTACCAGATATACCATGTTTTTCTCATTGATGTATTTGTTAATGACTGTTTTAAAATCTTCGAGGGTCATACCAGCAAGTAGTTCTTGTTCTTTATCTACATAATCCAGGCCTTTAGAATAGGTGCTTATAGTACTAAGTAAGCCTAGTTTGGCTCCAAAAGATTCGAAAGCGCGAGTATTGGCTTTAATCACTTTATTTTTTGTAAGAGTTACATCCTTGTCTGTAAAGCCAGCGCCATAGTCTTGCACCATTTGCTGTATAATCTGTAATGATGCTAAAGTAGCATTTGCCCTTACACTAGATGATATTGTAAAAGCAGCTTTATCCATCCTTTTCTGTATTCTAGAATAGGCTCCATAGGTATATCCTTTACCAATACGCAGGGTTTGAAAAAGTCTACCACTAGAACCGCCGCCTAATATTTCATTGGCAAAATCCAATTTTTTTGAATCTGGATTGCTTGCAGATAAAGAAATATCTCCAATATATAACACAGACTGTTTTGCATTTGGAACATCTATAAAGTATAGAGTACCGGCTACCTTGTTTTTTGGTGTGTCGTAGCTTTTCATTTCTACATCATTGGCTTGCCAATTGCTATTTATACTTTCAAGACTTTGTTTTACTTGAGTTTTACCAACATTTCCTACCACATGAAAACTTGCAACTTTTGGAGATATATTGGTGTAAAACTCTTTTACATCTTCAAGAGTTATGGAGGAAACACTCTTTAATGTACCACTAGTAGCAGTGCCATAAGGATGGGTATCTCCATAGAGTAATTTATTAAAATTAACAACAGCTATAGCCCTTGGGTTAGCCTCTCTGCCTTTTAATGAGGTTTGTAATTCTTGCTTTAAACGCAAGAACTCTATCTCATCCCAACGCGGAGAGATTAACATCTCTTGCACAAGGGCAATGGTTTTTCCAAAATTACGATCTAGAGAGCTACCTGTTATAGTAATTTGTTCAACTCCAGCGCTAATATTTATGCTTGACCCAAGAAGACCTATTGCCTCTTCCAGCTCTGCAGCTGTTTTACTTTGGGTACCTTCATTCATTAAATCTGCCATTAATGATGCTACACCAGCTTTTAAATCTGGGTCTAGAGTATGGCCTCCTTTTATGGAGAGTTGAAAATTAACAAGGGGTAATTCTGTGTTTTCAATACCAAACAATGCCATACCATTATCAAGGTTAGCGCTCCAGATAGTTGGCATTTTCAGTAAAGGTGTTTCTGTAAAATCTGGCTCAGATCTATCAAAAGTAGTTACTGTTTTTTCATAGACAGCCTCTGCTCCTTGGCTAACCTGCTCACTAGAGGCCATGGCGCCAACCTGCTCAATCCAAACACTTGCCTCAATAGAGCCACTCACAGCAAGCTCTGGAGCATCTTTTGGAACCACACTAGAGAGTATAAAATGTTTGTCTTTTATATAGGTGTTATACACCCTAGTAATATCATCTCTAGTTAAATTTTTGATGATTTGAGTATCTTTAATAGTTTGCTCAGGATCACCAGCAAACTCATTGTCACGCACTAACTGGAAGGCTTTATTTAAAACCGTAGCAACACCTTGGTACACCTGAGTTTCAAGTTCTGCCTTGATGCGCGTTAACTCATTATCTGTAAAGCCATTTGTTTCAAAGTTTAATAAACCTTGTTCTATAGATTTTTTAACATCATCTAAAGCTACTCCTTGGTTTGCTCTTACTCTAATAATAAACTCACCGGCTAGCTCATTACTGTTTTGGTATGACCCTACGTTTGGTGCCAGTTTAGATTGTTCTACAACGGTTTTATACAAGGCAGATTTCTTACTACCACTTATTAGTTGCCCTAGTATTTGCAGAGCATAAGAATCTTTATTATAATTCTCTACCGTTGGAAATACCATGCGCAGTTCTGGTAGTTTTGCAAAATTATCTTTAAAATATAAAGATTTTGTTTCTTGCAAAGTTACTGGCATAGGATCCATGGCAGCTACCTCTGGCCCTCTAGGGATTTCGCCAAACCATTGCTGTACCAGTTTTTTAGTTTCTGTAATGTCTATGTCTCCTGCAATTACCAAAGATGCGTTAGCAGCGCCGTAATACTCTTTATGGAATTCTTTAACATCTTCTAAAGTAGCAGCCTGTAAATCTGGTAATGCGCCTATAACAGTCCAGCTGTAAGGGTGTCCTTTTGGGTATAAATTTTTACGGATAATTTCATCTGTATATCCATAAGCAGCATTGTCCACGCGTTGGCGTTTTTCATTTTTCACTACTTGTTTTTCTCGTTCTAGTGCTTCTTTGGTTACAGTATTTAACATATACCCAAAGCGATCACTGTCAATCCAAAGAATTTTCTCGAAAGCATCTTTAGGTACTACCTCATAATATATAGTACCATCACTCCAGGTTCCACCATTACGGCTTCCTCCCCACTGAGGAATCATTTTACGGTTTGCTCCTACAGGAACATTTTCACTGTCATTAAAAGACATGTGTTCAAAGAAATGAGCAAATCCAGTTTTTCCAGGCTTTTCTCTATTTGATCCTACATGCATCACAGTTGCAACGGCTACAATTGGATCGCTTTTATCTACATGTAAAATAACCTCAAGGCCATTATCTAAAGTAAATTTCTCATAGTCAAGAGTAAAGTTCTTGGGTGTGTTGGCTGACTCTTGTTTTTTATTACAGGAAAATAGCCCAATAAAAAGAAATAAGTAGGTAAAAACTGTAGTTAGTTTCATGATGTGTGATTTCAGATATTAAAAAAGGAAAGGTACTATTTTGTTAGAAAACATAGGTTAAAAATTTTCTTAAAACGCCTACTTGGAAGATATTTGGCAACTATATTTGTAAAAAATTACTCTTTTGAAAAAAGGTATTAAAGTATTTAAAATTATAAGTTCCCTAGAAGCTATATCATTTATAGTGCTACTTGGTATTGCTATGCCCTTAAAATATATTTGGGATATGCCCCAACTAGTTCAAGTTGTGGGTATGGCGCATGGAGTTTTGTTTATGCTATATATTGTTTTTACAATTTATGCTTGGCGCGTGTTACACTGGAGTGTTAAAAAACTCTTTATAGCTATTATCTGTTCTGTGGTGCCCTTTGGCCCTTTTTATGTAGAGCGCAACTATTTGTAAAAAAAAAGCTTTTTCAATACAAGTATTAAAAAAGCTTTTACAGTGAGATTTAGTAAAAATTACTTGGCAATATTTACAGCTCTAGTTTCTCTAATTACAGTTACTTTAACCTGTCCTGGATAGGTCATGTCTGTTTGGATTTTTTGTGAAATTTCAAAAGATAATTGCGCTGCTTTATCATCAGACACTTTCTCGCTCTCTACCATAACTCTTAACTCTCTACCTGCTTGTATCGCGTAGGCTTTATTTACACCACCAAAGCCAAATGCAATATCTTCAAGGTCTTTTAAACGCTGTATATAACTATCAAGTACTTGGCGTCTTGCACCTGGTCTTGCGCCACTAATAGCATCACAAACCTGAACTATTGGTGAGAGTAGGCTTGTCATTTCTATTTCATCGTGATGGGCGCCAATTGCATTACAAACCTCTGGTTTCTCTCCATACTTTTCTGCCCATTGCATTCCTAGGATTGCATGAGGTAGCTCTGTTTCTGTCTCTGGCACTTTACCAATATCATGTAATAGTCCTGCTCTTTTTGCAAGTTTTGGGTTTAAACCTAGTTCACTAGCCATAACCCCACAAAGCTTTGCAACCTCTCTTGAGTGTTGTAATAAGTTTTGACCATATGAAGAACGATATTTCATGCGTCCCACAGCTTTTATTAGCTCAGGTTGCAACCCGTGTATTCCTAGGTCAATCACCGTACGTTTACCAACTTCGATGATTTCTTCCTCAATTTGTTTGGTGGTCTTTTTTACAATTTCTTCTATTCTTGCTGGGTGTATTCTACCATCTGTCACTAATTTATGAAGCGATAGTCTAGCTACCTCTCTTCTTACACTATCAAAACAAGAAAGAATAATTGCCTCTGG
>ENA-UZWV01013660-UZWV01013660.1-metagenome-genome-assembly--contig:-Day-3-1m-contig-13660_pt1 | contig 11023 bp, 7 predicted proteins | sample MGYA00260342_ERZ794902 | MGnify/ENA metagenome assembly ERZ794902
GTTGCAGGTACACGAGTATCTGCATTTGCACCCGTTAATGACATGTTAGCCTCAAACTGTACATGACGAGACATCTTGCCATTTGTTGGCACATGTCCTTTGGTATAACTAGCATCATAACCTCCACCTTGCCAATCTGATAAGAAATCTGCTCCTACAGACACAATCACCTCAGCCTTGCTAAAGTCATAATCTGCCATGGCTCTTGTACCGTACACTAATTGAAATGCATCTAAGGCTTCAGAACAAGAAACCGTATCATACACTACATGGCGTACATTTGGAAATTTGCTAGTAAATTCTTTAATTAATTTTGAGGTAGATGGACTCGCAAATGTTTGGGTCAACAAAACAACATCTTTGCCTTGCATCTGGTTCATTGCACCTGCAACAGCTGCATCAAAGTCTGTCCAGGAAACATCTTTACCTCCAAGTTGTGGTGCTTTTAATCTGTTGTTATCATACAATGACAACACAGAAGCATGTACTCTTGCATTTACACTACCGCTATTTGCAGATAAATCATTTCGCTCTATTTTAATAGGACGCCCTTCACGGGTTTTAACAAGTACATTTGCAAAATCAAAACCATCTGCTATGGTACTTGCATAATAATTTGCTACACCTGGAACAATCTCATCTGGTGCAACAACATAAGGAATTGATTTAATTACGGGTCCTTCACAAGCAGCCAATGATGCTGCAGCTGTTGTAAAACCAACGTACTTTAAGAAATCACGACGCGTAGTTGAAGAAGCCTCTAAGGTTTCTTTATCACCCAAAAACTCATCTGTTGGTATGTCCGTAACAAATTCGTTTTGCTGTAACGCCTCAACAATAGTGCTGTTTTCATCTAGCTCCTCAACACTTTTCCAGTATTTCTTGTTTGATGCCATATTATATAATTTCGATGTGCGAACTACGTTTCTTATTCTGAAATACTAAACTTCAATCTAGAATCGTTTTTCGTTTTAAAATTTTTAATTTATTATTATTGAATTAGTAGTGACATTTACCACATTCCAATCCACCCATTTGTGCAGCTGTTAACTGCTCTACTCCATATTTCTTGGATAATTCTTCATGAATTTTATTGTAGTAATCATTGCCTTGAACCTTGACGTTGGTTTCACGGTGACAATCAATACACCAACCCATTGTTAAGGGAGAGTACTGGTACATAATTTCCATTTCCTCAACAGGACCGTGACATTTCTGACAATCTACACCAGCAACAGTAACGTGTTGTGAGTGATTGAAATAAGCAAAGTCTGGTAGGTTATGAATACGAACCCACTTCACTGGTTCTGTCTCACCTGTGTACTTTTGGTTGTCTTCATCCCAACCAACTGCTTTGTATAATTTTTGTATTTCTTTGTTGTAATCTACTCCAAACTCAGCAAGACCTTCTGCTTGAACACCTTCTGCAACTTCCCCAATACTCTTGTGACAGTTCATACAAACGTTTAGAGAAGGAATCCCAGAATGCTTACTTTTTCTTGCAGATGAGTGACAATAGTTACAATCAATTTCGTTAGATCCAGCGTGAATTCTGTGGGAGTAATGAATGGGTTGAACAGGAGCATATCCTTGGTCTATACCAACACTCATGAGCCCACCATATATAAAATATGCAGAACTTAGTAAAAGAATAACAGCTGAAACTAGAAGTAAAAATTGGTTTTCAACAAACGCTTTCCAGATAGGCTTACTGTGTTCTCTAACTGGAAGAGCAACACCATTGGCAACTGCAAATTTGTTTAATGTTTTTGTTACTAAAAATAAAATGGTTACCAACAGCAAAAATACCAAGGTAAGTATCCCCAGTATGATGTTGTTTGAAACGCCACTACCAGACCCTGCACCTGCAGCTCCAGGAACAACCGGTGGAGGAACTGAGACCTTTTTCTCTGTGTAGGTGTAGGCTACAATATCATCAATGTCTTTGTCGCTTAGACCTGGAAAAACATTCATTGCAGATTTATTATACTCTTCAAAAATAGCATTAGCACGAGCATCACCAGAGGCAATTAACGCTGCACTATTTTTGATCCAACTGTACAACCACTCTTTCTCATACTTATCTCCAACTCCATACAATGCAGGGCCCGTTGCCTTTTTGTATAGTTTGTGACAAGCGGCACAATTTGCCTTAAATAATTTTTCACCCAGGGCGGGGTCACCACCATTGGCAGAAACTGCAGCAGTATCGTCTGCGGGAGTAGCTTGAGCCAATACATTTGTAGATAACGATAACGCGAAGGCTAAGGTTACTACTGACAAAATTGAGGAAAGTCTTCTTAAATTCACCTTTTGCATACTAATGTTAATTTTCGTCAATAGTTTGGCACGTAATTAGTTAGTCATTTATCATAAATATCAAGCCCTTTACAATGCCATAAATAACTGTGCAAAAGTACTACATAAAGACGAAATTTGAAATCTAATTATTTTGTATAATCTTAATTTATAATTGTTCTAAATAATAAATTTAGACTTCAACAACAGAAACTCTTGTACATTTGCAGTAACAACTATATTCTATGAAAAAGCGCAATACATTTAACCTATTTATTCTCAGTATTTTACTTGTTTTTTTAACACAATTTTCTTTTGCCCAACCTGGCAGTGTTATCATAAATGCTGATGCTCAAATAAATGATTTACTCACCATAAAAAAGAGTTTAGAAAGCGAAAACAAAATGGATCAGGGCTACACCATCCAGTTATTTTACGGGAACAGTGAAAGGGCAAAAACTACCTTAAAAAAATATAGAAACACCTACTCAACTTGGCCCGCGTCTATAGAATACGAAACGCCAAACTATAAAGTATGGGCAGGAAATTTTGCCACAAGAATTCAGGCAGACAGAGCATTAATTGAAATCAAAAGAAGATTTTCTGGGGCTTTTGTACTAGAAAAAAAATAAAACACTCTTCAATAAAAAAGCGCTAGATTCATGCATGAATCTAGCGCTTTTTTATTGTTGAAATTAGGATAGTGCTTGGTGTTACTTAAGTTTTTTCTTCACAGCTACTTCGTGGAAACTCTCTATAACATCACCTTCTTTGATATCGTTGTAGTTTTTAATTTGCATACCACAATCGTATCCTTTGGCAACTTCTTTAGCATCGTCTTTAAATCGTTTTAGACTGTCTAACTCTCCAGTAAATATTACTACACCTTCACGAATTAAACGTATTCCTGCGTTGCGAATAATTTTTCCTGTAAGTACCATACAACCTGCAATGGTTCCTACTTTAGAAATCTTAAAGGTTTCGCGTATTTCTGCAGTACCTGTAATCTCCTCTTTCATCTCTGGAGACAACATTCCTTCCATTGCATCTTTGAGGTCATTTATTGCTGCGTATATGATACTGTAGGTGCGGATATCGATCTCTTCTTTATCAGCAATTTGCCTAGCATTACCCATTGGCCTTACATTAAATCCAATAATAATAGCATCTGATGCAGAGGCTAATAGTACATCACTCTCTGTAATAGGACCAACAGCTTTATGTATAATGTTTACCTGAATCTCTTCGGTAGATAATTTCTGTAGACTATCTGTCAAGGCCTCTACAGATCCATCAACATCACCCTTCAAGATAATATTGAGTTCTTTAAAGTCTCCAAGTGCGATACGACGTCCAATTTCATCTAAAGTGATATGACGCTGTGTACGAACAGATTGCTCACGCTGTAATTGAGTACGACGACCTGCAATATCTTTTGCTTCACGCTCGTCTTCAAATACATTAAATTTATCTCCTGCTTGAGGTGCTCCTGTTAAACCTAAAATAGAAACTGGTGTTGAAGGTCCTGCCTGACTTACTTTCTTACCTCTTTCGTCATGCATGGCTTTTACCTTACCACTGTGCTGACCCGCCAGTACGTAATCTCCAATTTTAAGGGTACCTCCTTGAACTAAGATTGTGGATACATATCCTCGCCCTTTATCTAAGAAAGCTTCTACAATGGTACCATTTGCAATTTTATCTGGATTGGCTTTTAGTTCCAAAAGTTCTGCCTCTAACAATACTTTTTCAAGTAATTCTGGCACACCCGCTCCTGTTTTTGCTGAAATATCATGAGATTGTATCTTACCACCCCAATCTTCAACAAGAAGATTCATTTGCGCTAATTGTTCTTTAATCTTTTCTGGATTAGCATCTGGCTTATCTATTTTATTTATTGCAAAAACAATTGGTACTCCTGCCGCTTGGGCATGACTAATTGCTTCTTTTGTTTGTGGCATAATAGCATCATCTGCCGCCACTACAATAATAGCTAAATCTGTTACTTGAGCACCCCTTGCACGCATAGCTGTAAAGGCCTCGTGACCAGGTGTATCAAGGAAAGCCATTTTTTGGCCATCTTGCAATTCTACACCATAGGCGCCAATATGCTGGGTGATTCCCCCAGATTCTCCTGCAATTACATTCTCTTCACGGATGTAATCAAGCAACGATGTTTTACCATGATCTACATGACCCATCACCGTTACAATAGGAGCTCTTACTTGCAAATCTTCTGGAGCATCTTCTACCTCTTGTATAGACTCTTCAATATCTGCAGTGATAAATTCTACTTCATACCCAAACTCTTCTGCAACAATAGAAATCGTTTCTGCATCCAAGCGTTGGTTCATTGTTACCATCATACCCAAAGACATACATGCAGATATAATTCCTGTAACAGGAGTATCCATCATGGTTGCTACTTCACTAGCGGTAACAAACTCAGTCACTTTTAAGACCTTGTTATCTATTGCTTGTTGTGCTAATTCATCTTCTGTTTTTTGACGATGAATATCACGTTTCTCTCTTCTATACTTAACTCCTTTTCCTTTAGAGGATTTTCCTTTAAGTTTCTCTAAGGTTTCCCTTACTTGTTTTTGGATGTCTTCCTCTGTAGGCTCTGCTTTGGGAACATTGGCTCGTTGAACCACTCTTCTCACTGGGCCTCTTTTCTCTCTTGTATTTGCAGCAGAACCACCCTTTGGAGCTTCTTTAGTAATACGGCGTCTACGTCCTTTTTTATCTCCTGGTGCTCCTGGAGCTGGTTTTTTCTTTTCTGGTTTTTTAAATTGAGTTAAATCAATTTTCTGTCCTGTAAAGTTAGGACCATTTAATTTTTTATATTGAGTAGTCACCGATTCTTCAGCAACTGCAGGTGTTGGTTCAGCTTCTTTAGTAGCTGGTGAGTCTTTTTTTGTTTTTACAGCCTTTGCAGCCTCCTTATCAAGTGGGGTTGCAGTCTTTTTAAGAGGTGTATCTTGTTGGGAGTTTTCAGGTGCGGCAACTTTCGCTTGCTTATCATCTGGCTTATCCTCAGAAGTTTTTGGCGCTACAACTTCTTTTTGTTTTGCCTTCATGTTACCCTTGACATCAAGATCAACTTTTCCAACTTTTTTAGGGCCTTTCAAAGTTGCTTTTGCCTCAATAACTTTTTCTGCAGCAGCTGCAGCAGCTTTTTTTGCAGCGAGCGCATCAGCGGCAATTTTTGCAGCAGCATCAGCTTCTGCTTTACGCTTCTCTTGCTCTTCGCGTTCACGTTCGCGATCGTTAAAGAGTTCTTCTTTCTCTTTACGTTTCTCTTCGCCTACTTCTTTGGACTCTACTTTTTTCTCTTTGTCCTTTGCAAATCCCTCTGACAAGAGTCTATATTCTGTATCAGAAATTTTCGTAGTCGGGCGCGCCTCTATCTCTATGCTTTTAGATTTTAAAAAATCTACAGCACGATCAAGAGAGATGTTAAACTCCTTAAGTACCTTATTGAGTCGTATCGATTTTACTTCAGCCATAAAAATGCTTGTCTGTTCTTTTTAACTACTTTTAAATCTTGATGATAAAAATACTACTATGTATTCTACTCGGCAAATTCTTCTTTCAATATATTTATAACCTCTTGAATGGTTTCCTCCTCAAGGTCGGTACGTTTCACTAGGTCATTAAAATCATAATCTAATACACTCTTAGCTGTATCAAGGCCTATCTTGTGAAATTCTGCAATGATCCACTCATCGATCTCATCACTAAATTCGCTTAATTCTACATCTTCCTCTGCTCCTTCACGCAATACATCAATTTCATATCCAGTTAATTGACCTGCAAGTCTAATGTTGTGGCCTCCACGACCAATAGCCTTACTTACCTCCTCAGGACGTAAAATCACCTCAGCACGCTTGGTTTCTTCATTAATCTTAATAGAAGTTACCTTAGCAGGGCTTAGGGCACGTGTTATAAATAAGTTTAAATTAGTGGTGTAATTAATTACATCAATATTCTCATTACCTAATTCACGAACAATACCGTGTATTCTAGATCCTTTCATACCTACACAGGCACCAACAGGATCAATACGATCATCATAGCTCTCTACGGCTACTTTCGCTTTTTCTCCAGGAATACGCACCACTTTCTTAACAGTGATTAAACCATCAAATACTTCTGGGATTTCTTGTTCAAACAATTTCTCCAAAAATACAGGATTCGCACGTGACATAACAATGGCAGGCTTGTTTCCTTTTAACTCAACACTCTCAATAATTCCGCGAACGTTATCTCCTTTTCTAAAAAAGTCTGAAGGGATTTGCTTGTCTTTTGGCAAGATAATCTCATTTCCTTCATCATCCAACAATATAATTGCTCTGTGACGAATGTGATGCACCTCTGCCGTATAAATCTCACCTTCTAAGTCCTTAAACTGCTTGTAGATGATGGTGTTGTCATGCTCATGTATTTTTGAAATCAAGTTCTGTCTTAATGCTAAGATAGAACGACGTCCTAGCTGCATTAGCTTCACCTCTTCAGAAACATCCTCGCCAACTTCAAAATCGTCCTCGATTTTTCTTGCCTCAGTCAATGATATTTCCTCGTTGGGATCCATCACGTCTTGGTCTGCAACAACCACTCGGTTTCTCCAAATCTCTAAATCTCCTTTGTCTGGATTTACAATAATATCAAAATTATCATCACTCCCGTATTTTTTCTTTAGAGCATTTCTAAAAACATCTTCAAGTATCGCCATCAGGGTTACTCTATCAATCTGTTTATCGTCTTTAAATTCTGAAAACGAATCAATTAACGCTAAATTTTCCATATCATTTTAATTAAATGTTACCATAACTTTTGCTTCTACAATATCTGTGTAAGGAAGTACCGCTTGTTTTTGAACCGTTACTTTTCCTTTCCCAACAGGCTTTGGCTCCCGAGCTTTCCACTCTAGGGTTACCTGGGTATCTGTTGTTTGTGTAATCTTACCTTCTATGGTTTGGCCCTGTGTTGTTTTTACTTGCAGGTTTCTACCTAGATTTTTCTTGTACTGCCTTGGCAAGCTAAGTGGGCGAGAAACACCCGCAGAAAGAACATCCAGAGAAAAGTCTTCTTCCTCTCTGTCTAAATTATGCTCTATAGCCCTGCTTATTGCAATACAATCTTCTACTCTTACTCCCTGATCACCGTCTATAATAACAGCAATTTTATTATCTGAAGCAATTTCCATATCAATTAAAAACAAATGGGTATGCTCTTTTAATGCTTCATTTAACAATTGGGTTACTTTTTCTCTCATTAAATTTTGGTTATAAAAAGAGGGGACTAGCTGTCCCCTCCTTTTTTCATCATAATCTGTGCAAATATAGTACTTTATTTGAAATTAAAAAACCCTAGCGGGGCACATTATTTTTTTGTATCTTCATGTAAGAATTTTTTAATTAATCTTAATATACAGCCTATGAAACGCATCCTTGTACCAACAGATTTTTCATCACAAGCAGAAAATGCATTAAAAGTAGCTGTAGAGATTGCAACCAAGCACAATAGTGAAATCTACCTCTTACACTCTTTAGACATGCCCTCTCAAATTCGCGGCGTGCAAAACAATGCAAGCATGCCAGAGTCTCTATACTTTATAAAGTTAGCAGAAAAGAGCTTTGAAGTGCTTTTAAAAGAAGACTATCTTGGCCCAATTGAGATACATGAGGCAATAGGGCATGACCAAATATATAGTGATATTAATAGAACCGTGGAAGAAAAAGACATTGACCTTATTGTCATGGGATCTCATGGAGTTAACGGCTTTAAAGAACTCTTTATAGGTAGTAACACAGAAAAAGTTGTGCGTACTGCCAACATACCTGTTTTGGTGATTAAAAACGAGCATAAGGATTTTAACATTAAAGACTTTGTTTTTGCTACAGATTTTGGAGAGGAAAGCCGTTGGAGTTTTACCCAGGCACAAAAATTTGCTAAAGCCATGGATGCCAAAATGCATTTATTATACGTAAACACACCTGCAGGCTTTAAAACTACAGAACAGGCAAATAGTCTCATGCAAGATTTTATTAAAGACTCTAAAGAAGAAAACCACACCATTAATATACATAACGCCTACTCTGTTGAGGATGGTATTTTGCAGTTTGCTAAAATGAAAGGTGCAAAACTCATAGGAACAAGTACCCATGGCCGCAAAGGACTTTCTCACTTTTTTAATGGCAGTATAAGCGAGGATTTAGTAAACCACGCTAACATGCCTGTAATTACCTTTAGGATACAATAATTACATCCGTAGAGTTGGCTTGAAAAAAAGAACCTCCTTCCAACATTTAAAGACATAAAAAAACCCCAGATAGAATTCTATCTGGGGTTTTTTAAACTGTACTGAATGCAATTTAGTTATTGTGCAAAGTAACTGTACCATACGTACCAATATCCACTTTTGGGACAGAAGCATTATAGGTTGTGTTAATTACGTCAATAATTGTGTTTGCAGTAAAGGCATATCCTCTTGGAGATGGGTGTACTCCATCTAGAGAAAAAGCACCACCTGTTACATAGGTTGATGTCAACACTCCTCCATTATAGAAGGCTCCATTTGCAGCAACATCTGCCAAAGCAGATTTCATATCTCCATATGCAAGTTCATTAGCAGCTGCTAATCCCTCGATAATAGCATTATATGCTGCTCCAGCTGCAGCAACACGAGCTTGCTCTGTTGAAGACAACACTAAAGAGTTTGGAAGTGGCAGTGAAACACCTAAAATACCTGCAGGGTTTGAAGGGTCTGGCGTAGTACCTATCACTGAAGATGCTGTTAACACTACTAAATCATCTATTTTTACTTGACGTAACTGACCTAAAAGCGCAGCCGTTTCTGAATCTAAACCAGCACCTATAAGGATGGCTGTTACATCTGTTAAATCTGCATCTGTCATGATAGGATAGTTAACACCTTCAACAAAATTAATTGCACGAATAGCAGCTTCTTCTGGAGAAATAAATCCACCAGCAACTAATTGTCCTAGTGCACCATTGTATAAGGCAAACTGTGCATTTACGGCACCTGCTGTTGCAGCATCTAATGGAATCGTGCGCGTTGGCACAGTTGTAAAGTAAGGAATAGATGTTACATCAGGGATGTTTAATAAAACCCCTTTAGCACCATTAGCTACAAGTGCATCTACTTGAGCACTGTATGCCGCGGCAAACACGTTAGGGTCTGTAATATCATTACCACCATAAGTAGATGGATCAAAATTCCCTGTTTGGTCAACACCAGATCCACCAGAGGTAGCATATCCTAAAATATCATTATTTCCAATCCATAAACTAAAGAAGGTTGGGTTTAATGAAGCTGCATCTGCAAGTACTGTAGAAGACTCACTAGTTGCAAATCTTGCATACCAAGGGTTTGCTGTACCGTTTGCAACACCAGCAACAGATCCATAACCTGGAGTTACAAGATGGAAACTTTTTGCTCCCGGTACTCCCATGTTATTGAAAGGTCCTGCCTCGCTTGTTAATATATCTGTAGTTGGCTCTCCATCAAGAGGTGCAGGGAAAGGGTTTCCGTTCTCATCTGCAGATAGAACTAGTCTATTACCAGAGATTTGAACACCTCCTAAAAGTAATCCTCCTAAATCATCTGAGGTAAGTGGCTGGGTAAAATCTCCGCCACCAACAAAACCAAATTGCTGGGCCATAATGTTTGGATACGAACCTTCTTGTCCAGACACATATAATGCACCATCTGCATAACCTGCCGTTAAAGAATTTCCTAGGGATACATAGTTAGAGAAATCTGCATCTCCTGCATCGTAGAAACCTTCATCGGAAACTGCGTTTTCAAATTCTGGCTCACAACTTACCAAACCAATGGCAAGCAAACCAATCATAAATTTTATAGTATTTTTCATCTTAATTAGATTTTTTTAGATTAAAGTTTGTATGTGATACCTAAACCTGGTACAAATACACTTGATTTATATGTTCCTCCAAAACTTGAGTACTGATTAATTAAACCAGCAGGTCCTCCAGACCCTTCAACGAAGTAGTCATAAGAAGCATCAACCTCGTTAAACTGTAAGTACAAGAAAGAAGCGTCAATTTCTAAACGGCTACCTACTTTAAATGTTAAACCAGCAGTATATCCGTTACTATCGTTACGAGGTGTCTCTGGCGCAAAATATCCTGATTGTACAGGAGATTCATCAAAGTAATATCCACCTCTTAATGTGAAAGATTCTGAGGCTTCATATTGTAACCCAAATCTGTAAGTAGAAGCATCTCTATAATTTCTAAGTAGTACAGAATCTGGTGTGTCATTTCCAAAAACAACAGCTAAAGATTCATAGGCGCTCCAATACGTCATGTTGTAATCAAAGGCAAACAATAAATCATTGTGCTTGTAAGATAGACCCATTGTGAGTTCTGCAGGAAGTGGTAAATCTGCATTAAAAGTAGTATCTGCAAATGGCGTTAGTGGAGAGTTAGGAACATTCTCGAAGGTAGCGTCTCCATCTTCTGCGCTAAGAATTATTTCTGAGCGGTAGTTAACACCAACAGTTAAATTTTCAGATGCTTTTAACATAGCACTAGCAGTCCAACCCCAGTTACTAATTCCAGTTTGCTCTAGTGTTACCTCAGATCTGTTTCCGTCAAGATCTACAAGAGTTCTGTTTAGGTTTTTGTTAAAGTTAACACCACCTGTTGCGTAGATGGGTCCACCACCAACACTAAA
>ENA-UZWV01008758-UZWV01008758.1-metagenome-genome-assembly--contig:-Day-3-1m-contig-8758_pt1 | contig 11017 bp, 13 predicted proteins | sample MGYA00260342_ERZ794902 | MGnify/ENA metagenome assembly ERZ794902
CTGCAGAACGATAGATTTTTGCGCGCACTCTTGCGCGAGCCTGTAGACCGAACACCGCTTTGGATGATGAGACAGGCAGGGCGATATTTGCCGGAGTACCGCGCCACGCGCGCGCAAGCTGGCAGTTTCATGGACCTCTGTACTCAGCCTGAGCTCGCGTGTGAAGTCACCATGCAGCCGCTGCGCCGGTATGACATGGACGCCGCTATTTTGTTCTCCGATATTTTAACGATTCCAGATGCTATGGGCCTCGGTCTGTACTTCACGGAAGGCGAGGGTCCGCGATTTGAACGGCCACTGTCTACAGAGGCCGACATTGCCGCGCTTGAGCCCAATCGGGCGAGAGACGAGTTGAGGTATGTCATGGACGCCGTGGCCTTGATTCGGCGCGAACTCAACGGAAAAGTACCCTTAATTGGTTTTTCGGGCTCGCCATGGACACTTGCGACTTACATGGTTGAGGGCGGCTCCTCGAAGGATTTTGCTAAGACCAAGTCACTGGCTTTTAATAACCCGGCGGCAATGCACCAATTGCTCGAAAAGTTAGCCGATGCTGTTGCCGTTTATTTAACCACTCAGGTTGAGCAAGGTGCTCAAGCACTCCAAATTTTTGATACCTGGGGCGGAGCTTTAAGTCACAGTGCGTACCAAGAGTTTTCGCTTCGCTACATGCAATCAGTGATTGAACGACTGCCTCGAGAAGCGGATGGTCGTCGAGTGCCCGTTATTGTCTTTACCAAAGGTGGTGGTCAATGGCTCGAGCGAATTGCAGAGTGTGGCGCGGATGCCGTTGGACTTGATTGGACTACCGACATTGGTGCGGCGCGCGCTCGCATCGGCAACCGTGTTGCACTGCAGGGCAATATGGATCCGACGATGCTCAATGCGACACCTGAACGAATTCGCGAGGAGGTTGCTACGATCCTTCAGAGTTACGGGTCGGGCACCGGACACGTGTTTAACTTAGGGCACGGTGTCACACCTGGCATTGACCCTGAGTGCGTTGCGGCCATGGTCGATGCAGTGATCGAGTTGTCGCCCGCTTACCACTCGTAGTCGGGTATTTCATGATTCATATTCAGTGCGGGAAGGTCTGAGTCGGGCTTTCCGACGACCTTGGCAGGTACGCCTGCGACGGTTGTGTGTGGTGGAACATCCCTGAGGACCACACTGCCAGCACCAATTTTGGCCCCCTCGCCCACAGCGATATTACCTAAGATCTTTGCGCCGGCGCTTATTAAAACGCCGTCGCCAATTTTAGGGTGGCGGTCGCCGTGTTCTTTGCCGGTCCCGCCAAGGGTCACGCTTTGTAAGATCGAGACTTGATTGCCAACCACTGCGGTCTCTCCAACCACTAAACCGGTTGCGTGGTCTAGCATAATGCCAACGCCAAAACGCGCGGCTGGGTGAATGTCGACGCCAAATTTCATCGATGCCCTACTTTGCATCAACAGTGCCAAGGACTTTCGATTCTGACTCCAAAGCCAGTTGGCCACTCGGTGTAATTGAAGGGCGTGGAAGCCTTTGAAATAAAGCAATGGAAGGTGGAGCGACTCGCAGGCTGAATCGCGATCAAAAACGGCGGTTAAGTCTGTGCGCATGGCGGATCGAATATCATCGCGCGTCGCAAACGCATCCGATATCACGTGACACAAGACACGTGCGGGGACGCTAGCGCAATCGATTTGCTGTCCAAGGTGTGAGCTGAGGGCGCTTTCCAAGCTAGAGTGATTGAGTATTGTCACTGTCAAAAAGTCTGTGAGCATCGGCTCTACTGTGATCAGCTCCCGAACTTCGTGGCAGATTTGCAGCCAGAGTGGATCATTGGCGTGTTCACTGTCAGTCTTTGGAAGCACCTGTAGTCTCATTTTTACCTCATTTTTTTTATAGACAGTTATTGACGGTTCGATGACATATTAGTGATCTAGACCGTGTGCTGTACAGCGCCATAGGCCTTGATGATCCAGCGCATATTTGCGCTCGAAGAGCGTCAAAGGGTCTGTGACGCTCAGCGCAGTCGTCTCCGCCTGCAGTCCCAGCAGCTTAGACGCTCTTGCAAACTCGTCGATATAGATTTTCCAGTTGCTCCTGACCTCAATGACACCTCCTAATGTCTTCAGTAAGGGAAATGATGGGTGCCCATGAATTCGTCTCTTGAGATGTCTCTTTTTGGGCCACGGATTGGGGTAGAGCAAGTAATGCTTTTGGCACTGCACTTGGGCTTCAACTAATTCAGCCCACACGTGCTCGCAGGTTGCTTGAAAGAGGTGGTAGTTTTGGTGTGGCGCTGGAAGATGTTTTGCGAGTCGGTCGGACGATTTATCAATGCCGATTACCAATGCAGAGGGATGTTCAGCGGCTATTTTTGTCGTGCTCATTCCTGTCCCACAAAAGGAGTCCAGAATCAGTGCTCCCCGGTGGTGGTTGAGTAGCGACAGGATCTTTCTAGAGACAGACCTAGAGTGTTCGGGAGTAGGTTCACGCCAAGATGTCGCGAGGTGTTTCTGCACAAGCCCCTCGAGATCGTCATGAATCCCTGTTTGGTTCGACTGAACACTTGTTTTTATGCCTTGTTCCATTCGCTTTCGGACCTAGGTGTTACGATGATGAGCAACGTGATTATGGGTAATGGTTTCAATGCGACGTGACTTAAGACCGTTTTGGGTGAAGCAGGTATACCTAAAGTTTCGATCCTTATGGGTATGGTGGTTTCTTGCACCCCGCTGTGAATTGTTGGGAGAGCACGCCACCATTATGTCCCCCTGGTTCGTCATCATATCAGGCCCAAATATTCGTATAGGACACTCTTTTACTGCGATTGGCGAAATACATCATCCTGTACAGATCGGTGTTTGGGGCAGGAACTTTGGCGAGGGTCGAGTAGAGCTGGGTAGCGCCTGTTTAATGAGCCCTGGCGCGCGCATTTCAGCAAGTGACGAGGTGGTGCTCGGTAACGGCTGTATGATGGCGCATGGATCTTACATCACAGACTCTGACTGGCATGGGCTTTACGACCGAGTTAATCGCGATGCGGTCGCGAAGCCCGTGCGTCTTGGCGACAATGTGTGGCTTGGCGATCGATCCACGGTCTTAAAAGGTGTGACCATAGGCGAGAACAGTATTGTGGCTGCAAGCTCAGTCGTGACGAAAGACGTCCCCGCTAACGTCATTGTGGCTGGAAATCCTGCCGTAGTTGTCCGTCAGTTAGATGCGGATGAGCCTCGTTACACCCGTGAAGATATGTTTCGCGATCCCAGTGAAACTCAGGCTTACTTTAGGGCGCTTGATCAATCTCTGCTTGCGGAAAATTCGTTCTGGCGTTGGTGCTTGTACGCGATATTTCCGCGCGCAAGACCCGAGCAGTAAGAGGGTGAGCGGGCAGCCGTTGCGATTGTCAGTGCGTCCACCGTCGCGGCACCGGCCAGTGTCAGTGCGGCTGCGGCAGTCGAGAGTGTTGTTCCGGTGGTCACAACGTCATCAATCAATAAAATCCGCTGCTTATTGAGGCGCCGAAGTACCTGAAAGTGCGCCGTGTTGATGTGTCGCTCCTGTCGATTTTTTAGGTGCTGATAGGGCAGCGCTTTTTGATGTTGGAGGAGGAGGGTGGGTGGTGCTGTCACGCCTTCTCGGGCCAGTGCATTGGTCAGTAACCATGTGTGGTCGAACCCTCGCGTAAGGCGCCGGCGCCAGTGTGTTGGAATCGGTACCACGAAATCGTAACTTTGTGCCTGGCCGGCTAACGAAGCGCCAATCCACCGGGCGATAATGGGGGTAAGTTCGAGCATTCCTTTGTACTTCCAGTGAGTGATTAAGTCTGGGACTTTGCCTTGATAGTCAAAGGCGCTCTCAAGACGTCGAACATCAGCAATAAAAGGGGTGTCCCGGAATTGATGCTGTGTCGGCGATAAACCATTTGCCGAAGGGCGTGCGAGTGAATCTCTTGCAACAATTGCGTCGCTGCTTGATGGTGTTTGACGATGGTGGCGCTCAAGCGCGGCAATGCAGTCGTCACAAAGTCGGTTGGGTGACAAGTGGACAGTATCGCAAAGAGCGCAGCGAGGAACGAGTAAGCTTGTTATGCCCTTGTATGGTGGGTGATTAGAAGCGAGCCGATCGCATCCGCTGGCAATTAAGCTTTTGATTCTGCTCACCATGTCAGTAAGCTTAAACAGTGGCCGTCGTTACGAAGACATCAATTTAGGTCCCCGATCGAAAGAGATCCTTTAAAATCAGAAACGCACGACGAAGTGCTAGATCAGAGAGTGACTATGAGCAGTGACAGCGAGCAACCTGAAGGTAATGAAGATCATCCTGCGTTGTCCGAAGAGGATCAGGCGCGAGTCGACTATGTCGTGAGGACGGGCGTTAACTCGACAGATAAAAAGCCCTTCAGACCCATACTGCTGCTCGTATTACTGTTATTGGTGGTCACAGGATTTTCGCTTCTGAGCCAAGTTCTCGCGCAGTGGGCTGGCGTTTATTAACTTGTGACGGCTAAGGGGTTAGAGACGGTATAGATTTCGTTGATAGATCCGCTCTTCAATGATTAGCCACAGCATCAACAAAAGTATGGTGGCTTGTATGACCGTATAGGTGGTGAGATTGAACGTCTCGCCATCGGGTAGGCTTCTAACGAGCCGCAGCGTGCCACTAATGCAAAAATAGAACTGCACCCAAAAAATACCAATGAAGATCGATTCAATATAACGATCAAAGTTTATTGAGATGGTCCCTATTGCGATCATCAGGAAGCCAATGAGGAATCGCAGTTGGTGCAATTGGTAGTCCGCTTCTAGATTCGAAAAGCTAGAGGCCATCATTGGGAGGAGTGCTCCACTAAACCAACCCATCACGTAAGACAGAGTGAGGAGCATGAGGACTACCCAGCAAAAGCGAAATCGAAGCGACCGCTTATAAAGTGTGGTCCTGACGCTTTTCAGAGCGAACAGAGGCATGTCTTTGAGCAGTGCGTCCATCTCTTCTTTTGAGGGTGTGGTTTCTGTGCTTGAATCGTCTTTTTTCATCCGTCTTCAAGCTCCCACTGTTTAAATGCCACGTAAGTCACTGCAACCACGAAGGCGGGCCGACTCAATTGAACAGCAGTAGCGATCGGATGCTCTGCGACAAAAAGAACGTTATCCAGTATCAAATAGTCCTCAAAGAACATAATCCAAGCGACTACAGTCAAGACGCCAAGGGTCAGTTTAAGGGATTGCCCGCTTGCTGCTCGCCAGGAATAAACGCTTAGACCAGTCACTACGATCCATATCCTAATGGTGTTGAGGTCCTGCGAGAGAATGGCCGCACTGGGAGATCGAGGCTCAAAGGTGTCGCTGTTTAGAACCAGTGTGAACAGCGCTATCACGAGACTGGCGAACACATAGCAAATGGCTTGCGCAACTTTCAGCATGAGGTACCTTGGCCCGATTTTGGTGGCTTACCGTGTCGCCACTGCTCTTTGATTGACCTAGCTTAGGGTGTCTTGCATTAGCCCACCAGTAAAAAAGTGGCAAAAGTGCAAGCCGACATTTATTTTGCAGTTGACGGTCCGCGCGCATCGCTCCCAGTGTTTGACTCCTTGCGCCATGGTGCGCCTTGACAGGTCGCGCGATTAGGACATTGGGCGGTACAGCCCCGACATGGAAGGAAATTGGACACGGGTTTTGTAGGCTTCATGATTCCTGCGATTTTTGTCGCGCACTAACACACTATGCGCCAAGGCATTTGTCTAGCAAGGATAACGAACTTGTGTGCGAGAGAAAACCTCAAGGCAGGGACGCGCACGAACCTAAGCGGCCGTTTAAAAGTGAGTAAACGCCGGCTTTATCAAGGCCCGCGGCAGGTGAATTGTGAGTTCTCTGGCGTGCTCAGTTGGTTTTTTATCGCCGATCAGGCCTCTTTGGCGGCCGAGAGTTTAGCTTTGATAAAGTCCGAGTGAGGCACATAAAGCAGGTCTGACGCTTTTCGGATAGCGGCTTCCTCGTACTTATCAACCACGCCATCGGCGTAGGCAATTTGCCAGAACTGTTCGACTAGTGCGATGCGCGCCTCGATCGAGAGCTCATTGCAGGCGAGGCGTGTGTAGGCGTAAAGCCCGGCGGATTGTTCTTTCTCACTGCGTGCGCTTTCCAACAACTCGTCTGCCGTACAGCCGTCCTGAGAGTGGTGGGTCTCTAGTAGTGCCTTAATCGTTCGTGTCTCTGGCGCACTTTCACTGAAGTCGCTTTGCGCGACTTCGAGCATAAGAACCGCCATCGCGCGGTTAAGTACCTCTTGCTCGGCGCGCTCGGTACTGTCTTCTGTGCTTATTCGGGTGAGTTGCTTCAGCCATTTAAACGCCACATGGTATCCTTTCATTGTCATCAATTTGTCGACTGTAACTGCGCGCTCACCATTACCCAACCCATTAGCACGCACGTTGCCGTCTTCGAGGTTACTCACGTATTGTTTTTTGGCAACAGCATGCAGATTAGAACAACTTACAATATTGTTTTCTTGATGCCACTGGTGGTCTTTGTTTTAGGCTTATTGACCGTGAGTGCGTCGACGGAGCGCGCTCAGCAGGCTTATGATGAGCGGTATCGTGCCGGCTTTGAGGCGGACGCTGCGGTCAGAGTGTTGGTGCGTGATGCCTTGGCCGAGCGCCTGGAAGGCTATCTTAGAACTTATGTTTCAGTCGCTACGTCGGTGCCATCCCTGAGCAGGGATGAGGCCCTTCGAGGGGCTTTCAGCGCTTTAGTGCAGAACTTCGGTGCCGATTCGAGCTCCGCCGTCCTGCATTTTTACGTTGCCACTTTCAATCCTCAGGGCCGGGTTATTATCGTTCAGTCTTACCCTCGCGAGGAGGTGGTGGGCGAGGATATAACGGACCATCCAATGATGGAGGGGTTTGATTTTTTCACCCCACCCGGAGTAGTGCGTCAAACGGTATACCGAGCTTCACCTGGTAACGATCCTTCGTTTAGCTCCGAAGGGCCGATCGCAATTAGGCACCATGTTTTTCGATCGGAGCGACTTCAGGGTCCTCTGTTTGGCATTGTGAAGCAAAATCTCATCGAAATAGAGCGCTATATTGATCGCGAGTTAAGGACCTTAGGGCCGCTGCCTGCCTTGGCTGTTACTCACTATGACCCTGAGACGGGGAGCTGTGTATTGGCGTATCGGCCCGACAGTGGTGAGATTCCATGTCCGACCCCAGAGCATTCCGGTCCGCTTTCACTGCTGTACTCCTCGGAGCGGCAGGGGTTTCAGAGCTCTATACGTCCGACCGAGACTTACGCTAAAAACGTATTACAGCAACAGCGGTCGATTTTTGCATTGACCGAGTTGGTCTTGACGTTACTGGCAACCTTAGTTGCACTGTTAGCCGCCTGGGTAGTGCGATCACGCCTTACCGGTGCAGATGAGCAGATTGACGCATTCCAAGGTTCTCTTAACAGTAAAGAAGCCCTGACCGGCTTAATCCACAGCACGGTGATCGATAATCTGGAGCAGGTGGTAGACCTGGCTCGTCGAGTCAAAGATGCCCCTGAGGTCGGTGTTGACCAACGGCGCTATTTAAACATTGCGCTCTCCGAGATGGGTCAGCTCAGGCTGAGTTTGGATTCGAGCATCATGGCGAGTCGAAACTCGCTGGTATCGGACACGGCGCTCGGCGATCAGGAGGAGATCGACGTTCATGATTTGACTAAGACCGTCCAGGACGAATTACAGCGCCTTGCAGCCGACGAGGGACTGGACTGCAGAGTGCTTGTGGATGACGACATGCCGGAATTGATTCGCGGCTCAAGCTACTGGGTGGAGTCAGCGCTGCTCGCCTTTATTAACACCGCACTCAATTTTACTGATGAGGGGTTTATTGAGCTCGCGCTATGGACCGAGGTGTCTTTGGAGGGTGCGCCTGAGTTGTGCGCGAGAATTCGTGACACGGGTCTGGGTTGGTCGCTTGAAGATGAGACGCTTGATCATCCCACTCTCGAGGTGCTCCGTGTGATTTTAAACGGCTTAGGTGCTGTGATGGTGTCTTCTGATGTCTCAACTGGCACAGGTCAAGAGCACGTGATTCGCTTTACCAATCAGCGAAACTAACGGAATAACGCGACAGCTGCTCGTTGACTTATAGGCCATAATGCCGGGGGCTCAGCGTCGCGCCAACGTTCCCGCACGACTACTGTTGCAGGCCCTTTCCCGATTTAGAACATTACTGATTGACCGTAATAATCGGGGCAGTAAAGCGATGTCCTTCGCCGTAGTGCGTGGTGATGGGGTCTACGGCGCTCACGCGCGCGACAATTTTTTGCCTGAGGCGCTTAATCACTGCATCAAGCGCTCTATTGGCTGAGGCATCAAAACGCCCGTACAACGAGCGAGTCAACGCCTCTCTGTTTGTTGGCTCTGTGGGCGACTCCGCGAGTGCAAGACACACTTTCACTTCATTGCGCGTCAATGCAATGCTCTGGCCTTCGGGAGCCACTAATTCGCGCTGTAGTGCCTTCACTTGCCAAGGTGCGTGTACTGACGATTTTTTCGGGAACGGTACGACTGTGGCTGGTTTTGATTCAGCGACTTGTTGCGGCGTGTCAATGGCATCGATGGCAGCAATGATTTCCGCAGTTCCCTCGGGCTCTCGAAGCAAGAGCTTTACACCTGAGTGATATAAGCTTAATCGTATCTCTGCATCAGCTAGATTGCCAAATAGCACGACATTTTTTGCTTTATTTTCAGCAAGATATTTTGCGAGCACGTGCCCAGGTTGATCCGCAAGATGCTGATCTATAATGCAAAAAGAAAAACGCTCTGGCGACGACCACGCTGAATAGCAGTCCCGAGCAAGTCCTGCTCTGACCGTCTTGTAACCCTGAATGTGGAGTGCGTCTGTTAGTTGTCTGGCAAGTAAGCCATCAGAGACAACTATTAGCGCACTGGGTCTGCCGGGCGACTGATTCATGGAGCTCTCCCATAACGAAGTACCTGAACGTACCACACCGCCGTTTCAATAATGGTATTGCAATGCCTAGGAATGACCCTTTTGTCACTTTTAAAAGGGCTGGCCAGTGTTTGCGGGGGACGGCGTGTCGAACGCTGAGCGATGGACTACCGACCCAGTCGATCGCGCAAACTGTAAAAAAGCATACCGGCAATGAGCGAGGGTCGTCGCAGCAAAGGGCCTCCGGGAAACTTTCGCGTTTTAAGACCGGCCATGAGATCGAAATCTTCATGGCCGTCGTTTATGGCCAGGGCGATGAGCTTGCCTGCCATCGTTGCTGTTGGAACGCCATGACCCGAGAACCCCTGAGCGTAAAAAATCGCACCATTGTGAACACCCACGTCAGGCATTCGATTTCGTGTTATCGCAAGCGTTCCACCCCAGCCAAAGTCCAGCTTTGTCGTGGATAACTCTGGATAAATTGCGAGCAGTTTGGGCCGAACAAAGTCAGTGATGGAGTCTGGAAATTTATCACTGTAGGTCTCGCCCCCGCCAAAAATTAAGCGGCGGTCACGAGAGAGCTTCCAATAATTAATGACAAATAAGCTGTCTGACAACGATGCATTTAGCGGGTTCAGACGCGCTGCGACATCTTCATCAAGCGGCTCTGTGGCCACGATAAAATTGTTGATTGGCATGATATTACTCGCGATGGGTGCGAACAGAGTGTCGAGGTACCCGTTACACGCGATTACGACCTTTTTAGCTTTGACGTGTCCACCGTCTGTGGTGACGCCAACACCACCCTCGGTCTGAGCGAGACTGGTGACCTTGCTGTGTTCAAAAATAGTTGCGCCCGCGTCAGCGACAGCCTGCGCAAGGCCCAAACAATATTTCAGTGGGTGCAGGTGTCTTGCGCCACGGTCAATAGCGGCATAGTGAAAACCGACTCCGGACGTCACTTTATGAAGTGAGTGCTTGTCGATGCCTTCAATGTTTGAATAACTGTAATGTGTCTGAAGATGCTCAATTTCTTCCTTGAGCTCGTCCACGTGAGAGCGCTTGGCTGCAAAGTGGACATTGGCCTCACCAAATTCACAGTCAATCTGATGTTTCATAACAAGATCAGTGACGAGCTCAACCGCCTCCAAACCCAAACGCCAGAGCTCTTGGGCGGCGCTTTGACCAAACCAGGCTTCCAGTGACAGCTGATCGGCACGTTGGCCGGTACCCACGTGTCCACCATTTCGTCCCGATGCGCCCCAGCCCACACGCTCTGCTTCGAGCACAATCACTGAGTGGCCAAGCTCTTTAAGGTGCAGTGCAGCTGACAGGCCCGTGTAACCAGCGCCGATAACACAGACGTCAGCGGTTGCTTCACCCTTGAGCGCTTCGCGCTTGGGGGGGATTTGAGAAGATGCGGTATACCAGCTGTCAGGGTAGCCTTGGAGTGAATTTTGCATTTGGCGATTATGCCCCTTGCGAGTATGCAGGTGCCACACCATACTGCCGTTTCTGCGGCAAATAGAGTGTTTTATGAGCGGGTCAAACAAGCGGCGCGGTAAAAACGCCACAATTGTGTATTCGCCCGAGAAGAATGCAACTGGCGATATTGTTTATCCTGGTATTGATGCAATCAGAACTTGGCTGGAAACAAACGCTATTTCTGAGGTTGAATGTCTCGTTCCTGACATGACGGGCAATGCCCGCGGTAAATTTATTCCCGCGCATCAATTTTTGAGTCGCGCCGACCTNNCAGACGGTCACCGGCGAGTACACCGACGAGCACTGGGATTTTGTCGAGCCCACCGACACCGACATGTTGTTGGTCCCGGACCCTGACTCGTTGAGGAAAGTACCGTGGGCGAGAGAGCCAACGGCGCAGGTCATTGCTGACTGTTATAAAGCATCCGGTGAGCCGCACCCGCTCGCCTCTCGCAATGTTCTAAAGCATATTCTTCGACTTTACGAAGAGGCTGGATTGCGCGCTCAAGTCGCACCTGAGGTCGAGTTTTTTTTGGTTCACAAAAACACCGATCCAGACTACGAGCTTATGCCACCCAAGGGGCGCTCAGGACGACGAGAAGTCGC
>ENA-UZWV01002321-UZWV01002321.1-metagenome-genome-assembly--contig:-Day-3-1m-contig-2321_pt1 | contig 10983 bp, 25 predicted proteins | sample MGYA00260342_ERZ794902 | MGnify/ENA metagenome assembly ERZ794902
TCTTTGCTTGGCTCTACCATTTATAGTGTTTTCCTAATTTTAGTTTGTTTTTTCTTTGCCATATCAAGTTTTAGTCTTGATACGCGGTTCGTAAATTCTATTCCTTGTAAATGATCATATTCATGTAAGAAACATCTTGCATCTAAATCATATAGTTCCATTATACACTCTTTTGCATCAATGTCAAGGAATTTTACAACTAAACCTTTAGGTCTTGTTACTTTTAAAAACAAGTCTGGATGACTAAGACAACCTTCAGGCATTAATTCAGAGTTAATACTTACTTTATCAATAGTAGGATTAATAACAGTAAGCGGACTATTGTCTTCAAGTAGATGTGGTTTCATTACAAAGATTTGTGCATTAATACCAACTTGGTTCGCACTTAATCCAATGCCACCTTCTTGTGTCATTAACGCAATCATATTCTCTGATACTTCTTTAGCATCAAGAGTGTTAAAGTCAAAAGGGTCTACAGTTTTTTGTAGCCATGTGTTTGGTGATTTAATCAGTTTCATCATTTTCTATCGTTGTCTTTATCGCTTTTACGTATTGTAATACCGCTGAGTTCTTTATCTTTGGTATAACAGCACTTATAATTATATATGCATTGCCTCTAGTACCATTCTTCCTGTTTGGCAATCCGTGTTGTGCAATATTAAACCTTCCGTTTGTTTGTGTACCTGGTGGTATCTTTAAATTCAGTTGTCTTCCGTCTATTGTATCTACTATTATACTGGTTCCTACAATTAAGTCAAGTGCATCTATTTTATATTCTCTATAAAGATGAATACCTTCTCGCATCCAGTTTTCATCTTTTAATATTTGTATCTTAACATGCAAATCACCTCGTTGCATTTGTAGTATATCATCACCTAACCCACTGTATCTTATAACATCACCATCTTTCATTCCTGGTGGTATTTCAATATCAACTGTTTCTTTCTTTCCGCTTCGTAACGCATAACTAGCAATTAAATTTTTACCGTTTAGAACATCTTCTAAAGTTATTTTTGCTGCAATAGTAATGTCTTTATTACGTCTTGGAGGATTTTGAAATGGATTACCTTGTGCGCCGTTTCTAAACATATTACCAAATATATCTTGAATGTCTACATTAACATTATCATAACCAAAGCCAGGTTGTTGTTGATTCCACTGTGGCTGTGGATTATCATATTGTTGACGCTTTTGTGGATCGCTTAGTACTTCATATGCTTCTTTGATTCTAATAAATTCTTGATGATCACCACCTTTGTCAGGATGATGTTTCGCCGCTAGTCTTCTAAATGCGGTTTTTATTTCTTTCTCTGAAGCTGATTTGTGTAAGCCTAGTGATGTATAGTGGTCCATACTAGTACTTATTTGTTAGAGTACTACTTCTTGCTAGTTCCGGTGTATAAGCCAAACCATGCTGCACCAGCACCAACAACAATACTAATCAAACCTGATTGTTCCATTGTAGGTGAACCTAAGTTCATGTACCAAATTACGCATTTGTATAATAATACAATGTAAACTGTTAAGAATAATCTTGGAAATATTCTCCAAGCATCTACAGCTTTAGCCATGTCAATAAGACCTTGGTATCTATTCTTAGAACTGTCTACAGTATTAGTATCTACTTCTAATTCAATATTAACTTTCTTTGTTTGAATCTCTTCACTCATTTATCTTTTCCCCTCGAGATGTTTCAGACGTTTTTCTAGTTCGTCTATCTTCTTTGTTACATGTGGATACTTTTTACGCCAGGCGTCTGGATCATCTTGTAGCCATGTCCATCCCCAACGTACAGCTAGGTATTCTAAAATAGAATCAAACTTTGTTACAGCCCATGTTGCCATTCTGGTATCTTTAAACCAGAACAAAAATCCTGCACCGAATAACGATCCTGCTAATGCTGTATAGATCCACAAGCGGTCATCCGCCATTCTTTCAATCATTTCCCACATAGTTTACCCTCTTTTGTTAACTATGTATATTTAGTAGAATTTACTTGGATTTATAGTCTGCAATAGCTGTTTTAATGGCATCCTCTGCTAGTACACTACAATGTATTTTTACTGGAGGAAGGGCAAGTTCTGTAGCAAGTTCAGTGTTCTTTATTTCGCCTGCTTGATCTAAAGTCATACCTTTAACCCATTCAGTGAGCAGACTACTACTTGCAATAGCACTACCACAACCATATGTTTTAAATTTAGCATCAACAATAATGCCTTCTTCTACTTTGATTTGTAATCGCATAACATCGCCACAAGCTGGAGCACCTACCATTCCTGTTCCAATGTTGTCTGCTGGATCCCACTTACCAACATTACGGGGATTTTCGTAATGGTCTAACACTTTATCTGAATACGCCACGGCTGCGTCCTCTTAGTCAATGTATCTTTTATTACTAGTGTAATTACTAGTATTTATGTTGCTATATGAACAAACTAGCTAGTAAAAGTAATGTCGTAATGGTGCCTAAGAATACTGTTAGTACTCCAAAAGCGAATAAAACTATGTTGAGCGGTGTAACAGTAATATCTTCAATGCGTCCTACACCGATTACTGTTTTAAGTATGGCTCTAAAGAACCCAATCATTGATTGCCATTACACCAAACATGAATACTAATGCCATTATCTGTATTGTTGTAGGAATTACAACAAACATAACTAGCGGATTGAAATCCATCTTCATCCAGTAGTCTTCTTCGTGCCATTGTTTAACCTGTTCGGGTGTTGCGTTACTGTAGTCCTTCATCTTAATAGTATCTGCTTGATGCTATCATTATAAAGAACGGTAATGCGATAGGAAATGTTACTAAGAACAGTCCTTCTACGAGGTCGCAAAATTTGCATACCCTTTCGTCTTCTTTCAATTTTAAAATCATCTGTGTCATGTGTATATGTCTCTTCATCTATATGTGTGTGTTTACTCCCAGCAAGGACAGTATAAAAAAAGTCGTAAGTCCACTCACTTCGAGTGCGTCTCGAAAAGATTCTATGTCTATCTTTGGAGGTTTCATGCTGTAAAAATATAATTATAACTTACAAACCTTTGTAAGTCAACCATATTTATCAAAAAGATAAAAAAACGTGTTACTTTCGGTAACGGGGATAATTTTTTTGAAATTTATTTGCTTTGCGTTGGAACGATCGTTCTAACAGACGGCCTAGTAGTTCACTAAGCCATTCCATCATACTATGTGTTCCTGCCGTGACTTTTTTGCTGTACGTACTGTACCGCTGAGTGGGCTAGTGAATGGGACTTCGGCAAGTCCTTTAGTTCCGCCTGTCTTGTTATATAACAAATCAAATATACAATATGACAATGCTACAAAACTTGTTAGGACTATAAACAAGATAAGTGTGATGCCAAGTATTTCTAACATTTGTGACCTCTACGAACAAGTTCACGTTGAACTTTAACTTTTATTTTAGGTCTTGCATTATGATTATCTAAGTAGTCTAACAGCTCTTGCTTTGGTGTAGACTTTAAATAAAAATTTTGAACAGACCCATCTCTGTTTTTGATTGACTCTTTAAATTTTGCTGGCACTATTCTGGCCCTCCGTTATGTTTGCGTTTTGCTTTCTTTTCGTCCCAATCTCTTAGGGCTTGTTTAATACTATCTTCTGCCAGTACACTACAATGTAACTTAATAGGCGGTAATTCTAATGCGTCAGCAATGTCTTTATCTTTTATTTCTAAAGCCTCAGTCATTGTAATACCTTTAAGCATTTCAACAAACATTGTTGAACTTGCTATTGCACTACCACAACCATATGTTTTAAATTTTACATCTAATATAACATCAGTATCAGGATCTACTTTAAGATCAAGTTTCATAACATCGCCGCATGCTGGCGCACCTGTCATGCCTGTTGCTATATTAGGGTCTTTAGGATCAAAACGACCTACACCGTGACTTGCTGGGTTATTAAGAACGTCTTCGAAACGATCTACTACTTTTTGTGAATATGCCATAATTTTTTAGTTATTGTTTTATTATAGCAAAAAGATTACTCGTTGTCAACCCCTTGGTTTTCGTTTTCATAATACTCTTTGTAAGCATCTATAATTTTATTTTGTTTAATCATATATGCACGTATTTGTGCATAGTTCTTTCTGAAGTTCTCGTAGTCTTCATCAGTTAATCCTATTATTACAGGATCAATGTTTTTGCTTTCTAAGTCTGTAAATACTTGTTCAGCATTTTCTCTGTTTATTATAATCCAACGAACTTGTTCTAATTCAGCTGGAGCAGGTAAAGGTAGGTTAAGAGGTCGTCGTTCTACTTCAGTCTTAAAAACTTCTAACGGCTGTATTGTGCTGCAACTAGTAAGTAACGTAGTTAGGATTAGCAAGCTCAGGACAAACAGTATTGATCTTTGACTTCTTTGTAGCATTTATTTCCTCTTCGGTTAACTCAGCACCTTGTATAATTTCAAAACAACGTCTTTCGTTAACTTCATCTTTATTTAATATTCTTTCTATTGACTTTGGCCTTGATGTTGACAATGCACCAATGTCTCTTCTTTCGCCGGACGCATTTAGTTTGTTAAATTTTTCATTTAAGTTTCTATTTGCTGTCTCTAACATTCTATTTGTGTCTTCGAGGTTATTACGTATTTGTATAATATCCTCAAAGTCTGATGCTTGTTGTGCTATTACGGCTTTTTGTTCTCCAACAGCATCTTCTAATTTAATAATGTTACCTTTAGCGGTATCTAAATCTTTTTGTAATGCTTTGACATACAAAAAGCCACCACCAGCCGCACTTATTATTACTAGTATTAATGCTATTCTAAGAGAACTAAACATTCACATGTTTTCCTACTACATTTATTAACTCACCAACAGTTCCTATATCAAAAGTTTCTTCTTCAGGAATGTTAATATCTAATTTATTGCTGATTTGTACAACAACATCAACTATATCTATCTCATCTCCGTCTAAATGGTCTAGAAAGTGAGTGTTAGGAGTATACTCTTTGTCATCTCCAAAATGTCCTTTTAGTACTTCCATAATATCATCTACATACATAATTTATTATCCTAATAGTTCTCCGAGTGTTGCAGGACCAGCAATACCATCTGCTGTTAATCCTTTACTTGCTTGCCACTCTTTTAATTTACGCTCAGTACCAGGACCAAATATCCCGTCTGCGCCTATACCTAATGCTTCCTGCATTAATTTAACACCTTCGCCACGACAACCTTTGCGTAGTACACCAATGTCATCTACATCAAAATCATCATCACCGGCATCATCTGCTAGTGTTACTGGGCTACCTAGTATTTCCATTGCTTTTGAGTAACGTGTTTGACGATCTGCAAGACCAATGTTACCACCATTAATCTTTTTAGTCATCTTAGTTACGTTATCTGTATCAGCAATTGAATTTAATTTGTTTGCGTCCCAGAACCAGCATGCTGACTCTACAGCACCTTTTGGTGTAGCAACATATTCTGCCGCTTCTTCTGCTGTAATGTCAATACTTGCACCAAAACGTGTATAATTTTCACGTCCGGTTAATTGCTTTAGTCCACGGCCACGGAATAACCAACCGTCACCTTCGTTAACGTTGCCCATTTTGTACTTACGGAATTCGTCTTGGTACACATAGTTTGCAATTTTTTCTGGATTGCGAGCATACTCGGCTGCATTACGTCTTGTATGACCTGCTGGATGAACACCTGTTCCAAAGTATCTACCAAATACAGCATTAAGTGATTTTTCACTGTAATTTAAGTTTTCTTGTAAACTTCTAAAGTTGTTTGATTCATGAGCGCATTGACTAAGGAAGTGTGCTACACGCCTTTTTGTGTTTATTTCATATTTAGGCATAATAGCAACTAGTGCATTATACCAATCGTCAACGTCTTTATTACCCGGAATAATCTTTCCGAGTTGTTCTTTAGTGAATTCAAAATCCATAGTATCTTTCCTGTTTTGTGCTACGTTTTAACTTTGTAGTCTTTCTACAACTAATGTAGATCCGTTATTATCAAGTGAAAACTTATTACCAAATTTAGTAATGTTGTAATCGCCGAGATACTTACTTAAAAAAATGACTTCTGCAAAGTCATTAGTGTTGACACGTTCAGTGATGTTTTGGATTGTTTCAAGTGTATCGCCAAAGTCGATAACTTTAAATTGTACAGGGTCTGCATAAATCTTTCTGACCGTTAATACATCACCGGTCATGTATGTTTCTTCCAGATAACTTTTATTAAAAAAGTCTTTATAGTTGTTTAGACTATTTTCTGAAATTGCAATATCATAAGTATCACTGTCTAGTGGTATTTCTTCTGATAATGCATCTTGTGTTAAATCTTTAGATTTAAAGTCTTTGTAGTATCTATATTTTAGAGCTTCACAGTCAGCAAGTTTACATACACCGTCTGCAATTTCTAACACTTGTTCTGGTACATGCTTGTTACGTTCAATTTCAACAAACACTTTGTATGTTCCGTCTGATTGTTCGCCTGCTGTAGCGTCTGCATCTAATACAAAATCGTAACCTTTTTCTAAAAAGTTTTCTAAGTCTTTAGCGGCTTCTTTTTCCTTTACACTAAATGCTAGTGTAACGATATCTTTATCATCGCCCATTTTACTTTTAAAACTATCAATTTCAAAAATATCATAGACCATGTTTTTTAAATCAGATGCTCGTAATCCCATTATTCTAACTCTCCAGCTACATCAGTTTGTGCTTCCACATCAGCGGCTTGTGGTTCTTGTTGTGCTTGTGTTTCAGCAGCGTTTGCAGGTTGAGTAATAGTTTCTTTATACCCACCATATATGTCTGCTAGTAAGCTCTTAGGCATTTCGATGTTTACGACCCAAACAGGCTTTCTATCTAGTTTACCTTTTTTAGTGCCTGGACGCATATCTTCTTGCTTTTTAATTTTACGGGGAACAATAAGATCATCTTTTTTATAAGACACTTTGCAATCATAATCTACTAGACGCTTGCCTCCCATTGGGTCTGGCATGTTGTCTCTGTCCCACATAAAGGAACAAGTAACTAAATGTCTTCCTATATCAGGACCTTGGAGTAATTCTCCATCTTCCCAATTTTTATACACATACAAATCAAGTTCATCTAGCACTCTTTCAAAGTCTTTTAAGACTTGGAATGCTGTGTCACTGTTGTAAATGTTTTCTACATTTTTTATTATATCTAGAGTGTCTTGCATTTTATAGTTCTCCGCTATACTTATTTATCAGACTTGAATTCATAACAGACAGTTTTTCTCTTTGCACCAAATGGTAAATACTTTTGTAGAACATACTTTCTACACCACAATTCCATAGGAGGAAACTTAATGGGAGCAAAGAGGAAACAGCGTAATAACGCAAATCCAAACTTTCAAAATGTCGTAGACATTAACATTCACAAAAAACCACAAAAACAAGTACAAATATTACCCAGAAATAGAAATCAAGAAGCATACGTGTTAAAACTGATGGATCCTACAAAAGACATAGTCTTTGGCGTTGGTCCAGCAGGAACAGGCAAAACTCTGTTGGCTGTGCAAGTTGCTGTAAAACTATTTAAAGAAGGGGCAATAGATAGAATCATCGTTACGAGACCAGCGGTATCGGCAGACGAAGATTTAGGTTTTTTACCTGGTACATTAGAACAAAAAATGGCACCATGGACAAGGCCTATATTTGATGTATTACGGGACTACTTTAGTGCTAAGGAAATCGAAGGAATGATCGAAGAACAGATCATAGAAATCGCTCCATTAGCATTTATGCGAGGCCGTACATTTAAAAGGAGTTTTATATTAGCTGACGAAATGCAGAATACTACCCATAATCAAATGAAAATGTTACTTACACGTTTAGGCGAAGGCTCAATGATGGCTGTTACAGGCGACTTGGCACAAGCAGACAGGCTAAAGGACAATGGTTTATTAAATTTTATGAAACTGTTGCAATCGAGTAACGTATCTTATTTGGACATAGTCCAGTTCGAACAGGGAGACATTGAACGACATAAGGCTGTTAAAGAAGTCCTCCAAATATATGGAGACGAATAACTGTTAAAAGGATAGGGGGAGCATTATGCTCCCTTTATTTGTATTAGTAAGTATTCATTTTTAGTAAAGATACATTCCCAACTCAATCCTTTGATAGGAGGGCGACCATTACTGTCATAAAATGCATGCCTAATATAATAATCCTTTAACCATATATACTTCCCACTATTTGACTTAATGGGAAGCCATGCATATTTCTTTTCATATTTAAACTGATCGTTTGATGTACTACCGTAGTAACTAGTGCCTAACACAAGTCCTCGGCTAACGGAAATATCTCAGCAATAACTTTTGCACATGCTTTTGCAACATCCATATGTTCTTTTTGTGTGCCATTTCCACCACGTAACTCAATGTAGTGTATCCAACTACGCAATGTACCATTCATATATAAACGTGTTTTAGTAAGACCTTCGGGTAATACTTTACGTGCTACTTCTTTAGCAATACCGTTTGCAATAGCCCAGTCATATGCTTTACCTGCTGTATAACATACGTCCTGTTGAAGCTCTTCCCACTTAACAATTAGTTCAGCCATGCCATCTTCACTGATATCAATGTCAATGGAGTTTTGTCTGTTCTTTGTGTCTTGTAAACGTGCTTCACTAGTAACAAATACTTCGCCCATTTCGCCTGGCTCTGCATAACGTTGACTAAACTCTTGGAAAGCAAAACTTCTATGTCTTACAATTTGGTGTGCAATGTCACGAGTAGTTTCAATTTCAATAACAGCATTAACCATCTCTAAAGGTGACCAGTGTGCATGTTTAATCAAGTACTTAATCAAGCGTTCGCTTGTTTCTGTATTAATCTGTGCGGCAGGATTTGATACCTTTGCACAAAATGCAATTAGTTCTTGTAGGTCTGTTAAACCTTCTGCTTCAAATTCAGGTGCTGCTTTACTGTAACTTACTAATTTAGCCATCGTTGGTTAGGTCCTCTCCATTGCGGCCACGGTCTCTATTGCCGTCACCATTAAGCTCTGTTAAATCTTGTTGCTTTATCTTTTGGTCTTTGTTGCCAAAGATTTTATCGTAGTTGTCGCGATATTTTTCTGTAGGAGTCTTGCTTCTTAGCTCATCTCCAGTTATATCATTCCGTGCTGTCATGTTATTTCCTTGATTGGTATAATACCAAATTTTTCGTACTTGTTAGGATATCCATCCCATTCCTTTGCATCGCCTAGCGGTTCAGTTCTATCAATGATGTTTACGTTCCAGTCAGATACCCGCCGATTAATCTCGTCCCACTTCTCCCGTGTTTCGGGTTGTAGTTCGTGATCTGCTACAATAGCATCTACAGGACATTCTGGAACGCATACACCACAGTCAATACATTCATCAGGATTGATTGCAAGAAAGTTATCTGCTTCGTAGAAACAATCTACTGGACATACTTCAACACAATCGGTGTGTTTGCATTTAATGCAATTATCTGTTACAAGATAAGTCATATACTACATCATTGAATAAATTAATACTATTGCAAATAGTGTTGTTGCTATAAAGCCTACATTTACCATTTGTTTTGATTTCTTTTTGCCTGCTATTAGGCCTAATGCTTTTAAATCTTTTTTCATAATCTCGCTAGTCTTATAAGCGTTGCCGCTAAGTTAATTTCTGGATCGACCACTAGTGTGTGATCTACCAACCCTTGCTTAATAGTTAGCACAGCTTGGTCCTGTTGCTCTTCAGATCCGAACAATTCAATATTATCATATAACCAACGATAAATTTCTTCCATCTCTTCAGGACGTACAGCACCACATAACATCTTACGTGCTTCTTGAATCTTGCCTGCTTTAAACAACTCAACCATATCAAGTTTCCAATCAGCTTCGCCTGTATCACCTTCATTAGGCTTTAGCAAACTGTTGTCTTGCACATTCATTTGTACTGTGTTAATACATTTACGCAAGTCTGGATANNGTTGCTTTTACATAGGTATCGAGCGTATCCAAATCAGGAGTAACACCTTCGGTAATAAGTATTTCAGCAACTCTAGCTGTGAACTCTGTTTGGTCAATTTTAGCAATGTGAAAACCTTGACACCTACTATGCAAAGCGGGAATAACACGATTTGGATAGTTACAAGTAAGAATGAAACGAGAAGTAGTATGATACTCTTCCATAACACCACGCAACGCCGCTTGAGCGTTTGGGCTAAGATAGTCTGCCTCATCTAGTAACACAACCTTAAAGTCCCCAAATGGGATCATTTGTACAAAGTTTACAATTTTATCACGTACATCATCTACTGAGTTTGTTCGCGATGCGTTTATTTCAAGAATATCTAAATCTTGTATTTCTAATTCATTAAACAATAATTTTGCAAGTGTTGTTTTACCAATACCTGCGTTACCACTAAACAGCAAATGCGGAATAGTTTTTTCTTTTATCCAAGTATTTACTTGATTACGTTGTGCTTCATCACGAAACACATAGCCATCAACTGTTTTTGGACGATACTTCTCAACCCATAATTCTTTCACTTGTCGTCCTCCTCCTTCTTTGGCTTCCTACCATAGAAGCCGCCTTTGAAAACAATATTCTCAGTACGTTCGCCTTCGTTACAAACTGTAATCTTGCCACCTTTGTCTAAGAAGGCTTTAAGTTCTTCTTCTGTCATGCCTCCTCCTTTTTCTTGTTGACCCATCATCTTAGTACTCCTAACTCTTTGTATGCTAATTGAACACCTCTTGCCTGAAAATATGCATCAGCAAGGGCGTTGTGTAAATTTTCTTGTCCAAGTACTTTACGTGGATCTGTTTTGCAACAAGTAAACAGTGTACGACTGTCTTTAATTTGCCAAAATTGCCATGGAATAGGCTTTCCAATCATTCTATACATATCTTCAAGTATAGTTATGTCAAATCCATATCCTTGACCCCAAATTGTGTCTACACCAACACTCCATTTAGTAAGTTGACGTAGTGCATC
>ENA-UZWV01009745-UZWV01009745.1-metagenome-genome-assembly--contig:-Day-3-1m-contig-9745_pt1 | contig 10969 bp, 12 predicted proteins | sample MGYA00260342_ERZ794902 | MGnify/ENA metagenome assembly ERZ794902
ATTTTAGTTAATGGCTGAACATACTGAATTGGGAAAAAAAGGAGAAAAAATAGCCATCAACTATCTGATTGAAAAAGGCTATATAATTCTTGAAAAAAATTATCGATATTTAAAAGCAGAGGTAGATATTATTGCCAAAAAAAACAATGTTCTAGCCGCGGTAGAGGTGAAAACAAGGAGCACAGATCATTTCGGTAATCCTCAAGATTTTGTGAATCCTAAGAAAATAAAATTATTACTCTCTGCCATTGATTATTACGTTAATGATAAAGATTTAGATGTAGAAGTACGTTTTGATATTATTGCTATTATTCATCAAAAAACAGTTAAAATAAATCATTTAAAAGATGCTTTTCTTCATTTTTAAAAACGATTATAATGAAATTTAATGTCGTAGTATCTGTAAAAAGCCTCTTAGGGTTATTAGTATTTTTATTATTTTTTAGTAAAATACAGTTTTACATCTTTTAAATGTTTTGGCTTTGCAATAATTTTTTTATCCGCATTTAATACAAAATAACTAGGTGTAGATGATATGTTATAGGTTCTTGCGGTTTTGTTTTTCCATTTATTTAATCCTAAAACATGATGCCAATTTGGTAATTTATTTTTAAGTCTTTTCCAAGAAAGGTCATTTTTTTCTAAAGAAAAACCAATTACTTTTACTGTCTTATTTCCTTCTAAAAGTTTATGTACTTTAGGTATTTCGTTTAAACAGTGAGAACAACCTGTACTCCAAAAAATTAATAAATAATTTTTGGCAGACTTTAGTTTTGAAAGAACCAAGGTTTTATCATTTTCTACCCAAGAAAAATCCGGAGCAATTCTACCAACTTCTGCGGAAAGTATAGCTAGTTTATCTTCTTTAAATTTTTTATTTTGAACTTCAAGAGGCAATTTATTGTAATGATTTTCGAATAAATAATCTATTAAATCTAAATTTATTGACGCTTCAAACTGACCAATTAAAAACTCTATCAGATCCTTTTTAAATGGAATTACTTCAATTTTGCTAAAAACTTTATCTACAGATTCTTTGTATAATTTTTGTTGTGTTGGAGCATCATCAGAATAATTAATAGAAAAAATATACTCTGTAATTCTATCAACTAGAAAAAATGAATTCAAAAGTGTTTTATTGTTAAAGTCGATATTGTTAAAGAAAGTATCGATTATATTTGACATATACTTTTGTGGAGACCTAATAATTTCTGAAGGGCTATTTCTTAATGAAGCCTCTATAAAAGGCCGCACAAACATACCTTCTGAAAGTTTTAAGTATTTTTCTTGAATACGATTTACTTTCTTAATTGCTGTTTTGTACTTCTTTTTTAAATTTAGATTGTGTTGTTGTAATGCTAATACTTGAATAGAATCAAGATATTGTTGAGCTTTTGCATTTTGGTCTAAATAAGTTCTGTAAATTTTATTTTCTTCGGAGGATGTAAAAGTTATAGATTCATTTGGGTATGCTGGTTGAAAGTTAAAATTAATATTTTCTTTATTGTAAATAAAATCTATAAAACCTCTCCCTTTTAGACTGTAAGTTATTCTATAAGCGCCTACTTTTGCGTCTTTTGGGAGTGTAAAATTAAAACGTCCTAAAGATTGTTTTTTACCATCAACTTTAATAGAATCTATTTTTATTTTAGTGTTTTTAACAAAAAATTGTCGCGCACCTTCTATTTTGTGTAAAGTAACCCAATCGCTTTTTATTCTGGGAAACATTATACCATTAATAGTATGTTGTGCTTGGGTAAATGAGGAAATGAAGAATATAAAAGCGAGTATAGTTTTCATTATTTATAGTTTATTTGTAAATAACTATTTTTCAAATAGTAAACCAAAAATACTATTTCTCTATTCAAAAAAGTACAGTGTAACAAAAAACAAAATGATAAGTTTTAAGTATAAAATATTTTCGATTATAGTTCCTTGAGATATTCTTTTAAGAATGCTTGGCAATAGGTTTTTATAGTTGGATAATAAATAAGAAATATTTCAGTAGATTTTGATTTTGTAAACATAAATATTTCTAAGAGTGCTTTATTTAATTATAATGGAACAATGAAATTAAACACTAATCAAAGTATTTTAACTCCTCAAAATAATTAATAATAGCTTCTTTCATTAGCACAGTTTGTTCTCCTGGTTTTAAGTTTGGTAGTTCGGTAAGCGTTTTGTAATGTGGCCAACTATCATCATCAAAATAATCGAATTCATAATAACCATAAGGTTCTAAAAGTTTGCAAATTGCAATGTGCATTAAGTTTACTTTTTCATCTTTTTTAAATTCTTGATGACTTTTCCCTAGTTCTTGTACACCAATTAAATAAATAATTCCATCTATATTTAATTCGTCACCATCTGCAAATTGATTTGTTAATTTGTTGACTAATAAATCCCACTTTTCTTTTAGGCTGATTGATTTTGGCATATTACCTGTTTTAAAAAAGTAAAGATACAACTGACATTTTTAAATTGTAAAAAAAAATATGTAGGTTTGAGAAAATAAATTTCATGAATGTTTTTGATATTATTATAGCTGCTTTATTACTTTTTGGCCTTGTTAGAGGTATAATGAAAGGCTTGTTTATAGAAGTTGCTTCTCTGGTTGCACTGATCGCTGGAGTTTATGGAGCTATTCATTTTTCATACTTTACATCTAATTTTCTAAAAGAATACATATCCTTTCAGCAAGAATACATTTCTTTGGCATCTTTTGCGATAACTTTTGTAGTAATTATTGTCGCAATAACGCTGCTTGGAAAAGTATTAACAAAAATTGCGAATTTTGCCTCTTTAGGAATAATAAATAAAATATTAGGAGGTGTATTCGGAGTTTTGAAAATTGGATTAATTTTAAGTATTATTTTTATTTTTTTTGGAAAAATGAATGAGACTATTCCTTTTGTTAAAAAGGAAACTTTAGAGGAATCTATTTTATATAGCTCAGTAAAAAAAATAGCTCCAACAATTTTCCCATCTATTGTAAAAGAAGAAAAACAAGATAAATCGCTATTAGATAATATCGAAATTTAAGTTCTAATTCTGCTTGTTATAGCTGTAACAAATAAAAGTGATGAGAAACTGCACAGAATCATAGATAAACTTACATAAATATTGTTAGTTTCTTTTATTCTGTTTGATATCATATTTTAAAAAGTAAATATCTAGACTCACTCTTGTATTATAAACGATCGAAACGCTAAATTATAATTTTTCTATATCAGGAGTTTGAAGACAAAATTATTTGTAGAACGTAAAAAGGGTATTTTATAAATTTTTAAGGAAATAAGTTTTATTAAAAAAAAAAGCCAATTCTTCAAAGAACTGGCTTTTTTCGAATCAAGAAATTGTAATTAGTAAAATGTAACTGATCCATCAGTAATATCATACATAGCGCCTACAATTGTAATTTCGCCCTTATCTTCCATCTCTTTTAAAATAGGACTTTGGTTGCGAATATTATCAATAGTCATATGCACATTTTTGTCTGAAACTTCGTTTACAAAATTCATATTGCTAGAATTTCTTAAGCTAGCATCTTTAGGTTCGATAACGGCATTAACTGCTGGTTTTAATTTGTTAAGCAATCCAGTTAAGTTTCCTAGTTTTGCATCATCACAAGCTCCTTTTATAGCTCCACAAGCTGTATGTCCTAAAACAACGATTGCTTTGGTTCCTGCCAATTTACAAGCGAATTCCATGCTTCCTAAAATATCTTCGTTAACAAAGTTGCCTGCTACTCTTGCACTAAAAATATCACCGATACCCTGATCGAAAATTAATTCAGAGGATACTCTAGAGTCTATGCAGCTTAAAATTGTAGCAAAAGGATATTGACCAGAACTGGTATCGCTTACTTGTTCTGTAAGATTTCTATTTGTTTTTATATTATTTTGAAACCTTTGGTTACCTTCCTTTAAGGTGTCTAACGCTTTTTGAGGCGTCATCTTTTCTTGTGTTTCTTTTGTATGCGCTTTCATAATATTTTGTTTAATATTGTTAAAATTAGTGAGCAATTTGACCTATTAATTGTTTTTTAATTGTTTGATTTGTTGCTATTATTTTATCTTTTTGCACTTAAAGTTTAGCAACATTATTTTTTCTAAAAACAATAATATTTGATTAATTTTATCAATGTAGTGCTCTTTATTTTCTCAATTGTCTATGCAGCTCTTATGCTGTTTTTTTTCTCAGTTTAAAGAATTCAATAAAGCTATCTGGATTTTCTATAACCCCATGCTCAGAAGTTATTTTTATATCAATATTTCTTTCTTTTGCTTTAAAAGCAAAATCCTCTAAAATTTCTATAATATCATTATCCAAATACCTCGTTTTTCTTACATCTATTTCCAAAAATGTATCAATCGGTAAACTATCTAATTCTTTTAAAATTGCACCTTTATTAAAGAAAGTAACCTCTTCTGCTAGTGTCATTTTTATTATATGCTTTCCGTTACTTACATCTTCAATATGTAAGAAGTGAGAGTTTTGGAAACTTTTGATAAGAATTACAACAATTCCTACAGCTAGTCCTAAACCTATTCCATAGAGTAAATCTATAAATACAATTCCTAACACTGTTATTGTAAAAGGAATGAATTGTTTCCAGCCTAAATCATACATTTTTTTAAATAAAGCTGGCTTGGCTAACTTATAACCTACAATAAATAATATTGCTGCTAATACAGAAAGCGGTATCTTATTTAAAAGGGTAGGAATTAAAATAACAGAAATCAGTAAGAAAAAGCCATGGATAATTGCTGATAATTTTGTTCTCCCTCCGGATTGAATATTCGCAGAACTTCTAACAATTACCTGTGTTATTGGCAAACCACCTATTAATCCAGAAATTACATTTCCTGTTCCTTGTGCAAATAATTCTCTGTTTGTTGGTGTAACATTTTTATGAGGATCTAATTTATCTGTTGCTTCTACACATAAAAGTGTTTCTAAACTTGCCACTAAGGCTATTGTAAAGGCGGTAATCCAAATTGCAGGGTTTGTAATTGCACTAAAGTTAGGAAAACTGAATTGACCTAAAAAACTATCAAAATTATCTGGAACAGGAACAGCTACAAGGTGTTCTACTGAGATATTTAGATTAGAGCCCTGGGTGAAAATATAAAATACAATTCCGACAACAACAGCTACCAAAGGACCTTGAACCAATTGAAATATTTTACCTTTTTTAGAAAGTATGTTAGACCACAATAATAAAATACCTATGGAAATCAATGCAATTATTGTTGCTCCAAGACTCACGTTTCCGCTTATTAATGCATTAATAGCTTTTAAAAGTTCCGTTAGTGTGTTTTCCCCATCTATCTGTAGAAAAGCAAAATCTCCTTGAGGATCCTTGTCCATTCCAAAAAAGTGAGGTATTTGCTTTAGTATAATTATAATACCAATTCCGGTAAGCATTCCTTTAATTACGGAAGACGGAAAATAATAACCAATAATTCCTGCTTTTAATGCTCCAAAGATTAATTGAATAATACCACCTAAAACCACAGCAACTAGAAAGTCTTCATAACCTAAAGTTTGTATTGCTGTAAAAACAATTGCAGCTAAACCTGCTGCTGGACCACTGACTCCTATTTTTGATCCTGATAAGGCACCTACAGCAATACCTCCTATAATTCCTGCAATTAATCCAGAGAAAAGAGGTGCGCCACTAGCTAAAGCAATTCCTAAACAAAGAGGTAATGCTACGAAAAACACGACGATACTTGCAGGTATATCGTTTTTAATATATTTAAACATATAGATGTAATATTTTGTCTCTAAATAAAAATATTTAGAGATTTTGAAATTTGAAAAATGATTGAATTTGTCTTAATTAACTTGATGTTACGACAAAAATTTGGGTGGTGGAGTTGTGTTTTTTGGATATTGTGAAGTGTATGTTTTGGATTGAAAACTTACATTTTTCTTCTTTTGAATTCCGTTTAGTAATAAAGTACCAAATTGTTCTGTCGGGTAAATTTTTATTTCTAAATCTTTTGCAGCTTCATTACTTTCCTTGCCTTGATTTTCTTCTTCTTCACTCATATCTAGAAAAAAAGCTAAATCATTTCCGTTGTCAAACATACTAATTACTGCAGGAGTAATTAGGGCGGTTGAAAACATAAGGGTAAAAAAAAGTGCTATTTTAATTTTCAATTATTTTTTATTTGTAGCAAAAATAATAAAGGTTTTCGAAATAGTTGTTAATTAAAAATTAAAAATTAGACAACATCTTTATGTCTTCGGCAATTATCCATCCTAATTTTCCATCTTTAATTTTAACTTTTTTCCAATTGTCTACAACATCCAAAACAATAACTTTTGTGCCTTCGTGTAATTTGAAAACTACTTCTGAATTTAATGTAGGTGCATTTCTAATTTCAGTTTCTTCAGCAAAGACGATTGCTGGATTATTTGTTCTAGATGTATTATATTGATTATAAGTTATAAATAAGGAACCTAATAATAATATGAAACTCACAATACTTGTAACAAAATATAATCGTTTTTTAGATGGAGTTTCAGCAAAATAGAATAATAAAAAGAATAAACTACCAAATATAGAAAAGGTAATTACAACAATAGCCCATTGATCATAAGATAGTCTTTGTAAATAATTTTTATTAAGTTTTTGTAAAACAGTTTTTGGTAACTCTTCAATATTATCTAATGCTAATCGTTTTGCAAACACTAAATTATTTCTTACATCTTCATTAGAAGGATCTAAATGAAGCGCTTTTTCATAATAATAAATAGAAGGACCAACTTTGTTCAGTTTGTAATACGAATTTCCTAAATTATAATATAATTCTACAGATACTAATTTATTAGATTCTATGATTTCATATTCTTTTATTGCATCTTCGAACTTTCCCGCTTTGTACAAGTCGTTGGCATTAACAAACAAGCTATCTAAATTTTGCGAGTTTACTAAGTTCGTTATGATCAATAATAAAAATAATATTTTTTTCATTTTTTGAGTAAATATTTTACCTGATCCCAATTTAGGCATTTTTATAATTGTTTATCTAATTGGACAATAACTTGTTTCGCTCTCTCAAATTCGGCTTCCATTTCTGTAGTTGTTATTTGTGAATAACGAGCCATATCAGAATGTTCTAAGACTTCGATAAATTGATTAATAGTTTTTGTCTCAATGGACTTGTTCTTTAAAATATCAGTAATTTTTTCTTTGCTAATGTCTGCAGTTTCAACACCTAACTTTGCTTTTAAGTAATTGTGTAACGCTCGCTCTAAAGCTTCGTAGAAAGGTTCTTTTTCACCCAGTTGCTTCTTAGCGTCAGATAGATATTTTTTTGCTAATCTCTCTGCTTTTCTTTGCTTGTTTCCAACAAAATCATTGTTTCTTTTTTGATTATTTTTGGCGATAACAATGCCAATCGGTATAGCGATTAGGGGTAGCAAAAATAAAATATAAAACAAGTTCGATTTAAAAAAATCGCTGGTATCAATAACTTCTAAACTGGTTTTAGTTTGAATATATCTAAAATTATTACCCGTAGAAGTAACGTTTTGCTTTCTTATGGAATTTGTATCTACAACTGGTTTTAATTCTTTTCCCTCTAAAACGTCAACAAATAAATCATCAGTAACAATTGTGTGATATTTTTTTTCTTTCGGATTAAAGTATGAGAATGAAACGTTGGGTATTTTATATTTGCCTTTGTATTGAGGAACAATAGTATATAAATCTGAGACCGAGCCTGAAATTCCACTTGAATTTACCCGAACTCTTTCGTTTCTTTCGGGTTGATATTTTTCTAGTTCATCAGGAGTTATAACTTCTGGCAATTCGAATAACTTCAGGTTTCCTTTTCCAGAAATAGCAACTTTTATTTGCGAACTTTCATTTGCCTTTAAAACTTCTTTACTAATGGCAACATTAAATTTAAAAACACCCACTGCACCGTTAAAGTTTGCAGGTTTCTCTTCTAAAGGAAGATTATTAGGTCTGATAATTTTTTTTGCAGAGGCAAATTCTTTTCTAACATTTCTAGTAATCACGTTACCAAAAAAATCTGATCTTCCTGTAGGAACCCCTATAACAACCTCCATTTTCATTGGATCTATAGTAAGTTTACCTGTTTTTGTTGGAATCAATAGCGCCTTTTGAAGTACAACATATCTATAATCTTCTCCATTATACTTTCCTATTTTAACAGGAGATTGTCCTTTTATTTTTATTTCTTGATTCCAAAAACCGTTATATTTCGGAGCCTCTGTTACTCCATAATTGTACACACTAACATTTTCACTAACATATAACCTGTACTCTACATATATACCTTCGCCCACATAGGGTTTAGTTTTTGATATTTCTGCAACTAAGTGTATGTTTTGTTGTGCTATATAATTTGGGTCGTTAGGGTTTTTTGGAATGTCTACAGCGTCTAAAACTATAATTTTTATGGGTTTGGATTTTATATTTTTTCCACTAATTTTAACACTGGCGGTTCCAATAGTTAATTCACCTTTTCTTTTTGGTTGAATAATGTATGTGTAAGATTGAGAAAAGCTAACCTTTCCATTAACCCAAGATTGACTAACTGATTGGCTTGGACCACCAACTACTTTAAAATTTGTAAATTTAGGAGGAGTAAATTGATCGCTGCCTTGTTTGTTTATTGAGAACTCTATTTTTAAACGTTGGTTTATTCCCAATTTATTTTTACTCACTTTTGCTATTAAAGTTGCGTCTTGAGCAGCCGTTACAAGTGCAAGTAAACTTATAAATGTTGTTATGTAAAATTTCAACTTCATCTTCGTTTTCTGAGATATTGCTAATCTACCAATCTTTTTCTTGTTTTATTTTTTTACCTTTTGCTTTTTGAGCATTCATTTTCTTCTGGGTTTTTTTCTCTTCATTATTTAAACTTTCTAAAAGTTGTTTAATTTGTTGAGGAGTCATTTTTCCCTGCTGAGGCTGAGGTTTTGATTTGTTTTTATTCTCATCCTTTTTAGGTTCATTCTCTTTATCTTTTTTCTTATCGTCTTTATCCTTATTGTCTTTGTCGTTCTTCTTTTCCTTGTCCTTATCGTCTCCGTCTTTTTTATCTTTATTTTTGTCTTTTTTCTTGTCGTCTTTATCTTTGTTATTTTTATCGTCCTTATTATCTTTATTATCCTGTTTTTGTTTGTCTAATAATTTTTGAGCAACTGCCAAGTTATAGCGAGTTTCATCGTCATTAGGATTATTTCTTAAAGAATTTTTAAAAGCATCAACAGCTGGTTGATATTGTTTTTGCTCCATCATAGCGTTTCCAATGTTATGATAAGCTTCGGCTTTCGTAAATTTATCTTTTGCAGTTTGTGCTGTTAATTCATATTGGGGAACAGCTTCTTTATAGTTTTTGTTTTGATATAAAGCATTTCCTAGATTATATGCTGCTTTGTCGTATTTGGTATTTTGTCCTAAAGATTTCTGATAAGCAACTGAAGCATCCGTGTACTGTTTTTTATTGTACAATTCATTTCCTTGTCGCAATAACTTTCTTGCTTTCCTTTGCAAAGCAATAGAATCTTTTTGTGCTAAAATTTCTTTGGATGAAAATAGCATCAAGATTAATATAAGAATGTAATGTATTTTCTTCATGTTACTTCTTTACTTTTTCTTCGTTAAACAAATCGACCTTTGTCAACCATTTTGTTTTCTTTTCAAATAAAAATATATCAACGATTATAAAGAATAATCCAATGGCTAAAAACCACTGAAATTGGTCTTTATAATCAGAGAATTGTTTTGTTTCAAATTCACTTTTTTCTGCACTTGCTATAATTTCTGCAAGGAGTTTTACGGGTTTTTCCGTAACATTTCCATCTATGTATTTCCCATCAGCAATATTAGCAATACCCTCTAAAACTTTCGGGATTCGTTTGGTTATTACTGTTTCTCCTTTTCTATCTTTTTTATATCCAATCATCGAGCCGTTTAGGCGCATAGGTATTGGACTACCAGCCTCTAAACCAACACCAATTGTATAAATTTTTACACCTTCATTTGTTAAATTTTGAGCTACTTGTTTTGTTTCCTCTTGGTGATCTTCACCATCAGATATTATAATTAAAAAACGATTGGTTTGTTCATCATTATTATAGTACGTTTTTGCTAACTCTAAAGCTCCATTAATATCTGTTCCTTGGCTAGAAACCATATCTGGGTTTGCATTTTGCAAAAACATTTTTGCTGCTGCGTGATCTGTTGTTATTGGTAAAAGAGGATATGAATTACCTGCATAAATAATAATTCCTACTCTATCTGACCCTAGTTTATCAACGGTTTTTGATATAATCTGTTTCGCTTTTTCTAATCGGTTTGGCGCAATATCTTCTGCTAACATACTTTTCGAAACATCTAGAGCAAATACGATATCTACCCCTTCTCTTTTCACTGTTTTCAGTTTAGTTCCCATTTTGGGATTTACTAAAGAAATAATGAAAAAAGTGATTCCTAAAAGTAATATCACCAGTTTTAGGACCGATTTAAAGGTTGAAGAATTAGGAGCTAATTTTTTTAGTAAGTTTAAATCTGAAAACTTACGTTGTGTTCTTTTTTTCCACCACAAAACCAACAAAAAGAAAACAATCATTACTGGAATGATTATAAGTAGGGAAAAGTAAATTGGTTCTTCTATTTTGTACATGTTTATATAAAACTCTTAAATAATGTGTTTCTTAAAATAAATTCTAATAATAAAAAGCTCAACCCCAAGAAAACAAAAAACCTATATTTTTCTTGATAATTGTAATATTTGAATTCTTCTATTTTAGTTTTTTCAAGTTTGTCAATTTCATCATAAATCTTTTTTAATGATGTATTATCTGTTGCTCTAAAGTATTTTCCTTCCGTCTCTGATGCAATTTCTTTCAATAAATCTTCATCTATTTCAACCTGTTGTTTTCTAAACTGTAACTTGCCAGTTCTCGGATCTCTGCT
>ENA-UZWV01008745-UZWV01008745.1-metagenome-genome-assembly--contig:-Day-3-1m-contig-8745_pt1 | contig 10960 bp, 4 predicted proteins | sample MGYA00260342_ERZ794902 | MGnify/ENA metagenome assembly ERZ794902
TCTTGAGCGATAAATCCAATATCTTCTTTTATATCAAGTATTTTATCTTCTTTTTGTATCCAATCAAAAGTAACACCTTGCAATTTACTTACTTTATCTAAAGCTGATTCTATAGGTTTAATGTTTTCTTTTAATCTAACATCCGATGGTGATCCATAAGCTACAATATCTCCAGCTACAGTCCACGTACCTGCTTTAGATAAAGTTGCCTTTAATACTGCATCAGGTAAAAACTTTAAAGTTCCATCTGCATCATCTGATGCCATGTATATAAAACTAGTGGCAACAGTTGACTTAAATTCTATACCTGACCAAAAATTAGATAAATTAGCTGAACACGATAATCTTATTCCTCCGTCCAGAGTAGTTCCGCCATTAACCTCCAACATTCTTCCGGGTGTAGCTGTCGTTCCAATTCCTACTTTTCCGTTTGTATCAATTGTCATTCTTCTTTTTGGACCCGTGCCATCACCAGTGGCAAATGTCAGTGATCCAACATTCCAATTACTATCTGCACCACCTCCAGTTTTTATACCGTATATAGCTGCATAAGCATGGTTATATGTAGTAGAAGCTGATTTAGCACTAAAAAATATTATAGGCGAAGGAGCACCATTAGAATTGTTGTTATTCGCTAAATACAAACCTCCTTCTGAGCCAGTGCCAGTAGTGGAGCTATTATGTGTAACACCTATATTATTGGTAACTGTTTGATTAGCAGATGTACCATTTAAATAAGCTAAAGAAGCACCTTCCATAGATAAATTAGTGTTAACAGAAAAGATAGGGTTAGTATTTTTAACCCCAATATTTCCTTGATTTACAGTTAAATTACCTTGGAAATTATGCGCAGTGTTTGATTGAAAAACAGCTACATTGCTTACAGCAGCTGGTAATACGGGTACGATTACACCATTGTTAGAATTAACAATTCTACCCGTAAAATATGCTCCTGACGTTTCATAATAACCATCTGGGTTATACATTTTAACAGCTATGTGAGATGAAGACCCTGTTCCATCGTCGTAATCACAAGTTACTAATTCATAAACAGGTCTTCCATTTCCAGCAGTACCTATACTTTTTAAACCTCCCACAGGGGTTGCTGTACTTCCAGATGAAAGTAAAACTTGAATAGAACATGCATGTCTTAAACCAGACGTTCTATCCATTGTTATAATACCATTAACATCTTGATTTGCGGCATTTTCACATAATATCATGTATGCGGTTGTAGTGTTGTTTACATATGCCTCAAATTCAAAACGTTTATTAACAAAATGTGAATTTTGTTGTAATATAGCGCCCTTATTAACTCCATCTCTAGGTATGTCTATATTTCCAGTGGTATGTTCTACTGTAAACGTACGAGTAGTACTTTCTACAAATTGTAAATTACCTGATGCATTGGTCAAATTGTTTGGTGATTCGTATATTGCCCATCCGTTTCCACCATTCCACTGTATACCTTCGCTAACACCTGGATCGTTTATAGTTATCCCACCAACATTAATAAATTGATTATTATTCATGTTTATGGTTCCAGACATAGTTCCTCCACTTAATGGTAGATAAGAACCACCAACACCATCTACATAAGCTTTTGTCGCAAAGTTTGCGGCTGAAGTGGGTGTTATACCAGATACTAAACCTGTAAAACTTCCTGTATTAGCAAATATACCACCTCCAAAAGTTCCGTTATGTTCTACATCTATACTTAAGTGGTTAGCTCCTGATGTTCTAAAATAAAAAATTCTCGTACCACCTGATTGTTGTTCTAACACTGAATTATAACCATCGGTACCATAACCTGCAGGCATAGCTGGTTTAAATTGTATTTGATTTGTAGGAGTTACTGCGCCACCACTCGTTACTTGTGAAGTTCCTGTAAATCCAAAAACTGCAGCACCTAATGTTCCACCCGCCGCAACGGTTGGTGTTTCTACAGTTAATTGAGAATTGGTTCCATTCAAACCACCAACACTAAGTTTTTTGTTTATATTTACATCTCCTGAAAAAGTTCCAGTCCCACTCGATGTAATAAAAAAAGCACTAGTTGCACCTCCCGCACTTGAAGTTCCGTATTGTAAATCTAAAATATTACCTGTACCTCTTTGCTGAACATATAAAGCTGCACCTGTACTATTTCGTTGTATAATATTATAGTCTGTATTTGCATTATCTGTTCTTATATAAGTTCCAACATTTATGCCTCCCGCAAAAGTTGAATTATTACCCGAAAAAGTTATTGGCCCATCACCTAAATCACTTCCTGTAGCTGTCCATCTAGGAACTTTATTTAAAGTACCTGATCCTGTAACAAAACCACTATCGCTAGGTATAGTTACTGTTGAAACATCAATAGCTGTAATGTGACCTGTGGTATTAGTAGTAATACTAGTGACAGCTTCAAAAGTTCCACCAAAAGCTGGTTCGTCTGTAGAAGTTGTATCAGTTCTACTTGTCGTTTCGTGGTCAATTGTTAATTTTCTAGGATTTGAACCACCTGCCCACGTGGCGCCAGTATCTATATATGTTCCTCCAACAAACTTTAATGTATTAGTAGAATTTATGTTTGTATTAGCAGAGGAATCACCTTGTAAAACCCAGTAATCATAATCTGTATCTTGTGCCCAAGCTAATTGCCCACTACCATTTGTTTTTAACACATAATTAGCTGTGCCATCTGCTGTAGGAAAAGTAAACGCGTCATTGAAAGTTACTGCACCTGCGTCACTAACGCTGAATTTACCATTTATATTTGTTAATAATGCCATATTATTTATTTTCTAATTCTTTTACTCTAGCTTCTAGTTCTTGTATTGCTGCAACTAATAACGGTACTAACTTAGCTTGATCTATACCCTGATATACTTCATTTCCATTTTTGTCTACAGCATCTTTTTCTCCATTTACAGCTTCTGGTACAATATCTTGCACTTCATGTGCTAAAAACCCATCCATAATTCTTTCGGGATCTTCAATAAAATTAAACCTACTAGGTTTTAGTTGTTTTAATCTAATTATAGAATCACTCAAAGGAATTACATTTTCCTTTAATCTATAGTCAGAAGTAGTATTATATTGTGTAGAACTAGAAAAAGTAGCTATAGTTCCTACAACGTTTTGAGAAAAAGATAAAGGTTTATGATAAAATGTAAATTGATTACAAGCGAAATCATTATTACCCATCATGTTTATGTTAACAGCAGCAGTCTTACATTGAAAAAATGAAGCGCCACCATTAGCGTTACCATTTACAAGGAAATTACTTGCGTTAACTTGGCTAGTAAATTGATTTGTTACTGTAGTAGTTGTTCCAACGTGGAATTTAGTTTGTGGAGAAGTATTGCCAATTCCTACTTTTCCTGGAATAACAATATAAGTAGCTGCTCTGTCACCTGACATGATCAAAGATCCAGTAGCATTATTATTATGACCCCACATACCCCAACTACCATTACCAATTTGACTTAATCCAGTCCAAGTGTTTCCGCTTGCCCCAACAATAGAAGTAGCACCTCCTCTATATCCTAAAGACATACCATAATTGTCCATCGCTGCTGTTGTACTATTATGTTCTGAGAAAAATATTCTTGAAGAGCCTTCACCAGATGTATCAGTATTTCCTTCAATAGATATAAATCTACCATTTATATTGCTACCATTACCTGGTAACCCAAAAGTTTGGTTACCTATCACGGTTAGTTTAGCTGACGCAGCAAGATCAGCTGTTCCGACTCCTAAAGCGCCTGGAAAATATGATTCGCCATTGTCTTTAATTACTAGTCTTTCAGCTGAAGTAGATCCACTCATTAACCTAACACCCGCGGCTGTTGTTGTTCTAGAAGCTAAAGTTAGCCAACTAGCATCAGCTATCAAACTAATACCTTCTGCTTTATAAACATTTCCAGCATTACTACCACCCCTAATTAAAAGATAACCAGCACCTGCACCTGCGCTGTCTAAAAATTGAAATCCTGCATAATTGCCGCTTGGAGGTTTAAAATTTAAAGTGTAATTTGTTCTTGTTCCAGCGCCAACATTTGCCCAAGCTGTATTACCTCCTGAATTATTATCTACGTAATCTTTAGTTGCAAAGTTTGCAGCTGCCGTAGGTGTAATACCACTTACTAATCCAGTGAACGTGGCTCCACCTGTGTAAGTTATTATGCCAGCTGATGCGGTAACATCTATATAACCTGAACCATCATAATAAGCATGTCTAAAATTAGACGTTGCTCCTGTATCGCTTTCACCGTACCAATGTAACCTTGAAAAATTAGTGGCATCATCTCTTGCATCTACTCTTTGTAAAGCATTATCACTTGATGAAACCTGCCAATAAGAAGTACCATATATAAACAAACCATCTGCAGCCGTTATATTTCCTGAAAAATAAGCGGTTGTTCCTATAAAGTTTTCATTTGTTGTTGTTGGTCCGTCAAGAACTATTGAGGTATCACCTCTTAACGTAATTTTACCAGTTTCAAAAAATATACGAGTACTTGTATCGCCTTCATGAAATAGATAATTAGGAAAATATGTGTACCCACTAAATGTAGTTGAACCTACGTTGTCTATAGCTATTGCACTTACAGGTGTTCCTCCTCCGTCTACTTGTAGTGTTAAATTGTTATTAGCTCTAATAAATGTGCCACCTAAATAAATATTTCCCTCTTGCCAAGTATCACCACTATTGCCCCAAACAGTCCACCTTGTGCTATCCCCACCCACAAAGCAAAACTCATTTGGATTTGTGCTATTACTCCATATATTTCCAGGCCCTCCGTTTCCATTAGTACCATATCTTGCATTAGCATTTCCAGCCCAAAATAAACCCCATGTATTATTAGCTGCAGCCACCATGTAGGCACTATAGTCAGATCCAAGTCTAAAAGGATAATTATTTTGTCCATCACCAGTTGTTGATATAGTGCCAGAATGTATTGGAGAGGCTACTGAAGTACTAAAAGTAAAAGCACCTGTATAACTAGAAGCCATTGTTAAAGTTCCAGATGAAGTTATTGTTCCTCCTGTAAGTCCATTTCCTGTAGCTACTGAAGTTACTGTTCCAGTGTCTGTTGCCCAATCAAGATTACCAGAACCATCTGTTTTTAATACTTGATTAGCAGTTCCATCTGATGTAGGAAAAGTATATGCTTCATTAAAAGTTATATCACCTGCACTAACAATTTTTATTCTTGTTGTGGCAGAAGCACCTGCCATTATTCTCACACCTTTATCTGTTGTTGTTCTTGATACTAAACTTAACCAACCAGCATCAGCTATCAAACTAATACCTTGACTTGTATAAGCTCCTGATCCAGATTCTCCTCTAACTAAAAGATAGCCAGCACCTGCGCCTGCTGATGTTTGAAAGTAAAAACCTGCATAATTACTTGTAGGTGGTTTAAACCCTAAAGTGTAATTTGTTCTAATACCTGCACCTACATTAGACCACGAAGTATTACTGTCGTTATCTGTCCATGTTGCTGTTAAAGTTCCTCCGTCTTGTTGGGTCGCTGTTAACGTTTTTGTTGTCGTGCCTGTTACAGCTAAAGCTGTTATACTATTATCGTAAGCTGTATTCCATTCCGTTGATGTCCCTCCAGTCGCTGCTAGTATTCCATCAAAAGTAACTGCACCCGAAGCGGCTGTAACATTTATGTAAGCTGCACCATCATAGTAAGCATGTCTAAAGTTTGATGTATTAGCTGTAGAATTCTTTCCAAACCAATGTAATCTTGCAAAACTAGTATCATCATCTCTTGCGTCTGCTCTCTGTCTAGCCACATCACTTACTGAAACACGCCAAGCTAGAGTGTCTGTCACATCTAAATCATTTAATGTTGTAACCCCACCAACACTTAAACTATTACTACCACTAATAGCTAAATTACCGTTAAGTGTACCACCTGTGAGTGGCAAGTAAGGACCACCAATTATATCATCAACATTTACCCAAGTCGGAGATCCACCAGTTCCTATTGACTGTAAAACTTGTAAATTTGTACCAGCACTAGTACCAAAATAAACAGCGCCTGCGGAATCAACGCGAAACTTATCATTAATATTAGATAATATTGCCATTATTTACTTTCTTATTATACATATAGCTATATACCTATCATCTGTAGTTAAATTTTTATAGCCATGTTTAAAGTCCCAGTTATTTAAATACATTATTCCGTTAGAAGCTGAAGTAGGAGCTTGACCTATTTTAGTATCATTGTTATCATAAAATTCAGTTGAAGTTCCACTATCTATTAAATTTATAATAATAACACCTAACATTTCTTCATTATCAAAATGAGGTATTAATTCAAAGTTTGGTAAGTTTTTCTGTATTTCAATAAAAAGTACATAGGGTTGAGATATCTTTTCGTCTATTACTTTTTTATCAAAACACGCACTTATTTCTTTTATAGCATCTTCATCAGTACAATAAAATCTACCTGTATCTTTTTCTTGGTAACTTAAATTTTCATAATCTAAAACAGGTAAAGGATTTATAGAAGCTTCCCATAAATCTAAACCGTCTATATATTGTGTGTTACTTACAACTAAACTCATATTAATTATTTTTTAATAATTCTATTTCTGCTTTTAATTCCTGAATAGATTTTATTAATATAGGAACTAATTTACTGTAATCTACAGCTTGTAATTTTTCTTGATCTTTGTCACCTACAACTGCTTGTGGAACAACTTCTTGAAGCTCGTGTGCAACAACACCATACATTCTATTATCACTTTCTTTCCATTTAAAATCATATACTTGTATTTGCTCTAACAAGCTCATACCATCAAAAGATTTTAAATCTTCTTTCAGTCTGTAATCAGATGTATTAGCATAAAATATATCAGTACCGTTTGTTGTTATATATCCTACCTGTGTTGTAGTGTAGTAAAAATCAAAAAACGAAGGCGAAGTATTGTTTAATCTGTATCTAGCACATCCAGAACCGCCATCTGTTCCCGTATAAGCGTTGTAGAAGTTATAAGCGCCAGTACCATTCGCTATGGTAAGCCAGCCAGTGCCTGATCCATAGTCAGTGCTAGTGTTGGTTTGGTCTATAGTAATCCTACCTTGATTGCTAATTCTCAAAGGTCTTCTACCGCTACTAACATCATTAATAAATATAGCACCAATCTCTCTTCCTGTTACTGGAATACCATCCGTAGATTTAACATTAAATGCATAAGCTCCTGAATATAATCCGCTACCATTGTCCATATAACCCAGTTTAAACTGACCATTTCCATGGTTCCAATAACTTGGTGTAGCATTAGAATTAAATAACCCATCAGAGGTATAGGCAGTATTGATGCCCGCTTCTAAATATAATCTTGTCCCACCACCTACATTAAACTGCATAAAATCACCAAAGTGTGTGTAGACAATTTGCCCTCTGTCTTTAGCATCTGAATCACCAAAATATAATGAAGAGGTTGCGCTATTAATATTAGATACTATAGCTATTTTTGGGTTTGCTGTGCCTCCTATTTCTAATTGGTAACTAGGATTATTTTCTCCTATACCAACGTTTCCACCGTGTTTTACCATAAACCTTCCACCACCGACTCCAGGCGCATCAATAGCAAAATCTCCTGAACCTCCAAAGCTTGCAGATGTGCCGGAACTAAGCCCTTCTACTCTTAAATTACCATCTATCTGTAGCTTGGCATTAGGGGAAGTCGTCCCAATCCCGACGTTGCCGCCGGATTCAATTAACATTTTCGTGGAGTTGTTTGTTCCAAACTGCATGCTAGTAGCTTCTCTATTAAATATATAAGTACTAGTTGTGTCGTTTCCAATTACTAAACCGTTTAAAGGCCCGCTTCCTGATGTGCCATTGCCAAGAGATAAAAAACATTGCGAACCAGGGTTGTACATTTGCAACATATATGTGCTACTTGCAATTGGATCTGGCGTCATTCCAATACCAACCATACCACTAGAAGATATACGCATTTTTTCTGTAGGTAAAGTGGATGAAGCTCCTCCAGTATTAGTATAAAAGCGTAACTGGCTTTTAAATCCAGGGTCTCCTGCTGGAGTACTTGAAGAAGTTTGGTTTTCTATAACTGCATATATGTAAGCATAGTCTCTTGATGCATTACTATAATCCAAACCTTTAAAAACCGTACCAACACCAAATCCGTCATAAGGATTAGCTACAGTACCACCACCATTTAATGTAAGTACATTGGATAAAGCATTTCTTGTTGATGCGTTTCCTGAAATCTCTAATTTAGTATTAGGTGAAGTCGTTCCTATTCCTAAATTTCCTGTATAACTTAAAGTCATTAAATCAGCAGTAACTGCATCGTTTACTGGACTGCCATCAGTTCCAAGTCTACTCCAAGTTATAGCATTAGCCCTTCTAACTTGAGTTGACATCATAAAACTATAATATCCATTTGGTCCTGCCATCCTTAACTCACTTGCACCTGTTCCATCAATAACTAAAGAACCTCCATTATTGTTTACTAAAACATTATTATTATTTAGATAAGTATTAGCAGCATCTATATTTACTTTGTTAGAACCACCCATATTAACATCAAAGTTACCTGTACTAAATGCAATATTATTTGTAGTTTCTCCTAAATGATATAATTGATTAGCTATTCCTATATTGCCGTTGCCAAGTATACGCATTTTTTCAGTAACAGAAGTTGCACCATCACGAGTAGCAAACACTAAATCACTATTTGTTGCATAAGTAGTGCCCATTACGGCTCCTATATAAGCTGTTTCAATAATACCAGCTGGATTCCCTGTAGCTGCTCCGTAATATATATTAGAATCAAAAGATATTTTAGGTCCAAAACCAGTATAAGGCCCACTACCACTAGCACTTACGCTTAAAACAGGTTCTAAAGTTGTTCTATTAGAAGTTGTAATCTGTACGTCTAATTTATTTGAGGGCGAACTCGTTCCAATTCCTACGTTTCCTGTATCTTTAATAACCATTCTTGTTTGATAAGAAGAATTATTGTCCCATAATATAAAATCAATTGAGTCATTATCTCCTGATATCCTTGAATTGTCGTTAGTATCAAGCTGTAAATAACCTCCACCAAGAATAACATTTCCTGAAAAACTAGCGCTTGTTCCTGTTATAGCTCCAGTTGAACCATTTATTATTTGTGTATAACTGTTAACAGCTCCATATGCTAAACCAGTTGCTAATATATATTGACCAGCCTGTAAAGTACCAGATAATGTACTAGTTCCAGAAACTCTAAGATACGTAGCTCCAGAAACACCAGTGATCATTTCCGTATCACCATAACCCATTATACGAGCAGTAGCTGTACCACCATCACCTACATATAATACACCATTACCAACTCTAACACTAGTGTCGGTTGATAAAGAACCACCAACTTGCAAGGTCGCGCCTGTGTCACTTGTTTTATTTACAAGTATTCTGCTATTGTCTTGTACAATAAACTTATTGTTTATATTGGATAAATTAGCCATATTTTATTTTATGTAAGATCTGTAAAAGTTACTCCACCAGAGGAACCACCTGATGCATTGTAGTTAACAGATATAACAACACTACCTTGCGTATTTAAAACTCTAGCTTGACATCTATAACCTACATTCATGTTTGATGGGTTGTATGATAAAAATCTTACTTCAAGTTCCCCATTAGCAGTATCTATCACTGTGTTATAAACTAGATTATCTGCTGTTTGTGAGTCAACACTTCCATTCCAAGTACCACTTGCACCGGCTTGTGCTATATAAGAAGCTAAAGCTGCACATCCATCTGCAGTGGCAATTTTTTTATTAACAAATATATCACTTATTATACCTCCAAATAGTGCTGATACTGAAAACATATCTTGCCAACTCTGTGCTACTGTTAAAGATTTAGAAACTGTTTTTTGAACTCTACTAACGTCGGTACCAGCTGTTACATGACCTTTATCATCAACAGTTACGGTTTCATATGTTCCTGCCGAAACACCAGATGTATCGTGAGTTATGTTAGGAGTATCACCACCTGATGAAGATATTGGCGCAGTTGCTGTTACAGAAGTTACACCATCATCATTAGGTGGAATAGCCATTGCCCCAAGACCATTTAAAAAGTAAGAAGCAGTACCTGTTCCAACCGCAGGAGCAGGGACATAACCAGCTGTACCAGCAGAAGGAGATCCAGAACCAGGTGCGGTTGCAGCTGTAAAATTAACTGGTGAAGGTAAAGTAACTGTAAGAATATCTACCGCTGTTACATGACCTTGAGTATTACTTGTTACACTAGCTACTGCATCAAATGTGCCACCAAAAGCTGGGGCATCTGTAGACGTAGTATCTGTTCTACTTGTATCATCGTGAGTTATAGTTAACGTATCAGTTGCGGAAGCAGCTGTTGTTATATATGTTCCACCCGCAATATCAACTGTATTACCAGATAATATGTCTTGAGTTCCAGTATCACCTGTTAACACCCACTTGTTGTACGTATCAAATGGTAAGTTAGATACTAAAGCTTTAACAACATTTCCAGTAGTAGCATCGTTTATAATTATAGTATCTGCACCTACAGGTGTTACCGCTGTTCCAGCGCTTAACACTATATTGTCGGTCCCTGAATAATCTACATTAACAACTGGATCTACAGCTGTTCCACTAATTGTAATAGCAGTTCCTCCACTCACACTTTCAACTGTACCTGTAGTAGGTGTTGTCCATGTATTGACCGAAGCAGCACCACCACCTGATGTCAGCACTTGACCAGACGTACCATAGGTAGTAGCACCTAAACTAATACCTTCGTTTATTCTTAATGTGTCTTCAAAAACAGCAGGACCTTTTACAGTTGTGCTATCTGTATCAGCATCACCAAGTGTTGTATTACCTTCAACTATAAAGTTACCAGAGTTACCAACAGTAACTGTAGTACCATCATCTGCTATAAGACCAGTTGCTAAA
>ENA-UZWV01001625-UZWV01001625.1-metagenome-genome-assembly--contig:-Day-3-1m-contig-1625_pt1 | contig 10911 bp, 4 predicted proteins | sample MGYA00260342_ERZ794902 | MGnify/ENA metagenome assembly ERZ794902
TTTGGTACATCCTGGGGAGAAAGAATGCGTATTAAATCTTCTGGTCAAATTCAACTCAACGAATACGGGTCTGGGACATTCACAGGAACAGCAGCATACACCCTAGGAGTAGATTCTTCAGGTAATATTATAGAAACAACCGGAGGTTCTGGTACAGTATCAACAATAACTTCAGGAGCAGATACTAGAGTAGCGTACTTTAATGGAACAGATTCTCTAGAAGGGTCAGCTAACTTTACTTGGGATGATAGTAAATTACAGTTAAATAAATCAACAATAGGGGAATACCTAAGAGTTGGTTCTGGAGGATTAAGAGAACTAAGATTCTCTTCTTATAACACTACATCAGATCACGCCGGACACAAGATAGATGCTTCTTCGTCTAATGGAGAAATCGCATTAGCAACCGGAGGAACTGCTAGAATGTATATAGGCAGTACAGGTAACGTAGGAATAGGAGTTGTCCCTGCAAATCAGAATATTTTAGATATTCGCTCTGATGACACAAATGGAGTGTTTGTTACACATAGGAATAATACTGGTTTTTTCTTAAATAGAACATACGCAGACTATGGAAACGACGGAACTACTGTAGAATATCAAGAAAGAATAGGAGTTGATGGAAATAATTCAAGTATTGGAAATTTTTCAAATCATACTTTAGGAATACGAACAAATAACCAAGACAGAATAACAGTACTTTCTGGCGGTAACGTTGGTATAGGAACCACTAGTCCTGGTGCTAAATTACATGTAAAGGATGGAAGTTTACCTGCTACAGTAAACTCACAGTTAATTACTGCAAGATTTGGAGCACTAAATTCAAACGCATCTACTCTAGAGATTAAAGATGTAAGGACAGACGCCGGCACTAGTTGGACTTCATCAGGTAAGCGACTCCAAATGAAGATTGATACAACCTATATGGGGTATATGCAGTTCAACGGAGATAGCAATAATTACGGAATATCTTTTGGTACAGGTGGGACAACAACTGCACCTGGCAATGTATCGGAAAGGATGCGTATTAGTTCCAACGGCTACGTAGGTATCGGGACAGATAGTCCTGGACAAAAATTACATGTACAGGGAAAATTAAGACTTGAAGAAGCAAATGGAGGAACAGTTTTAAGCGGAGATTACGGTTATCTAAAAGTTATTCCAACAAATAATTACGGAGTACTTGTAGAAAATAGCGGAGATGCTGCTAAATACTTCTCATTCGGAGTTCCGGGAGACTACGGCCAAATTAGGTACAAAGAAAACACCAGCACAGCTATCACAGTAACAGGAACCGGAGTAGGTATTGGAACGACTAGTCCTGATCAAAAATTCCAGGTTGAGTTTGCTAATACCGATACATCATTTTCTGGTGGTAGTGGTGGAGATTGGGGTAGTGAGGGTATAAGAATTGAAAACACAGTAAACACTGTCAATACTATGGCAATGTTGCATCTTAGAAATAATGATGCAGATATTCATATAGCAAGTATAAGACAAGGAGGTAATGATTCAGATTTAGGCCTGTTCTTTGAAGGAACAGAAAAAGTAAGATTTAAAAATAACGGAAATGTAGGTATCGGAACCGATAGTCCTGATTATTTATTAGATCTATATAAATCAACATCCACATCTTCCTCATCTACAGGTACGACTTTACAAAGACTGTGGAATTATGTAGGCAGTGATCTTAGTCAACAAAAAACATTTATAGATTTTGTTTTTCAAGATGACAATGCTAATGAATCTCCACAAGTTAGAATAGGCGCTGAGGTTGGTCAAAATAATGATGCAGGTAGTCAAATAAAAGAAGGTGCTGGTGCTTTTGTAGTTTATACAAATAACGCTACAGGAAATGGACCCGGCACACCCACAGGTTTAGCAGAAAGGTTTAGAGTTGATTATGCAGGTAACGTAGGTATAGGAACTACTAGCCCTGCTGCTAAATTGCATATTGATGAAGCAGGAACATCTTTACCTGCTCTTTATATTGAAACTGCAAGGTATGGTCCATCTATAATTGGAGATGGAACAAGTAATTCTCAATATTTATTGAACCTACAAAGCAATGGAGGCTCTACTGATGTTATGAGAGTTCAGTCTTCAGGTAACGTAGGTATCGGGACGACTAGTCCTGCTAAACAACTACAAATTAGAGGAAGTGCGCCTTGGATAAGAATTGAAGAAGATTCTGCTAGCAATAAAAGATTAGATTTATATGTTGACCCTACTTCGGCTATTGCTTATATAGCAGCAAATCAATCAGCTCAGCAGTTAAGTTTTCAAACAGGTAATAGTGATAGAATACGTATTACAAATAGCGGTAACGTAGGTATAGGGACGACTAGTCCTAGCTACAAATTAACAGTAGCTGGAGGAATTTCAGCAGGTGGGAAAGTAACGTATACCAAATCAGCAGGATCTCTAGATACTACAGGATACGCTGTAGCAGGATTAACAACCTCAACCAATGGTCAAAGTGCAGGATTTACATTTACTTGTTTTGGACATACCGGAGGTTATCAAAAAATAGTTTACAGCTGCTACAATGCTTCCGGAACATGGAATACTGTTAAGGTTATAGANNACAACTATTACATTTACATTTAAATCTAGATCGGGTACAATGAGTTATACTCCTAGAGTAACAGTAGAAGCAACAGGAACAGCAATAAATAACACTTACGCATAAGATATGGCAATTAAAAAGATAAATACTGACTTACAGATTGAAGCTGGCTTATTAGACGGCGATGGGAATTCAGGAGTTAACAATCAAATACTTATATCAACCGGTACAGGTGTTGACTGGGTAAATGCATCAGCATCAAGTATAATAGGAGGACCTTACTTACCACTTACTGCTGGTTCAAGCTATCCTTTAACAGGTGATTTAATAATGACTCAATCATCAGGAAATAATATACTTTTTATTAATTCTTCAGGAGGTGGCAATCCTGTAATGTACATGCAAGACTCTACACGTAAATGGGGTCAGTATGTTTCAAATGGTGATTTATTTTTTAAAGATGAAACTTCTACTATAGAGTCTTTAAAATTAGACGGTGGTAATGGAAACGCAATTTTTGCAGGTGATATTAACGTACCAACGGGCAAGTCTATTTACATGTCCGGTACTAACGGTTTAAGGTTTATACACGACGGCACTAATGGTAACGTTATTAACAGTACTGGAGATTTAAAAATAACTAACGGTGCTATTGACAAAGACATAATATTTAGAGGTAACGACGGTGGATCTTCCTTTGCAGCTCTTACACTTGATATGTCTGACAACGGGAAGGCTTACTTTAACTATGAAGTTCAAATAGGTAGTTTACTAAAAATTCCTTCACTAATATACCATATTAACGATTTAGATACTTATTTTGGTTTTACGGCAGAAGACACGTTTAAAGTAATCACTGGTGGAACAGAAGCTCTACATATTGATAATTCACAAAACGCAACTTTTGCAGGTGATGTAACAGTAGCTGGAAAAGTAACAGCCCAAGAATTCCATACAGAATTTGTTTCTGCATCTATTATGTACGAATCAGGTTCAACTAAGTTTGGAGATACAGTAGACGATAACCACGATTTTACAGGTAGTCTTGAAGTGAGAATGACAGACACCCCTGGTTCTGGTAAAAGAAGTTTTATAGCATCTGGAAGTTCAGGAGTAAGACTGCAGAGAAAAGGAGACAGTAACGGATGGGCTATGGAATATGGCTTTAATGCGAATGATGGAACAGATTTAAAAGGGTTCGGAGGATACGGAACAGGTAATTCATACTTACAGTACCATTACATTGGAGGAACATTTAATAATCCTAATGTAGCTATACTAGCAGGAGGTAACGTTGGTATTGGGACGACTAATCCTAGTGAAAAGTTAGAAGTGCAAGATGGTAATATTAAAATAGAAACTACTGCTAACGTTGACGCTGAGTTAATTTTAAATCCTTATTCTAGTGCTCTTGGTACTACATACCAATGGGAACTTGTAGGTAAAAACTCTACTAATGGTTACAATTTACAAATACGAGAAAACGGCACACCATACGTTACTATTGATAGTAGCGTAAACAGTAACGCCGGATTTGTCGGTATTGGGACTAGTAGTCCTGGTGCTAAACTTGATGTAAATGGAAATGTATATATCAACAGTAATTACACATCAAACGCAGCGGCTAGTGATTTAACTATAGGTAAAACTACAACAGGAGACCACGGGTTAACTATTGTAACCGGAGCATCAAACACAGCAGGTATTTTCTTTGCAGATAATAATAACAATGATGCTGGTAGAATAAAATACCAACACAGTAACAACAGTATGCGTTTTGAAACGAATAGGTCTGAGGCTATGCGTATTGAAGCAGACGGTAACGTAGGAATCGGAACGACTGATCCAGAGGTTAAATTAGATGTAAGAGGACAAATACTTGTTGCTGGAGATACCCCAGTATCCAGAATAGGATCTACTCTCGAAGTTTACAGAAATGGAACTACAGCAGAGTTATCTATTCATCAAGATGATTCAACTACATCATCAAGCTTGTTTTCACAGTTAAGGTTTAGAAATGGTGGCAACGACACATACTTTAAAGTACCACAATCAGGAAATGGTTTAATTATAGATGTTGAAGGTAAAGCAAACGCTTTTGCTATTGATATCAACGGTAACGTAGGAATTAACAATACTGATCCTACTACAAAATTGTCAATAAATGACACTTTAGGTATTTCAGGCACAGGTAATGACACATATGGTCAAATTGATTTAGTTAATACCCAAACTGGTACAAGTGGAGACCAAATAGGACCTTTTATTACTTTTAGAGGAAAAAGAGGTGCTGTAGATACTACTATAGCCGCTTACGGAGCAATAGGCGCTATAAACACAGGAACAACTGGTAACTCGACAGGTGCTTTAACATTTTTAGTAAAAAATGCAGTAGGAGCAGCTGAAGATTTAGTTGAGCAGATGAGAATAACAACTGGCGGCAACGTCGGTATAGGAACTACTAGTCCTGCTCACGTTTTAGATGTAGCTGATTCCGGAATTAATACCACTGCACCAACAATAAGATTAACAAACTCAGCAAATTACAACGCTGCTGCATGGGGAGGCAACACATCTCACGCAATAGAGTTCTATAGCTCTGATCCCTCTGGAAATCGTGTAGCATCAACAATTGAAAATATAGCAGGAATTGATAAAGGTGGTCTTTTAACAGGTAATTTAGTTTTTAAAACTAGAGATTACCCTACGCCTGGTACTCTTACTGAAAAAATGAGAATTGCAGAAGATGGTAACGTTGGTATAGGAACTCCTAGTCCTGATGGAAAACTTGTTATTTCTAACTCAGGAGCAGCAGGTTTAGAATTTTTTCCTGAATATACAACTAATAACAACTTAATAAATAGTTATAATAGGTCAAACGCGACTTATGTCACTATTGAAACAAGAGCGGCTGAATATTATTGGGATATAGGAACAACCAATAAAATGTCATTAAGTAGTTCAGGAAATTTAAATGTTAATGGTGATATTCAAGGCGATTCTTTTGGTGGTCCTGGACAAGGGTTAGATAATTTATTATCTTTAGGTGCTTATGATACATCGCCATCTGCAGGTATTTTAATAGCAACAAACATAGTAACTAACAATTATGGTTTTATATTTGGTACTATAAAAATAGAGCAATTTAATTTTACAAGCAAACAAACAATAGAGTTCTCCGCTACAGTAAATAGCAATGGTACATTAATAACAAAAGACGCTACATCCGATGTGGCTATAACGTTTAAAATTTTTAACTATCTTAATAAATGGTATTTTTGGTTCCCCATGCCAAGTACATACTCCACATGTACTGCTTTTATTAATACAGGCGCTGGTTATCAAGGTCAGTCTAAAGGATTTAACGAAGTATCGGCAGTTACAGTTAGCGCTGTACCTAGTTCTGGTGTAACAAATTCTTATGATATCACCCCGAGAGTTTACTTAACTACAGCAACGCCTAGCGGTAATCTACCAGGCGGCCCTTACTTACCGCTTTCGGCTGGTTCAAGTTATCCTTTAACAGGTACTCTGTACGGAACATCTACTAACTTTAGTGGTAGTGGAGATTACGCTGGTAGTATGACTTTAGGTACAGGAGCATCAACTGCTGAGGCTCACTTAACAATCGGGCAAGGAAGAACAGACAGCGGATTTTCATATATTGATTTAGTAGGAGGCACTACTTACCCAGACTATGGGCTTAGAATAATTAGAGGTAATACAGGAGCAAACGCTACATCAGGTATATATCATAGAGGTACAGGTGATTTAGAGATGCAAACTACAGACTCTGCTTCAATATTATTAAAAACTAATAATACGTTAGCTCTAACTTTAACTAACACTCAAAAAGCTATTTTTACTGGTAATGTAGGTATTGGGACGACTAGTCCTAGTGCTAAATTAGAGGTAAGAGCTACAGCTGCTACCCACAAATTAGTTTCTATTAACAGAGCAAATAGTGATACTGCTGCTCTTTATTTAGGTAATGACAGTAACAACGACGCAGTTATTGCAGTGAATAATGGTGAACTTAGAGTAGGTAAAGATGTATCAGGAACTTTTTCTGAATACGTAAGAATAGACCCTGATGGTAAGGTAGGTATCGGAACTGATAGCCCTGTTTCACCTTTAACTATAAAATCAAATTCAGTTAGTTCCGGTGAATCTGCTTTAACTATACAAGCAAACGGAAGTACAGACACTATTGTAAAATTAGGAGAAAGAGGAGGAAACGGCGGAAGATTGGAAATGTTTGACTCTGGTGTTGCGAAAATAGGTCTATTTACAGACGGAAATGATAATTATATAAAAGCAGGTAACGTAGGTATTGGAACGACTAGTCCTGCAGCAGGGCTTCAAGTAGCAAAAGGTGGAACTACAGTTCCAACTGCTGGCTCTTCTACAGCTTCTGCTGTTTTTGGCAACAGTACTTCTGATAATAACTATGGGGTAGCAATAGGAGCTAACTCCTCAGGTGTTGGATATATAAGTTCTCAAAGAACAGACGGCACAGCTACAACATACAATTTAGCAGTACAGCCAAATGGCGGTAACGTAGGTATAGGTACTACAAGTGTTACAGCAGCAGATGGGTTATTAAAAATATCGGCACCAAGTGGCAATGGTCAATCAAGTGGTATTTCACTGTATGGAAATAATGGGAATCTTTATGGGGGTAGTAATGTTGTTCGCTCAAGAATTACTAGTTTAACAGATGGTACTGCATTTGGTGCAGAATTAACCTTTTCAACAAATGATACTTCTAATGTAGTTCAAGAAAGAATGCGTATTGACAGTTCTGGTAACGTAGGTATCGGTACGACTACTCCTGGTGATAAGTTACATGTAGTAGGAACTGTACAATCTTTAAACTACCTGTTACCAAGTACTAACGGTACTGCTGGGTGGTATAAAATAGGAACATTAGGAGGCTTTGTTCAAGGCGGTTCTACTGCAGTTATAGAGATTGCAGGACATACAGGGTACAATGCAACAAATAATCAAGACTACTTAATTAAACTGTTTATAAAAACATCAAACGGTAACGGGGGTGGTCCTGACGGGCAAGGGTTTAACTCTTGGTATGAAAGAACAGGTGGAAACGCAAGCACAGTTATACAATTTAAATGGAATAACTCAGCAACTAATGACTATGACTTGTATATGTATATACCTGTACATAGTTTGAGAAGTTGGTATTCTATAAACAAAGGAACAGGTACATGGGAACACACAGCTTCTTCCGCAACTGACCCAGGAGCAAACAGTTCTTCTGTCTTAAAAGCAACAAGTCTTTTTAATATACTTGACGCAAATGTAGGTATCGGGACTACGAGTCCTGGTGAGAAGCTTGAAGTAGATGGCAACATTAAGTCTAAAAGAATTACTCTTTCACATAGTGGATACGCGGGTTATATAAACCAAGCAGGGGATTTTGGTGGCGGACCTTTGTATATTAGGAACCAGGGTCAAAACCATGATATAAATTTTCAAGGGAACAAAGGAGGAACTACTTCTACTTCTTTACATATAGACGGTCTTACTCACAACATAGGTATCGGGACAACTAATCCTGGCGAGAAGTTAGAAGTTGCTGGTAAAGTGAGAATCTTTGATGCAGGTTACCCTTACATTGATCTTGGAGTAAGTACTTCTAATTACTTCAGAATTATACACGATAATCCAAATGATATTTTAAAAATTGGTAAAAACGGGGCAACTACATCAAGTTCTTTAATAATACAAGGTGGTACTGGTAATGTTGGAATAGGAGGGGTTCCAGGTGCAAAACTAGATATAGAAGGTGACTTACAGGTCAAAGGTGTAAATATATCTAACCAAGAAAATCTTGACGTAGACACGGGGACAGAAACTATAGCAACAGTAGTTAAAGCTAATTACGATGCGGCATTCTTTGACTTTGTAATAAAAAATGGAACAAACCTTAGAGCCGGTACAGTCTTTGCAATACATGATGGAACTATTGTAGAATTTACAGAAACATCTACTAACGATTTAGGAAATACATCAGATGTAAAACTATCAGTTGATATATCAGGAACAGATTTAAGACTAAGGGCTACTACAACATCAGATAATTGGATAATAAAAAGTTTAGTAAGAACAATATAAATAAAAAGATATGGCATTTAAAATTCAAAAACAATTAATTCCTACAGATACATTTTCAGAAGATCCATCCTGGGCTAAAAGACAGATATGGGTTTATAAACTAAATTCCGGAGATACTATAGAATCATTTGAAACAGAACAAGCAGCAAATACAAAAAGAGATGAACTTACAGCTGCCGATCCTACAAACAGAGTCTACCAAGTAGTAGAAGAATAAGTTTGTAATTAGAAAATAAGTTCATATATTTATTAAAATACAATTATGGGAATAGCAAGAGGACCTAATATAGTAAAAGATAACTTAGTATTTGGATACGATACCGGGCATGGTGTTGCAGATAATGAAACATCAACAAGGTTTTACCCAGGTGAACCAACAACAAATTTATATACTAATTCTGATTTTAACAGTGAGACTGGTTGGACTTTTGGTTCTTGGCATAATAATGCTGTTACTCATACTTCTGTAAGTAATGTTATAGGACGTGATGGTAGAACATGTAAAGCTGAAAAGCTATATATAGGCGCATCAAGTAGCGCTAGTCATTTTCACCAATACAATCAAGGTAAGTATACGTCTGGCAATACCTATACAACATCTGCTTGGGTAAAAGGTTCTGGAACTTTTGCAATAAAATCTCACTGGGGAGGTAACACTAATTTTACAATGACTGGCGAATGGCAAAGAGTTAGCATGACAGTTACAGCAACATCATCTAGTAGTAGTCATTTTCCTTATTTTGCAGGTGAAGGTTTAACGGTAGGTAGTTATTTTTATATAACAGATGTTCAAACAGAATTAAAATCTCACGCAACACCTTATGTGTATTCTGGTGGATCAACCGGTTCTAGATCAAATACAACTGGCTTAATAGATTTAAAAAGAAACACTAATATAAACTTATCAAATGTTTCTTTTAACTCAACAGGACAACCTACGTTTGACGGTACTGATGATGAAATAAACACAGGTATAACCACACAATTAACAGATTTCTCATGCGTTGTGGTTTTTAAAGACAATAGTTCCGCAGCTTGGGGCAGGTTGGTAGATAAAAGTTACACTACTGGTTTCTTTATATCATCGTACTTTGCCTCTGTTGGAGCTGGTTATGTGGGCTGTGGTATTATAGAGCCAAGCAGTCCTCACGGTCAAGCTTTGCAGTACGATACAAGTAAATATAATTACTTTGTTGTAACTAGAAGTGGTAGCACACATACTATATACCTTAATGGCTCTACTAATAAAAGTCAAAAAACAAACGGCAGTTCAGCTACTTTATCAAGTACAGAAATGACTATAGGTGCTTGGTCTGGTTCTACTAATACCCAAAGATATACAGGTGAAATACCAGTTGTTAAACTATATAACAGACAACTAACAGCAGAAGAGATTCAACAAGATTTTAATACATATAAAAATAGATTTAACATATAAAATTATGAGTAGATTTGAAAATAGAAGATGGTTAGTAATACCAACAAGTATAATAGACGATATTGATTTCAATCAAGTTCATGAATCAAATGCTGATTCATTAAGAAAGTCTGTAGATGAGACTTTAACTTTTGTTAAGTATGAAGTAAATATTATAGAAGAAACTTATACAGAAACTTTTGAAGATATTGAAACAGGAGAAGAAATAACTAATACAGTTGAAGCAGGTACTTACGGTAGACCTTCAATATATAATGAAGAATATACAGAGTATACTCATTCAGAAATATTAGAACTACTTTCAACCGAACAGTGGACTGAACAAATAGGAGAGTAGTATGGCAACTATAGGAGGACCTAATACAGAAAAAGATAATTTAGTATTTGGATATGATACAGGGTACGGTGTGGCTGATAATACCACTGCTACTAGGTTTTACCCAGGAGAGGTTACTACAAACCAAGCAGATACAGATGCTAAACGCAATTGGGGGACACACGGCGGTGCAGCATCTTCTACAGCAGCCGCACCAGAAAAAGGACTCGGCTGGAAAAAGCTTACTATCACAAACATATACGGAAATAATTATAGATTAGCACAATTTCCATATCTTACTCAGGCAGACGGGACTAACAGAACATATTCGGTAGAGTACGATGTCACAGGCTTGACAGGGTACTTTCTGTTTGTTGATGGAAGTTCTGGATATTCCCAAACAAGTATAAGCGGTAGAGGAAGATACTCATTTACAACAGGTGTTATATC
>ENA-UZWV01039280-UZWV01039280.1-metagenome-genome-assembly--contig:-Day-3-1m-contig-39280_pt1 | contig 10888 bp, 9 predicted proteins | sample MGYA00260342_ERZ794902 | MGnify/ENA metagenome assembly ERZ794902
TGAAGCACCGGACCCAGGTTCTCATCCTTTTGTGGTGATAGTCCAACAATGGCCGTATGGGGCTATTGTAGGAGCAGTACAAGTTAAATAGCTGCTTATACTTGCCAACGACGTGCAATCCAAAACCACTGCTCGGGATGTGCTAGGATGCGGGCCCCGATGCTGTCGTTTAGTGCTTGCGTCATAGTATTAGGATCGCTGTGCTGAATAGGTGCTTCAAGTATACAATCAAAATTAATGCCATCAGCTTGTCTAATGCCGTAAAAGGGTATTAAAAGTGCATTATAACGCAAAGCTAGTTTAGCTACTGATGTGCTGGTTCTGGCTGGGAGTCCTAAAAACTCTAATATTGGGCCTTTTTCAACGTGTTGATCATTGAGCACAACTAGAGGTCCGCCGCTTTTAAGTTGTCGCACAAACCCAGTTAATCCAATTTTTGTTTGCGCAAAAACCGGTGGTCCAAGAGCCTTTATCGTTTGAACATAATGTGAGTTGAAGTAAGGATTGGACATATTGCGGTAAAGCCCACCAATATTAAAACCACGATTTATTAAAGCTGCGCGTGCTGCCTCATAGTTACCAAAATGACCACTGATCAATAGGACTGGTCTCTTATTTTTTGTCGCCTCAGTCAAGGCCGCCAGGCCTTTACCGTGTACTGCCGCATATTTTTGGTGGGAAAGAAGGTCAGTAGTTGAATAATTTTCGATCATTGTTCGACCTGCATTATACAAGCTATTGGTAACAATTTTCCTTTGTTTTTGGCGGGAAAGTTTTGGAAATAACTGGGAAACGTGTTTTTGCGTACGTTCACGATACCCGAAAATTGGACTAATTAAATAAGCGAAAACCCAACCAATTAGATGCCCACGTCTTTGGTAGGGTAAAGTGAGTGCAGTCAGAATCAAGCCACGGGTCAAAATATTTGTTAAAAACTGGGCTGGTATGTTAGCCCGTGATTTTTGTGACAAATTCTTTTCTACCTCCCCTGTGAGGGACTCCAATCGTCTAGTAAATTTCTTAATCTGTTTACAAGCACATAGAGTAGGCTTTGGTAGTTAACAATTTGATACCCCTATTTTCATTATGTAACCGAACGTTTGTAACAAAACCGAGCTAAATTAATTGCTACACTATCTGTTCAGTAGCTGAATGTTGATCCCGTTTCTATTGCTTTTCGTAGTGACGTTTCAGCCCAAGTTCCCATGCCTCCACGTTTTTGTATTTCGCGTAATTGCTTAATAGCTGACACTTTATTTCCATTTTCAACAAACCCTTGTGCCATGTATGAGCGTGCTAAAATGTTATTTGGATTAGCATAAATGGCTCTTTGATAAAATACATTTGCTAGCTGTACATGGCCAAGTTTTCGGGCTGTAAATCCGCGATATGTCAACACTTGGTCGGATTCTTGATCGGGCATGTTGTCAAGCACTTGAATTGCTTCATTATAACGCCCTGCATATGCCAGCTCTCGCACTGCTTTGTACAGCGTATTTAAATCTAAGTAAGATGTTTTGTCAGGGCGTACGCATTTTTTTATGCTAGTATCCCAGATGCCGTTCACTTTTTTCGAAAATACCACGTATTTTTTTATTTCTGGATCCCATTGACGCTCTGTTAAACAATCTTTTGTTGTTTGAGTTTGTTCTGGTTCAGAATCGCTATCTCCACCAGCGGCAAAAACGTCTGTCGACAGACACAGTGGCAGGGTAAGGACTGCTATAAAGGCCAGTGTACGTATCATGTCTATCCTCCGAAAAAATATTGGTTAGATATAGTTCTATATTCTGCCATTTCACCCTGTCATTTTCAATAAATCGTGAGCCTTAATTGGTTTTGGTGCCGCATAAATGTCTTTCAAGCCTTATAAATGAGTTGGATAATCAAGGTAGTTAGTTCCAGATGCGTTTTTATTGATTGCGATGTGCGAGTAATGGTCTCCATTGAAGATACACTGTAATTTTTAATTTGGTATAACAATTAAGCCCATACTGCCAACGAAATTACAGCTCTGATAAGACATTAGGAAAAGTATTTTACGAGTTATACCACTAATTTTCATTTACCTGACAGGTAATCGTGTATTGAAATATAATTGCAGCCGTAAGTCTACAGAATAGCCCCTATGGAGGAAATTACCTTAAATTTTAATTGCAAAGATGTATATTTTATTTCAGTTGGAATGGTTTTGGCAATGTATCCAGAGATCGTGCACCTAGTTGTCCCATATTTGCATGCAGGTCTGCTTTTAACATATTAGCAAGATGTTCAGGACCATCAGAGCCCAAAGCAGCTAACGCATAATGCCAAGCGCGCCCTAACATAACAAAATTAGCTCCAGATGATAACGCGCGCAGTATGTCGAGGCCACCTTCTATTCCACTATCAAATATAATGGGAAGATTTGAAGCTTGACGAATTTCTGGCAAAACTTCGATTGAGGCAGGAGCCGCATCAAATTGTCGGCCAGCATGGTTTGAGACCCATATGGCGTCGATACCAGTTTCCTGGAGTAATTTGGCATCTTTGCTGCATAGTATTCCTTTGACAACTAAATGTCCTGACCATGCATCTCTTAATGATTTCACATACTCCCAATCTGGTGAAGTGCGAAGCAAGTATCCGATATGTGCATTAACTGGTAAGTTTTCAGTGGATTTATTGATATAAGCATCAAGCATGCGCATGTGAGGCATACCTCTGCGGGCAATACCGATAGCCCACGATGGTCGCATGGCTACTTGAGCTAATAACCGAGGCGTTAATTTAGGAGGATTTGTTAACCCTGAGCGTATTTGACGTTCTCGTCGTGATGCAACTGGCACATCAACTGTAAGCACCAGTGTTTTGAACCCAGAAGCCTGAGCCCTAGCCAACATATCTTGACGGATTTTTTCATCGTGGGGTGGATACATTTGGAACCAGGCATTTGGACCTATAAAGTTTTCAATGTCTTCCGGCGCTACTGTGGCTACGGTTGATAAAGTATATGGAATGCATAAATGACGGGCTGCGCTAGCCAAATGATATTCGGCGTCTGGCCATATCAGTCCGGACATGCCTACCGGAGCTATTCCAAATGGCAGGGGTAACTTTGCTCCTAACAGCAAAGTTGAAAGATCAGGGGTAAACTCGCCGTGTAAGATTGACGGCATCAAACCAATTTTATCGAGGGCAGATCGATTACGAAATCTTGTTTTTTCATTTCCAGTACCGCTGTCTAGGTATTCCCAAACAAATTTAGGGACGCGTCGTTGAGCACGCTCCGCAAGGTCTGAGATGGCTGGAAAGCGGGTTTCGTTTTTCATAAATGAATTATGACGCGATTGGTTGAAGGCTGCAAGATGACGTTAATTTGATAGTTTTATTAGTAAAATTATACAATTTTTGCTGCATTAATTTGTCTGGTTCGTGTGGTCTTTACTTTTTATTTGTCTATTTAGCGGGTCTTTAAGTCACATGTTTATTCATTGCGTATTTTAGCGCACTATAAGTAATGTTTTGAATAATATATGAGTAAGAACATCCAGAGAACATGGCTTTCCCTTTGTATTTGTGCGCGTTAGGTTGATAGAATGAATAATTTTGATGATAAGGACGCCTTTGAGAGTGCCCCCTCTTTGTCTAAGCGTGCCCTTGCCGCTCGCCCACAGTCTTATTTGGAGGGACTGAATCCTGCGCAGCGCGCTGCAGTTGAGCAGACGGAAGGCCCTGTTTTGATGCTTGCTGGGGCGGGTACTGGAAAGACACGGGCTTTAACAACGCGCGTGGTGCACTTGCTCAGCACAGGCCGTGCTCAACCTAATGAAATTCTGGCTGTAACATTTACCAACAAAGCAGCTCGTGAGATTAAGCTTCGCGTTGCCAATATGTTGGGGCAACCTGTTGAAGGAATGCCCTGGCTGGGTACTTTCCACTCTATTTGTGTGAAATTATTACGCCGCCACGCAGAATTAGTAGGCCTTAAGTCCAATTTAACTATTTTGGATATGGATGATCAACTGCGGCTTATTAAACAATTAATTCGTATTGAAAATATTGATGATAAGCGGTGGCCGGCACGGCAGTTGAGTTCCCTAATTGACGGTTGGAAAAATCGTGCAATAACTCCTGAAAAAGTACCGGCAGCAGAAAGCGGAGTATATAATAATAAAGGCATAGAACTTTACAGGCAGTATCAAAATCGCCTGAAGGAGCTGAATGCCTGTGATTTTGGTGATCTGTTGCTCCATATCATTACTATTTTTCAGACACAGCCAGATATTCTAGCACTTTATCAGCGTTGGTTCGCTTTCATTTTAGTTGATGAGTACCAAGACACCAATATAGCTCAGTATTTATTGCTTCGTTTGCTGGCACAAAAGCACAATAACATTTGTTGTGTAGGTGATGATGATCAATCTATCTATGGCTGGCGCGGCGCGGAAGTAGGTAATATTCTTAAATTTGAAGCTGATTTCTCTGGAGCACATGTCGTAAGGTTGGAACAAAACTATCGATCTACGCGACATATTTTAGGTGCTGCGTCTGGTATCATTGAAAGTAATCAGGACAGGCTGGGTAAGTCGCTTTGGACTGATAAAATTGAAGGCGAAAAAGTTCGTTTAATTGGCCATTGGGACGGTGATGAAGAAGCTCGATGGATTGGTGATGAAATCGAATCTGGGCAACGTGGAACCCGTGGGATGGACCCTGTATCGCTTGATAGGATGGCTATTTTGGTTCGAGCCAGTCACCAGATGCGCGCTTTTGAAGACAGGTTTCTAACGATTGGCTTGCCGTACCGTGTTATTGGGGGTCCCCGATTTTATGAACGGATGGAGATCCGTGACGCAACGGCTTATTTTCGCATTGTTGTGTCGCCAGAGGACGATTTGGCTTTCGAGCGTATCGTAAACACTCCTAAACGCGGTCTTGGTGACAAAGCACAGCAAACCATTCAAATTGCGGCGCGCACTAATGGTGTCTCGCTGCTTGAAGGTGCCCGTCTATCTTTAGAATTAGGGTTGATCAAAGGTAAGGGTGGCAGCGAATTACGTACTCTAACGGATGGAATTAGTAGATGGAACTCCGAGTTGTACGGTGCGCGGACTGAGGTATTTCGAAATGATAATTCGGAGTTAGATCAAGAAGGTTTTGTACCACGTTATGAGTATGACGCACCGCGAATGTCGCACGTGGAACTGGCTGAGGTAATTTTGGATGAGAGTGGATACACGGGACATTGGCAGAATGATAAAACACCTGAAGCGTCTGGTAGGTTGGAAAACCTGAAGGAATTGGTGAAAGCACTTGAAGGATTTGAAAACCTTCAAGGTTTTCTTGAGCACATCTCATTAATCATGGACAACGAGCAGGATGATGATGAAGCTAAGGTATCCATTATGACCTTACATGCTGCTAAAGGTTTGGAATTCCCAATGGTGTTTTTGCCTGGTTGGGAGGATGGGCTTTTCCCGTCGCAACGGTCTATGGACGAAAGTGGAGTGAAAGGTTTAGAGGAAGAGCGCAGATTAGCCTATGTGGGTCTTACTCGTGCAGAAGAGGTTTGCACCGTGTCATTTGCTGCAAATAGGAGAGTATTTGGGCAATGGCAATCATCGATGCCATCCCGGTTTATTGATGAATTACCAGAAGAACATGTGGATGTGCTTACTCCACCAGGGCTCTATGGTGGTAGTTTTGGGGGGATAGCTAAGAGTGCTGGAGAGCATTCGAACCTACATCAAGCAGCGGCTGATGCGAATGTTTACGATTCTCCTGGTTGGAAGAGGTTACAAGAACGAGCTGGTAACCACCCCATTATTCAGCCAAAGGAAAGTCGAAATACTGTGATTGATCTTACTGCTGTTTCGAGTTTTACAATTGGAGAAAGAGTATTCCATAAAAAATTCGGATATGGGGCAGTTATTGGAATTGAGGGCGATAAGTTAGAAATTGATTTTGAAAAAGCAGATACAAAAAAGGTAATTTCACGTTTTGTCTCCGGCTGTGACGATATTCCTTTCTAAGCGTAAAGCTTTTAAACTTCTTTATGATTTGTTAAGTGACTGAACCAAGTTTTGTGATTTTTTATTTTGATTTAGGGGCTGACTCAGATAACGCGAAAAAGGTGTTATCATGGGCAGCATGCGGAAGAGTCGTTTAAGTCAGTATAAACAGGGCCGCCTGGTCGAGCATTTTGTCGCTGGAACGACGGCTCGAAGTGCGGTCAGTTTATGTGGGGTAAACAGGAAAACTGCCGCACTATATTTCCTGCGTCTACGCGAAATCATTGCTTATGAACGGGAGGTAGAAACAGCAAATATGCTTGGCGTTGAAATTGAGGTGGACGAGAGCTATTTCGGCGGCAAACGCAAAGGCAACGTGGTCGCGGTGTAGCGGGTAAAATCCCCGTATTCGGTATACTAAAAATGGGTGGAAAGGTTTATACCAAGATCATCCACGACAGTATTGTCTATTCGGACTGGTGGCGAGGCTATAACGTACTGAATGTGTCAGATTTCCTCCACTTTCGTATCAACCATTCAAAGCTCTTTGCCGACCGTCAGAACCATATCAATGGGATCGAGAACTTCTGGAACCAAACCAAGCGCCATATGCGCAAATTTAATGGTGTTCCCAAGGCGCAATTCGGGCTATATTTGAAGGAATGCGAATGGCGTTTTAACAACAGTGACCCGTCGAGCCAGTTATCACAGCTAAGACAAAGGGTTAGAGTGTATTTAAGCTAGTTATCTGGGTCAGCCCCTTGATTTTTTTAAGCAGTTTTTTTTTGGCAAGATATATGAGCGTGCAATCCAGGTTAATTTAAATTGATTACAATCGTTTCAAACGTTTTGTGTTAGCTGCGATTTTAAATGAAAATTGGGTCCAAACATAATAACTGGTGATAGAAAACTTGCTGCACATTTAATGCGCGGCAGCTCAGAGATTAATTTGCTGCCACCACAAGTTTGAGGTTATTTAGAGAGAGTAAGGATCATCTGATTTTGCGATACAATATCATTTACTGGTTCCGTACGCCACTTCCCATGAAATGCGTTTGATTTCTGTCGCATGTATACCTAGATCAGCCAACTCCCTGCCAGATAATGATCTTAATTCTTCATATGTGGATTTGTACAATCTGCGCTTTTTGTGACGCTGCGCCGCATTATTTAAGATGTTGATTGCTGTTTCCAACACTCGCTGTAATAGGCTGTTGGGTTTTGTCGCATCATTATAGTATGTCACTATTTATTCTCCATCCTTAGTTAGACGGACAAATAGATAGTTGCTGCGCTTGCACAATAGCTAAACTGTCAATGCCGCTATGCAGCAATTGCATGCGCTGAATTGCTACAATAAAAAATTCTGAAGACAAATGATACTATAGGGAGTTGTTTCAGCCCCTTGTTCTTCTCCAAATTTATGCCAAGTGTTCAACAGTCGGAGTGGAGGAAAATCATGCCAATTACTGAAGAAGAAATACTTTCTAAATTACGTCAGATCGCAGTACCGGACGGTGGAAATCTAGAAAGCCGCGATCTGATACGTGCACTGCAGGTCAATGAAGACATAGTTAAATTTGTTATTGAGGCTCCTTCAACAGAATTGGCACGTCGTATGGAGCCAGTGCGTCTAGCTGCAGAAACCGCAGTTAAGGCAATGAATGGCGTTAAGGTTGTGCGCGTTGCTCTGACAGCGCATGCAACGACGGAAAAGTCTGCTAATCCCCCGAGTTTAAAAGTTGGAGGGCACCCAAAAGTACAACAGGGGCCTATTAAAGCACTTGGGGTCAAACGCATCTTAGCCATCGGATCCGGTAAGGGAGGCGTTGGTAAATCTACAGTTTCTTCCAACCTTGCCGTTGCACTTGCTAAACAAGGCAGAAAAGTTGGTCTTTTAGATGCGGACATATACGGGCCATCCCAGCCGCGTATGATGGGCATCAACCAACGACCCGCGTCTCCAGACGGAAAAGTCATTATTCCGTTACAGGCCCATGGTGTCACGTTAATGTCGATAGGTTTTATGGTTGAAGAGGGTAAGGCAGTGGTTTGGCGAGGACCAATGTTGATGGGAGCTTTGCAGCAAATGCTTGGTCAGGTTGAGTGGGGCGAACTAGATGTATTATTAGTCGACCTGCCGCCGGGCACTGGAGATGTTCAGCTTACGCTCTGTACGAAGTCAGAGTTGACTGGGGCTATAATTGTTTCCACTCCTCAAGATGTGGCGCTGATTGATGCACGTAAAGCACTGGATATGTTTGCCACGCTGAAAACACCTATTTTGGGTTTGATTGAAAATATGTCGATGTTTGTCTGTCCTGATTGTGGATCAGAGCATCAAATCTTCGGTCAAGGGGGTGTTGCTGCTGAGGCCAAGAAGATGGGTATACCTTTGCTCGGCGTGTTGCCTGTTGATCTAGATACGCGGCTTGCCTCTGATGAAGGTAAACCAGTTGCAGTTGGAGACGGACCTATGGCACAATCTTATGCTCGGATTGCTGTTGGTTTAATCAAAGGTGGAATGGCATAATAACATTTAAAGATGTTATGGTTATTTAAGTTAATGAAATGAAATCCTGTATTTATACTCTGATTTGTTACGAATTACGCAGTCCTACAATTTGAGTTATTTGTTTAAGTGAAACATCTATTATCGGTAACCAGCAAGGCTGGAAATATGTCAGCGACGTATACTTTTTAAATAGGATTTATGAAAAAATGATCCTAGATCGAACGAATTGTATTAAATTCTGGCTGCAAAAGACTAAATTTAGACCTCCCTAAAAACTATAAGAGTTTGCCAATTCAGAGCCTGCGATAATATCTTCTATAATAGCTTTCAAGAGACCTCAGCGAAACAAGCATATTTTAGAAGCCATTATTATTGTGGGCGCAGTTTTTGCAGATTTCAGCTTGCGCCTTTTTGCAGGTTCCATTCAATGGCAGCGATTTGGAATTGGGCATGGGTTCGCGCTAGCCCCATAAACCTCGATCTAGTCATGGCATAAAGTCGTTTCATGTGGCTGAATATCGCCTCAATACGCCCTCTTGTGACACAGATTTCCACGTTGCGGGCGCGGTCATCCGCATTAAGTTTATTGTTACGGTAACCTTTGCGCTGCACACGGTCCTTAATATCGTTCTTATCCATGCATTCGCGGTTTTTTTGTTAGGAATACGCACTGTCTGCAAACAACATATTTTCGCTCCCGTCCAGTAATCTGGCCAACGATTTGCTCTCGTGTTCATTACCCGGTGTCATGGCCGTGGCGAAAATAAACCCGTCCTCGTCTATGTTTGGGACGGCTTGCCCCCCACTTCGCTTGCATCTTACCTTTTGCATTAACCTTTATGTGACTGCCCGCATCAGGATCACGCTTGCGAACACGAGTTTGAGAAGCCTCGATTACGGTGGCATCTACAATTGCGATACGGCCCTCCTGAAGGACGACATTCCGGCCGGAAAGCTGGCTGTTTATCTCGCCTAAAACCGCCTCCAGACGCCCTAATTTGTCCAATGTGATCCGGAACTGACCGATGGTATATATTGATCGAGCTCCGACGGCAGAACCTTCTGAACATCGAATTCTGCGCCAACTGCGCCTCTAACTTAACATCCGAAAGATCATACCAAAGCCCCAGAAGCAGTGCCCGAAACAACATCAGCGCCGCATATTCAGGCCGCCCGGTCTCCCTTCTACCATTTGGTAAAAGCGGCTCTAAGGAGGGCTAGTCAATCAGCCGTTCTATCTCATCCAAAGCACCTAATGCCGAGTGTTCGAGAAGATCATGCGTGGTAAATAGGGCAGGTTGGTTCATAAAGCAGTTTCTCATGCTCTTTTAATACAGTGCAATCAACCGCGAAGGATTCCTATAAATTTTCTGAAGTCTCTTAAAATTTATTTCATGTGTAATTAATTTAAATTAAATTATTAACCTATGGTGTTTGATTGTTTTGTTACCGTTAATACAAACGTAAAATATTAGAGAAAATGAAATAAACTTATTAAAACATTGTTATAAATTAATTAAAATTAAAATCAGAAGGTCACCTTATAAATATAGAAATATAAATAAGTATAATTTATTAAAATGTTCTTGTTTTGATCTAAAAAAGAACATATTAGGAACATAGTGGCAATTCCGGCAGTTATTGCCGCTGCCTCAAGGGTATGACACAAGGGATCAAATCAATGGCAACGGCAGACCTTTTGACTATGACAAATAAGAATTCATCAGACAAACAAAAAGCACTTGATAGTGCCTTAGCTCAGATTGAACGCCAGTTTGGCAAGGGTTCAATTATGAAATTGGGAACCGAAAACGCTGTTAAAGACATAACATCAAGTTCAACAGGTTCGCTTGGGTTGGACATAGCGCTTGGTATTGGTGGCTTGCCTATGGGCCGTATTGTTGAAATTTATGGTCCGGAGTCTTCAGGTAAAACCACACTTACTTTGCCCTGCGTTGCTGAACAGCAAAAATCTGGTGGCGTATGCGCATTTGTAGATGCAGAGCATGCACTAGATCCGCAATATGCAAAGAAACTTGGGGTCGATATAGATGAGCTTTTAATATCTCAACCTGATAATGGCGAACAAGCTTTAGAGATAACCGATACTCTGGTGCGTTCAGGGGCAGTTAATATGGTAGTTGTAGATTCCGTTGCTGCACTCACTCCTAAATCTGAACTTGAAGGTGATATGGGTGATGCAAGCGTCGGAGTTCAGGCTAGGCTAATGAGCCAAGCCATGCGAAAGTTGACTGGTTCAATCAGTAGATCAAATTGTATGGTGATTTTCATTAATCAAATCAGGATGAAAATTGGCGTAATGTTTGGATCGCCTGAAACGACTACTGGTGGTAACGCATTAAAATTTTATTCGTCTGTT
>ENA-UZWV01016004-UZWV01016004.1-metagenome-genome-assembly--contig:-Day-3-1m-contig-16004_pt1 | contig 10869 bp, 8 predicted proteins | sample MGYA00260342_ERZ794902 | MGnify/ENA metagenome assembly ERZ794902
GTAAGTGACGCTGGTTCAGGAGACGCGCTACCAGGTGTAGCAGTTTCAGAAAAAGGTACTAACAATGCAACCTTAACCGACTTTGATGGTAAGTTTACTATCAAGGCGAATAAAGGAGCAACTCTAGTATTTTCTTCAATGGGAATGGAATCTAAAGAAGTTACAGCTTCATCGGATTTTATTCAAATTAGTCTAGCCGCTTCAGCGAGTCAACTCGATGAAGTAGTAGTTACTGCACTTGGCATGACAAGAGAGAAAAAATCCCTCGGTTATGCAACGCAAGATGTAGATGGTGCAGAGGTTACGACGGTAAAGGATGCCAACTTTGTAAACTCATTGAGTGGAAAAGTAGCAGGTGTACAAATTAAGAGTTCAGGAACACTAGGCGGTTCAGCCAATGTCGTGATTCGTGGTTCTAGTTCGTTAACTGGAAATAACCAAGCGTTATTTGTTGTTGATGGTATGCCTATTTCTAACTCAACGGGTAATAGCTCGGATTTAGCTACAGGTCGTGGTGGTTACGATTACGGTAATGCTGCTATGGACATCAATCCAGAGGATATCGAAAACATTTCGGTATTGAAGGGTGCAGCAGCAACGGCCTTGTACGGTTCACGTGCCTCCAATGGTGTGGTTTTAATCACTACGAAAAGTGGAAAAAGTAGCAAGGGTAAGAAAACCTTAGGTGTTACTGTGAGCACTGGTATTACTGTAGGAGCTATCAACCAAAGCACTTTTGTTAGACACCAGCAGTCTTACGGCCCTGGATACGGTCGCTACTATGGCGGTGCCTACATTACAACAGCGCCAGGAGATTCAACTTTCACTGACGGTCGTGCACAATCCTATGATGCAAACGGTGACGGTCAAGCTGATATAGCCTTGCCGATGGGCGAGGATGCTTCGTGGGGTCTTGCAGTTGATCCTTCTTTAGATGTATACGATTGGGAATCTATTTTCCCAGAATTGGATACTTACCAGCAGTCTAAAAAGCACGTTGCTCCTGAAAATGGTGCATTAAGCTTTTACGAGCAAAGCGTTACACGCAACAACAACTTTGCTATCGATGGTGGAGGTGAGAATACCTCATTCCGTTTATCAGCAACGAGCTTTGATCAAAAAGGAATTGTTCCTGGGTCTCACATTGGTCGCGATAATATCTCGTTCAGCGGGAAATTTAACGCTTCTGATAAATTGACGGTTTCTGCGAAAGCGAACTACATCAACCAAAATGGTAAAGGACGTTACGGAACTGGATACGATTCTCGTAACCCAAACCAATCATTCCGTCAATGGTACAATGTTCTAACGGATATGGATGCTCAGAGAAATTCATACAATAATTTTGGTCAAAAAAATTATTCTTGGAATGCATACGGTTACGGAGCAGCGAATCCAACCAAGCCGCATTACTTCGATAATTTCTACTATTCAGCGCTACAGAATTACTCGACAGATTCGCGCAATCGTATCATCGGGAACATCATGGCTGAATACCAGATCAATGACTGGATGAAATTAACGGGTCGTATGTCCGCAGATAGTTACAATGAACTACGTGAAGAGCGTATCGCTACAGAATCTGTTGATGTTTCAAAGTACTCGCGTAACAATCGCACGTTCACTGAGCAAAACAATGACTTGTATCTTAACATGAACAAAAACTTTGGTACGGATGGCGAAATCAGTTTCTCAGGTTTATTGGGTTACAACCAACGTCGTTCTTCTTTCCAAAGCATTTCTGCTTCAACTAACGGTGGTCTAGTTGTTCCTGGCGTTTATGCCTTGAGTAACTCTGTTGCGTCTCCTGAAGCTCCTTCAGAAAGTGCTAACACTATTGGTGTTGACGGTATTTACGGACAAGCGTCTTTTGGATACCAGAACTTCGTGTACTTAGATTTATCTGGGCGTCAAGATGTTTCTTCAACACTTCCAGTTGAAAACAACACGTACTTCTACCCAGCAGCTTCTTTAAGCTTTATCTGGTCAGAATTTATTGACTCTGACATTTTATCTTTCGGTAAGCTTCGCGCGAACTGGGCAAATGTTGGTTCTGATGCTCCAGCGAATGCTTTAGTTGACGCTTATGGTATTGGAACTCCGTTCAATGGTATAACGTTAGCGTCTGCACCATCAACTCAGAACAATTCCGGGTTACTTCCTGAACAAACAACTTCTACGGAATTAGGTTTGGAAGTAAAAATGTTTGATAACCGCGTTGGTTTTGATGTAAGTGCGTACAATAGATCAACTACGAATCAAATTTTACCAGCGCAAGTTTCGACAGCAACAGGTAGTTATTATAAGTACGTAAATGCGGGACAAATTGATAACAAAGGATATGAAGTTAGTGGTTACATCACTCCGGTTAAGACGAAAGATTTCCAGTGGGATGTAAACATCAACTGGTCAACTAACGATAATCTAGTTGTTAAGTTACTTGATGGTACGGATAGATTATTATTAGCTTCTGTGCAGGGTGGTGTTAACATGACCGCTACTGTAGGACAGCCTTATGGTAGTCTCGAGGGATCGACTTTTGTTCGTGATTACTCAACCTTCACTACGACTCAAAATGAGAATGGTGAGGATGTATATACTCCTACTGGTGCTCCACTCGTCTACGATTGGTCAAGCTCTCGTGGTGGTGCTCGTTACCACACTGGTGAGCTTGGTGTTATCGGCAACGTACAAGCCGACTGGAGAGGTGGTATCAGTAATGCAATCTCTTACAAGAACATAAGACTGAGTGCACTTGTAGATGCACAAATGGGAGGTAACTTCTTCTCTTTGGATACTTATTATGGTTACGGAACTGGTGTATACGACTTCTCTGCAGGTACAAATGCAGCTGGTAACCCAATCCGTACGGACCTTGAAGAAGGCGGTGGTCTAACTTTTGAAGAAGTTGCTGACTTAGGTATTGAAACACCGAGGAATTGGGATGGTGTTACAGTTGATGCAGATGGTCGCCCAGTAACTACTCTTAACGAAACACCAATGTGGATGAACGATTATGGTAATGCAATGGGATGGGCCTTAGGTGGACCAAAAGAAATGCACATCCACGATGCTTCTTTTGTTAAATTGAGAGAAGTTGCCTTGACATATTCTTTGCCTACAAGCGCACTTGCTGGTCTTCCAGTTGCAGGCGTTGATGTAAGCTTTGTTGGTAGAAACCTTGCGATACTTTACAAGAACACGCCTTTTTCAGATCCAGAGGCAGGTCTTTCAGCAGGAAACCTTCAGGGATATCAGTCAGGTGCTTATCCAACGCTTCGCGAGGTTGGTGTGAATTTGAGAGTTAAATTCTAAGAAGTTCTAGATATGAAAAAGATATTATTCGCAGCAGCAGCTGCACTAGCAATCACTTCTTGTAGCAGCGACCTTTCTAGCCTTAACGGTAATGTGAAAGCTCCAGAGTCAGTTCCAGCAGGTGCGTTATTCGCAAATGCCACTATGGGATTCTATGACTATGCTGCAGTACAGAACGTAAATCAAAATAACTTGCGTCTTTGGTCACAGCACTGGACGCAGACTACTTATGTAGATGAATCAAATTTCGATCTTGATAATCGTGATGTTAACGGCGCTACTTTTTGGCGTATGTACGGTACGGTTGTTCGCGATTGTGAAGAAGCCCGTACTGCATTAGCAGATGTTGTTGCATCAACGGAGGCAATTGCCGCTGCTGAAGGAGCAATAGAGGTGATGGAAGTTTTGGCGTTTTCATTTTTCGTAGATCTCTTTGGAGATGTGCCTTACTCTGAAGCGTTATCAGAAACCAACACGCCAGTATACGATGATGATGCTGATATTTACAATGATCTTTTAGTTCGTTTAGATGATGCTGCTAGCAATTTAAGTGGTTCTTCTGCTTTCGGTAGTTCAGACATCATTTACGGTGGAGATGCTGCATCTTGGAAAATGGCTGCTCATTCTCTTATGCTTCGTTTGGCAATTCGTATGATCGATGCTGATCCAACAAATGCTCAAATGTATGGTGAGAAGGCAATAGCGGGTGGTGTATTCGCTTCATCTGCGGATGACATGCGCTTGTTCTATTCGTCAGCTCCACCTCACACGCATCCAATGTGGGAAACGTTGGTTCAAAGTGGACGTACAGATTACATTGCATCTAATACTTTAGGTGATGTAATGAATACGAATAACGATCCACGTCGTGCAGTATTCTTCAAGAATCTTGATAGCGTTGGTAATGTAACTGCTGCACCTCACGGTCTTCAGTCAGATTACTACCAATTCTCTCAGCCAGGTTCAGCTTTAGAGGACCCAACGTGGTCTCATGCTGCGATCAACTATGTTGAAGTTGAGTTCTTAATGGCTCACGCTGCAGTTGCAGGATGGGCTGGCGCAGGTGATGCTGCAACGCACTACAATGCTGGTATTACTGCTTCTATGGAAGAGTGGTTAGGAGCTGGTGTAGATGCCTCAGGCTACCTTGCTCAAGCGGGTGTTGCATTCGATGCATCAACTGCAGCTGCTCAAATTGGTACAGAGAAATGGATTGCTATGTACAGCAATGCAAGTGAAGCATACAACACAGTACGTCAATATGACTTAACTATGAATGTTGCTGACCTTGCTCAGACTGTAACGCCTAATCGTTACTCTTATCCTTTAGATGAGATTTCATTAAACCTTACAAATGTCAATGCAGCGAAAGCGAAATTTGGCAACGATGATACCTTTGCAAAGGTATTCTGGGATATGTAAGCCATATTTGAAAAAGTAATTTGAAGAACCCGCGCCGTATGGCGTGGGTTTTTTTCGGCTTTTACTTTTTGAAGTATGTTACCTTAGCGACCTATGTCAGCAAACATTTATCTCGCACTTCAAGAAAAATTTGGAGATCGAATCATTTCTGAATCGGAAATTAAAAGCTTCGAACGACTTCATGAATGTATTTTAGAATCAGATTGGCTGGAATACGATGAATCGGTGGAAGGTTATTTCTTAACACCAGAGGTGTTGGAATACCAAACCACATCGAAAGAGCATCAGGAAGCGCTCGGTTTGGGTGAACTCGAAGATCGCATAGTAGATGTATTAGAAAAGGGAAAATCTATCCCTTGGGGGAGAGTGGCTATTGCTATGTGGACCTTTTTTCTATTCATTGTAGTGTATACCGTGATAGAAACTATGCGCAAATAAAAAACCACCTCTTATGAGGTGGTTTTTTTAGTTTGATAGCGATGTATCTAATTGTTATTTTGCGCGTTCCTTGTAGGACCCGTCTTCAGTATTGATAACGATTTCTTCATCAGTTTTAATAAAAAGAGGTACCGCTACCTGTGCTCCACCTTCAACAGTTACAGTTTTCATAGCGTTAGAAGAGGTATTGCCTTTAACGGTTGGTTCAGAGTAAGTGACTTTCAGATTTACTGTACGTGGTAGTTCAACAGCCATGGCTCTATCTTCACTTGCATGGAAAAGAACATAGCACATCATGCCGTCTACTAAGAAATCTGGGGCGTTAATCAGTTCCTTTGCAAAAGTCAGTTGCTCGTAATTTTCGGTATTCATAAAGTGGTAATCGGAACCGTCATTGTAAAGGAACTGGTATTGACGGTTTTCTACATCGATGGTCTCAATCTTGGCACCGGCTGGGAATGTGTTGTCTAGTACTCTACCCGTTTCAAGGTTTTTAATTTTTGTGCGTACGAATGCCGCACCCTTACCTGGTTTAACGTGAAGGAACTCTATGATTTGGTAAGGTTGACCATTAAAGTCAATACACATGCCGTTTTTAATATCTGAAGTACTTGCCATGATTAAATATGTTTTGTGTAAATATAGCGCAAATTGGCGGCGCCAAGGTTTAGTAATGTTTCTCTAAAAGGAGCTCGTCAGTACAATAAGAGTATTCGTCTTTTTGGTAATTACTGCCGACGATGATGGTTTTTGAAAGCGCGAATGAACGGATCAATTCAGTATAAAATTGGACCCCTTCCGCATCTAGATTACTTAGTGGCTCATCTAATAGCAGTAGCGGCCTGTCGTTAGCCACAGCCAGTAGTAAACGTACGCGCTGCAGCATACCTGAGCTGAATGTGGAGAGTCGCTTGTCCTCATGCGCTGCTAATCCTGCCTTATACAGCCAGTCGGTTAATTTGAAACCTTCGGGGAATGGACAAAACTGCTCGTGAAAGGCTAGGGTTTCTTTCAAACTAAACATGGGATTCAAAGCAACATAAGGTGCCGCTATTCCTACGTGTAGACCGGCGGATTTTGCCGTGACATTGCTACCCTCAAACGTGTAGACCGGCGATCCCTCCGTAGCCTCGAGTGAACCGCTTAGTATTTTAATAAGTGTTGATTTACCGGAGCCGTTTGAACCAAGAATAACAGTTTTTGAACCCGTTTGAAACGTATAGGAGACATCTTGTAAAATGTGCTGCTTACCAAATTTTTTCTGTAACCCTTCTAATACGATCATGGCGCTGGAATTACTTTCTGATCAGTCCACGATCGCTCTGCTCAATAAAGCTTAAGATTAAATCTGCTAAAGGCCGATTCGGGTACTGTTCTTTAATACGATTCACCGCTTGTGATACGTTCATACCGCTCTGGTACAGGGTGCGATAAAGGGTTTGAATTTCATTAATATCTTCTTGCGAGAAGTTGCGTCGTTTTAATCCTACGCTGTTTACTCCTGCATAAGCCAGAGGCTCACCTGCTGCGGTAATGAATGGAGGGACATCTTTACGGACCATTGCGCCACCGCCTATCATAACGTGCGCGCCAATTTTCACAAATTGGTGTACAGCAGATAGACCTGAAACGATACCGTAATCTCCAATCTCTACGTGGCCGGCAAGGGCAACACTATTCACGAGAATAACATGGTCGCCGATGATACAGTCGTGTGCAATATGAACATATGCCATGATAAGACAGTCTTTCCCTACTACAGTTTTACCATAGGCTTTAGTTCCCCTATTAATGGTGACACATTCACGAATGGTGGAACGGTCTCCTATTTCAACGGTAGTGCTTTCGCCTTGGAATTTAAGATCTTGAGGGATAGCAGATATCACGGCGCCAGAAAAAATCCGACAATCGGTCCCTATCCGAGCACCCTCCATTATGGTCACATTTGGACCGATCCAGCTACCGTTGCCTACTTCTACATCTGCTCCAATAGTAGTAAAGGGGCCAATTTCAACTTGATCACCAATGCGCGCATCTGGATGAATGGAGGCAAGAGGACTAATCATCTATTTCGTAATCTGAGCCATTAATTCAGCTTCACTAACAAGCGTATTTCCTACGAAAGCACGTCCACGCATGTGAACAATACCTCGACGAATTGGCGTAATAAGGGAAAGATCGAAAATGAGCGTATCTCCTGGAACCACTTTCGCTTTGAATTTCACGTTATCCAATTTCATGAAGAACGTTAAATAATTCTCAGGGTCTGGAACGGAACTCAACGCTAAAATGCCACCACATTGTGCCATAGCCTCTATTTGAAGTACGCCTGGCATCACAGGGGAACCTGGGAAGTGGCCGACAAAGAACGGCTCGTTCATGGTAACGGCTTTCACGCCTACAACGCGGTCTTCTGTGAGTTCAATAATTTTGTCGACCAGTAAAAATGGAGAGCGGTGTGGGATCAGTCCCATAATTTCCTCAACATTTTTTACCGGTACGGCATTGGGGTCGTATTTCGGGGGTCTCGGTCGGCTTTCCTCCTTGCGGATTTTAGCAGCTAATGCTTTTGTGAATTCAGCGTTTACACCGTGACCGGGCTTTGTAGCGATAATACGGGCCTTAAGTGGGCGTCCTAAAAGCGCCAAATCGCCTACCACGTCTAAAAGTTTGTGCCGGGCAGCCTCGTTTGAGAACCGGAGATTGATATTGTTTAATGTACCGCGCTGAGTAACCTCAACATCATCGCGACCAAAGGCCGTCTTTAATTTATCGAGAGTAGATGGGGCAATGTCTTGATCTACATAAACGATGGCATTGTTCAAGTCGCCACCTTTAATTAATCCAGCATCGAGTAAGGGTTCGAGCTCGCGAAGGAAGGAAAACGTACGTGCACTCGCAATATCGTCGCGGAAGTTAACCATCTTATCAAGATGTGCATGTTGCGGTCCTAAAACGCTGCTTCCGTAATCGATCAATGCGCTAACTTCAAATTCATCGCTCGGTAGCGCCATGATTTCCGAACCGTCCTCATCTTTAAAAGTGAACGTCTCTTCAAGAACATAGAAGTTCTTTTCAATGCTTTGCTCTTCAATCCCTGCCTCAAGTATAAGGTCGACAAGCGGTGCTGCCGAACCGTCTAAAATAGGAACCTCGCTTCCGTTCAATTCTATGCGCAGGTTGTCAATCCCTAAAGCATATAAACTGGCCATGAGATGTTCAACGGTTCCTACACTTGCTTCGCCTTTTTGCAAGATCGTTTGGCGATCCGTGCGGTTCACATATTTTACTAGTGCTGGAATTTCAGCACATTCGAGGTCTTCGCGAACAAAAATGATACCCGTATTTTCTGCGCTAGGGATCAATTTGACTTTAACAACTTCACCAGTGTGAAGGGCATTGCCTTGAAAGGAAATTTCTTTAGAAAGTGTCTTCTGCATCATAGTTTATTTGCCTTGTCGTTTAAAGGCAGCAAAGGATTTCAGGAAGTGCCTGTGCTCCAGCGCAGGCGAGCCAAAGATAGTCTTATTCGATGGAACATCATTCATGACGCCACTCTGGGCGTAAATCTTGACATTATCACCAAGCGTCAGGTGGCCTATTATGCCAACCTGACCGCCGATCATACAGTGGTTTCCTATAGTTGTTGAACCCGCTACGCCACTTTGAGCGGCAATGACGTTATGCTTACCGATGACCACATTATGTGCGATCATACAGAGATTATCGATTTTTGTCCCTTCACCAATTCGTGTAGATCCTAGTGCAGCTCTATCAACAGTAGTGTTTGCACCAATACTCACATAATCGTCAATGATTACATTTCCCAATTGCGGAATGCGATGGTATTTACCTTCTGCATCTGGCGCAAATCCAAAACCTTCAGAGCCTATAACCACACCGGCTTCAATGTTTACGTGCGCCCCAATTTTACTTCCTTTCAAAATTTTCGTACCTACTCCGATGTAGGTATGCGGTCCAATTTCCACATCCGCCTCGATAATCGCTGCAGTTGCAATAATCGCTGTTGGATCAATCTTAGCTCCAGGGTCAATGATAGCGGCGGGGCTTTGACCTGAACGGGGCCTGAATTGAGACTCTAAACCGCGTAAATGCAAGGCGAATCTCAAATAAGGGTCGTCACATTCGATTAAAACAGCCTTAGTGTTAATCACAGTTCCTGCTTTTACAAAAATGGCACTGGCTGCAGTTTTTTCAGCCTGAGCGGCATATTTCATGTTGCTCAAGAAGCATAAATCCCCAGCAACAGCCTCTTCGAGTGTTGCGACGCCTGAAATTTTGATATTTGCGTGTTCTTGTGGACAGTAAAGCTCAAGCTTCGCGCACAGATTACCTAAAGTGATTGCCTGATGCTTCATAATAAATCTTTGAGTTCACGTGGGAAGCAAATAAAGTGCCGTTCTACCGGTTCACTCAAAGCTTTTATAGTCATTTGATCTGCTGCTTGACTGATATCGCTGATATGACCGTCTTTGTACAACAGATTAATATGTCCTTTTTTATTGTTGTAGGCGTGGTTTTTGACTTTTGCCTCGATATACATGTACTGCTCTTCGCCGTGTGAGAAGCCGTACTGAGATTTGATAGCCTCGCCAATACGTGCTGAAACTTCAGGGGCAAAAGGTGTGGCTTGTAGTCTTATTTTAAGAAGATTTCTATCGGTAACGCGCTTACTCAATTCGCTTAAGATGGTATCTGAATGGTTCGTCCAATCTTTTATGGCGCTCATGATATCGTAATCATCGAGCAGTACAAATTTTTCAAGTACAGCGGGATTTTCCTCGAATTCATTCCAGGAATAGTCTGCATTCAGGAAATGTTTTAGCGCAATTGTTCCCGGTAAAGTAATGCCTTGACTTGCCAGGTGCTTCGCACGTTTTAAAATATTGACCAGCATGAATTCTGCGCTAAGGACTGTTTTGTGCATGTAGACCTGCCAGTACATAAGACGACGTGCCACGAGGAACTTCTCGACGCTATAGATGCCCTTCGCGTCAACGACTAATTGGTCGTCTTTGACGTTCAGCATGGTGAGCAGACGCTCGCTATTTACACTGCCTTCAGTAACGCCGCTGTAAAAAGAATCGCGTCGTAAATAATCAAGCCTGTCCATATCTAATTGCGAAGAAATGAGTTGGTGCAGGAAGGACTTCGAATAGTTATTAGTGAAAATATCAATGGCTAAAGTGAGTGCCCCTTGATGAGTGACGTTAAGCTCCTCCATGATTTTCAAGCTTAACGCTTCATGGCTCACTCCGGGAATTAACGTGTGTTCGAGCGCATGAGAAAAAGGACCGTGACCTACATCGTGGAGTAGAATAGCAATTTTAACGCCCTGTTCCTCTTCTGCTGTGATTTCATGTCCTTTTTGACGTAACGTGTAGATGGCACGACCCATGAGGTGCATGGCCCCTATGGCGTGGTGAAAGCGTGTGTGATAGGCACCAGGATAGACTAGGTAAGTGAGTCCCAACTGCGAGATACGACGCAGACGTTGGAAGTAGGGGTGGTTAATCAGCTTGTAAATAAGCGGATCTTTTATGGTAATAAACCCGTAGATCGGGTCGTTAATGATTTTGTTCTTATTGTTCAAAATACTCGGTTTTGCCGGTGTGGTAAAAATAGCACAGGTTAGGGGCTATTCGGGGCAGGAATCGCATTACTTTTAACAAG
>ENA-UZWV01006794-UZWV01006794.1-metagenome-genome-assembly--contig:-Day-3-1m-contig-6794_pt1 | contig 10853 bp, 10 predicted proteins | sample MGYA00260342_ERZ794902 | MGnify/ENA metagenome assembly ERZ794902
GGGTGAGTCCGGATAATACGCGGTGAGCGCGAGTATTTTTTTGACTTCGGCTAACGCTCGGGGGCTGGGTCCGTAAGGATTCTCGTTGAACACCAGCCTAACTTGACCTTCTGGGATAATGTACTGGCCCAGACTCGGTGCCACGCCAAACGCAAAAGCAGTCCCGCTCAAAGCCGTCAAAAAGTCACGTCGTTTCATCCCCATTCCCCTGCGCTATTGTCCAAGCTGGACTATAGATTGTTTCGCAGCGTCTGCGCATTGTCTAGGTTGCTCTTAAGCCCCAGTCAGCTTCGAGAACGCCTCAACGGCCGTTTGAAAATCAGGCTCCGAGTTGACGTTAAGACAGGACTCCCAGCCGGGCGGCGTGCTCACGCGTCTGACGGCCACCTCATCTAAAAAACCCATGACCGAACGACCGCCTTTGGCTAAATACGCTGCTGCGGCGTCCGCCAGTGCGGTGGAATATATCCCGTGCAAGGGATGCGCGCGTTGCCCCTGCAGAAACACCACCTCCTCTGGTTTTACTGGGACCAATGACAACGCCTTATAAATTTCGTCCGGTGGTATCAACGTGTCGCACGGGATGATGAGTACGTGCCCCTCATCACCATGCTCACGTGATCCCGCATGAAGCGCCTGCGCAATCCCAACGAGTGGCCCTCCAGCAGGCAAAGCATCATCGAGGTAGGTCACCTTATAGTGATCAATAATGGGGTATCGGCGCCGGCCCGAGCAGATCAACAAGCGGATATCACCGAAGACTCGTCTGACGTTGCTCACCTGCTTTTCAATCAAAGGTAGCCCATCGACCGTGAGCATCGCCTTATCAACACCCATTCGACGACTCTCGCCACCGGATAATATCGCGACCGAATTAATCTCTACTAGAGGCGCATTCATCCGCTTTTAAACCCACTAAACACCGTCACACCAAGGGAAAATAGAAACCATAACCTCTGCACCCGCCCGAATGTGCTCCACATTTGCCGGAATTCGGATCGTGCAGTTCGCCTGTGCTAATCCCAACACGCGGTGTGAGTCTTGACTCGAAAACGCGCTCACTCGCCATTGGGTAGTGCCCGTGTCAGTCACCTCACGCCTCAGAACGCCCCGCTGAAACTCAAGTCGACCTGGACGTCGTCTAATATCGGTATCAACAATCGCCACCTGCTGCGCCGCGTATCCAACATGATGACCACTGATCAGTAAATGAATGACCGGGAGGTAGAGCTCAGTCATTACAACAAACGACGAGACGGCGTTACCCGGTAAACCAAAGAACAGGGCCCGCCCCCTATTGTGTCGATCAAGGTGCCCAAAACAGACGGGCTTACCGGGCTTCATCGCCACTTTGTAGTGTGTCAGTGCACCCATTGACTCCACGCATGAGCGAACAAAATCGTAGTCACCCACTGAAACTCCGCCACTGCTAATGACTAGATCTGCAGCGAGCGCTGCAGCGCGCAAGCAAGCCGCAATGGCCTCAGGGGTATCCTCAATCACCCCAAGGTCGATTAACTCAACGGGGTACTGATGCAGGACTGCATGGATCGACAGCCGATTACTCTCAAAAATATCACCGGTGCCAAGTGTCTCACCCGGTTCTTTGAGTTCATCACCGGTCGCAAAAATCGCGACACGCAATCGTCTTCGCACGGTGACGTCAGCGAGTCCCTGGCTGGCGAGGAGTGGTACCTTATTCGGCGTCATTTGTTCCCCAGCCCTCGCCAAATAAGCGCCCTTACAAATCTCTTCGCCTTGCCGACGTATATTGGACCCCAGGTCAACGGGCGCTTGAATTTCGATTAAAGCAGGTTCGACAGGCGACACATTTTCTTGGATGACCACCGTGCCGGTCGACTGCGGAACCACCGCGCCGGTAAAGATCCGAATACACTCGCCGGGTTCCAGCGACCGCCCCGCATAGGGTAAGCCCGCTCGTGACTCCCCAATCACTGTGTACCGCCGCGAAACGGTAATGGAGAGCTCATTGTCTTGCGCGCAAAGTGCGTAACCGTCCATTGCAGCAACATCGTTCAGGGGCAGGTCCAACGGTGCAACGAGATCTTCCGTAAAATAGCGGCCAAGCCCTTCGATCAGAGGGACCCGTTCGGAAGTCGGTGGCTGATCTTTTAACCAGTCCTCGCAGAGTATTCGAATGCTGTTTTGAGCCTCAGAAAAGCTGATCATGACGACGCCACTTTGTTTGAACAATACAGTTTGAAGTCACTGTGGCGTGAGAGCAAGGCAGTGCCGCGATGAACAGCCATCACCCACTAGCGCATGGATCTTGAAAACACCTCACGCACCATGGGTTCAAAGTACTCAAGCGGTCGCGTCGGGTAGGCGGGGTCAAAGGACGCTTGATCCCAAACCTCGCAAAAGTGCAGGCAACGCTCGTAGTGGGGGTGTCCTTTGTACTTGTCTCGGGCGTGGCGATCACCACCGATGTGGTGTGCGTAATAGTAGGCTTGAAAGAGACCGTGCTTTTCAATCACCCAAACAATTTCCTCGCTAACAAACGGCTTGAGCAATGCTGCGGCGAATTCAGAGTGACTCAACGGCGCCAAATCATCACCGATATCGTGAACCAGCGCAGCAACAATCCAGTCGACGCTGGCGCCGTCTGCTTGCGCACGCGTCGCGGTCTGCAGCGAATGTTGAAGCCGGTCGATCTTATAGCCGGCAAGCCCGTCCGAGAGTCCCGCCAATGCAGTAAGAACTCGATCAGGCAGACCTCGAATGTGGTCACTCTCAAATTGCTCCAACATTTGATAGTCGGCTTGAGTGCCATCTTTCATTTGGGTAAAGGAAACTTCAGTCATGTGGTCTCGCCAGCACGGTTAAACGGTTACGCACGTTATCATGCTCAAAATAGGCGTCTTGTAAATGACGGTGTCCGCTGCTCTCGATTGCTTCTCGACCATGCAAAATTCGATGGCTGGCAACGACTAAAATTTGCCCGCCTTCCAGCCTAAAGCTTCGCGACAAGTTCGTAGAAAGAAGCCGCCGACTCAACGCGTAATAAGCGTCATAAAACGCTGCTGTCTCAGGGTTTCGATGGTCCATAACCTGCATTAACTGATTTGAATACCTGAAAATACCGATCTGACCTTGGGCATTGAGTTGCACAATCGGCTCACAGGCGTAGGTCTCGTTCTGCTCATCAAATTCGCGAAACGGAACCGGAACACGGCACAATACGTCAAATGCCTCGGGATCATCTCGCCTGAACTCCTCGAGCACACCCCACCCGTCGAGAATCGTCGAATTTCCACCCACGGCTTCATTGACCAGCATGTGAAGCGCTTGGACACTGGGTGGCCAGGAGTAACTGGCGAAATCATTGTGGGGAGGAAGTGCCAAACTCGTGTGCGCGACATTGTACCCACGAGGGTCGACTTTGACGTTATGGATGCGCTCAAATAACACCTCACGAACGGGACCCAGACGCTCAGAGAGTCGCTCAAGCGTGCCGCCTTCATGTCCCGCGTCACCCAGCAATAAGACCCCCGACGTCAAAAATTCGGTGATCGCCGATGTCGCATATCCATCATCTGACTGAAAGGCCAAAAAGTCATAGCAATTGGGAAAGTAGTCCTCGCACCAGGGATTCCATGTGGGCGTGAGTCGCGCGTGAGTCGCCTCTAAAAATGCTCTAGGGTAGTAACTCGTATGACCATCCACCCAACCAATTGTGACACCTTCGCGAGTAGGGTCTATCGCCTTTGCGGCAACGCAATCGAGCGATGCAAGATGGAACCTTTTTTCTTGGGTTTGGGTGACGCGACATGAAGAGCACGGGCAGACATCGCGGAGCCATAAAACTGGGGCAGAGAAATCGCCGCCGTCAGGCCATTGAAAGTCAAGATGCAACGCATTCTTAGTCGCCATCACCATCACATTTTCCTCGCGCTTCAACGAGGCTGTGACGCCTCGCTTACGAGGCAATAAAAAACCAAATTTTTCGATAAATCAATGGCTTTTCGTGAGTGAATTTAACGCTTTTTTTGGCGCCAACTTCCATGAAATCCATAGGGTATTCGGTGATCTAATTTGGCGGTGGCCACTGGCCCCTCCTCGACCCGCTCTGCGTCCAGAATTACCATTGACGAGGTCGAAGAGTCATCGTCATAGACCGTGGCGAGCAACCACCCTTCCCCCTCTTTTGCATCGCTACCCGCCTCAACAAACACCGGTTCGGATACGCCGCTACCAAACCCTGCATCCCACGTTTGGGACTTGCCCGTCTCGTAATCGAAATGCGTGATCTCATGAAACAGCCCACCGTCGCCTTTCGTGCGCTTCGAGGCCGCTGCGATGTAACCATGACGGTGTCTTGCCGCTGTAAATCGGTCGTCAATACGAGGGAACTCCGACGCCACATCAAGTGTTGCGTACCGGTCGACGGCGCCTGTTTTTACATCGAGGGTCCAGCGCGTCAGCTTACCTTGTGCATCGGCATGAGCAGGAATACTGCCATCCACACTTGGAAAGTTGGGTGCGACGGGAAAGTCGATTGCGTCAAAAGTCACGTGAGTCCCGTCATTCCATGCATTGAGGTAGTGAAAAATATAGCGGCTGGGGGCCTCGATCCACTTAATTGTCGAGACGCTCGCTCCTCTGGCAAGAACGCCAATATAGGCCCCGGCCTGACCATCAAAGGCAAAGGGAAATCCGAACTTTTCAATGCGACTCAGATCGCAAGTCAATGGAAATATAGGGAACAACACATAGTCACGTGTAATCATAAAGTCGTGAACCATCGCGGCATAGGGCGCCGTGAATGTGTCCGAGCGCACTGTGCGCCCACGTTTATCGATAACGTGATAGGTCATGGTGTTGCTGCCAAAATGATCCGTCATGTACCCAAAGCCATGCAACTCGCCCGTTTCAGGATCGATCTTAGGGTGGGCCGTCATGGCGCCTTCGATACCGTCGGCGTAATGACCGTAACCGGAGGACGCCAGAGAGGTGGGCTCAATGCTGAAGGGATGGCTCCCTTCTTCGAGCGCGAGTAGGTGCTCGCCATGCGGCACAATATGAGTATTTGCGACACCGTTTCGTCGAGGACTCTCGACCTGACCAGTCTCTGGGTTAATCGACATTTCCAAATTCAGGCCATGTCCCAGCTCAGTCTCGCGCTCAAATTTGGGCGTCCGTACCCACCGATTGATGTAGTCCACCCGGCCATTTTCAACGTGAAACGCGTGAACCATGCCCGTTCCAAAAAACCAATGGTAGGCACCTGTCACAAACTTCGGGTTCGGACCAATCCGGTATAAGGACCCTGACAAGCCCGGAGGCACCCTGCCTTCAATCACCAGATCGTTATAGGACGCCTCAAAATTAATGGGGGCGTAATTTCCTCGGAGTTGCGGATGGTTGGGTAGCGAAATAGCCATGTGTTGTTCTCGATGCCAGTAATTAACGAACAATACTCAAGTTGTCGGAGCGTGAGTAGTGATTCTTCATGTCCCTCTCAGATGCGTCGCAAGTGGGCTCAGACGCATATTCGCGTATCGCCCCCTTAATGATGTTAGCCTGAAGGACCATTCATAGAACGCGCGGCGAACTAGGGCTCTGGACATGGCGAACCATCCATTTGATTGGAATACTTGGTCTGGGCTGGATGCCACTGAATTAGCGCAATCCATCAATGACGGTCACGTATCAGTACCCGAAGTGATGACGCAATTTGCAGACGCAGTCTCCATTCAAAACCCATCGCTCAATGCGGTGATTGAGCTTTTTGACGATGTTATTGAGACACCGTCCACCAGCGGTGCAAACCCGGACGGCCCATTTTACGGTGTACCCATCCTCATCAAAGACATGGGCTCTCGCATAGCTGGCCGAGATCAACAAATTGGACTGGGATTCAAGCAACCGGAACCGGCTGTCGATGATGACCCACTGATTGAAAATTTTCGGCAAGCTGGCTTCATCGTTTGCGGACGCACTGCGGTCCCTGAAGACGGTATGACACTCATCACACACAGCATTCCTCAGGGAGACACACGAAACCCGTTCAACCTAGAACACACCCCGGGAGGCTCTTCTGGCGGTTCCTCAGCAGCGGTAGCCGGCGGTATGACACCGATCTGCTCGGCCTCAGATGGGGCAGGCTCAATTCGATTTCCCGCCTCATGGACGGGGCTCATCGGTCTAAAGGGCACTCGGGGCATCAACCCGCTTCCAACGGGTCTCAACGAGTCAATACTCGCCGGCGCGGTAGAGGGCGCGCTCGTGCGAAGTATGAGGGACTGCGCTGCGGTCACCGAAGTGCTTGCGATCCACCGCCATCTGGGCGGCAGTTTTATGCCGCCGCATCCGCCGCCAACACTGTGTCCACAAGCCGAGGTGGACAACAGACCGTTCCGTATCGGTTTTTGCACCGAGGCCTGGGGGAGCGCTGTGAAAATTGATCCGGATGTGCAAGTCGCGCTCGCAACAATGACCCAGCGACTTGAGCGCCTTGGTCATCAGCTGATCGAGCTCAGTCCCCAAGATATCTGTGATTTTAACGTGCTACGAGAATCATTTACCGTTGCAGAGTGGTTGTTGCCGATCAGTCGCGAACTGATGCATCAAGTTCATGAAGCCAATGTCGAACTAACCCACACTAACGCGTCCATTCAATTGAGAAATCACCTCGCCCTGGCAGATCGCTACGATGTCGATGACCTGTTTGGCGCGCAACTTGAAACAGAAGCGCTGATGCGGCGTTGGGGCGCGTTTTGGCAACACGGCCCCTGTGATCTATTGCTCTCACCGGTCACACCCATTACGTGTCCTGAAGTGACCGCGCCCTACCGCATGGACTCGGATCTGGATTTTGACAGCTGGTTTGCAGCGCTGTTTGATGCTGCGTGTTTTACCATCCCGGCCAATCACATGGGCCTTCCTGCGCTATCAATACCCGCGGGCCTGGACCGCAATGGCTGTCCCATTGGAATGCAGTTGATGGCGCCCTGGCGACACGAGCATGACCTCCTCCACCTTGGATTTCAGATCGAGCAATCGCATCCGGAACTCTTCAACCTCAAACCTCGTCACGGCTTACACCGCTAATCAATGAACACAAACCATGCTCTCGCTCATCGCGATCGAAGTCGACAGCTCGTTGGCTATTGGGTGCTCGCTGTCTTGGGAGCCATGCCCTTTGCCGTACAGCCTTTTTTCCTGGGGGTCATGAATGCTGAGTTCGGTCTCAGCCCCGACGAGCTAGGTTACATCGCCTCAGCCGACGTATTGGGCATTGTGTTGGCGAGCTTTACGGGTTTCTGGTGGCTTAAACGCTTCTCTTTCAAACGACTCATTGGCCTCTCGTGCACAGTAATGGTGGTAGGTTACGCAGCGCTTGCGGTGACCGAGAGCTTTCAGCAAGTGTTCATCCTGAGGGGCGTTGCCGGCGTATTTGGACACGGTATTGCGTTTTCGTTAGGGACCGCCCTTCTGTGCCGAACCGAACGCCCCGACCGTGCCATCGCCATCAGCGTCGTCACCCAAATCGGTTTTAGTGCGATTCTCCTACTCACACTACCGCAGCTACTCGATCTTATGGGGGTAGAAAACATATACCTATTGCTGGGTCTAGTAGTCCTGCTTGGCGTGCCATTCGTCACACACGTCAGCGCAGCAGCACCCACTACTACGCCACCTCCAAAATCTGCAGGGTCCTCAAAGCGCATCGCACTTCTACTGTTGGCACTTGTTTGCTACCAAATAGGCCTCTCGTCAATCTGGGCTTTTATCGAATCGTTAAGCGGTGAAAGAGGCTTCTCGCTGTCGCAAACCGGCATCATGCTCGCCGTTATCTTGCCGTTGAGCATGTTGGGCTCTGTTTTAGCCGGAGTGCTCGACCTGCGTTTTGGCCGCGTCCTACCCGTTGTCTTGGCCACCGCTGCCGCAAGCATTGGTTTAGTTGTCTTAATTAATACGCAACAGACCCAACTCTTCGCACTCGCGTTTCTCGTGCATCAACTCGCTTGGAACTACGGTATCGCGTACGTCTACGGCGCCTTGGCTGAGGCCAGTGGCAATAGCGGTGCAGAAGTCCTTGCACCGGGCAGTCAGTCACTGGGAACTGCACTGGGGCCGATCCTCGCCGGCCTCACCGCCGCTCAGTTTTCTTTGGCATCAGTGGTTTGGATTTCGCTGAGTGGAATGACGTTGTGCGCCGTCATTCTAACTTTAATGCAAGGGACCTATCGCGCGCGTAACTGAGCAAACGCGTAAGGACGGTCCTCGGGCACTTGCTGAATTTCGATCACATTACCGAACGGGTCTCGCCCATAGGTCATCAGATACCCGTCGCCTGCATCAATCGGATCCGAGTGCCATTGGATTCCATGAGCCTTGAGTGCGACAAAGGCCTCGTGAACATTCTCGACTTCAAAAGACAAGTGCGTCATTCCAAAATCATTCATCCGCCGCTCAATCTCCCGAGGTGTGGGGCTGTGAAACTCAAAGAGCTCAATAAAAAGATTACCGGCATGCAACATGGCCACCGTTACGTCGGTCTGCGAGAGACGCGTCACCCGATCGCCCTCTTCGCTGTGCCCTAGATGTTCATGATCAACCAGCTCGAAACCAAATGCTGCTTGGTAGAAGTTAATCGCCTTGTCTAGGTCTGAGACTGACAGTGCCACATGGTGCAGACCTTTTATCTTTACTGGCGCAGGCAATGACATCGGCGCTCTCCTTTGGACAATTTGATTATTCGATTATGTCACGCGCAAAGACATCGTCCACGGTTTCATGGTGCTTAATGAGCCGCACCTTCCCCTGGTCAATCATCACCGACCCGGGTCTCGGCAATGCATTAAAGTTCGCCGCCATAGGCTCGATATAAGCCCCCGTTGGATAAATAGCCAGCACGTCACCGATATCAAGTTCGGGTAGTGCTGTATCCAAGGACAGCATCTCCGCATTGCAGGTCAAACCCACGACGTCGTAGTGGGTCGTTGAATCAGCAGAGCGTTTACTCACACAACGAAAGTGCAACGGACACTCATCCGGAACGCCGTGGAGATCCAGAAACACCTCCGAGGTGTCCACTTCAGCCCAACGCTGCTCAGCGCCTGAATGCTCATTTTTTAAATTTCTAACCGTGGTGAGGTGAAGCCCCGTGTCACTGTGCAGTCCACGCCCTGGCTCGATCTCCAGTGTCCAATCAGACCAGTTGTATTTGGAGTCACTCAGTCCCTCGCGCAAACTCTGGCAAATCGCCTTTGCAAATTCTGGCAGCGACGGCGTTTGGCCACTTCGATTGACGACGTCAAGATCGGCATCAAGTGCGCTGGCAAATCCACCACCAATATTAACAACCGGACTTTCGACATCGCCGAGCAAGGGCTCCAAGGTCAAAAGTTTTTTGGTGATGGCACTGACCCAAGCCTGCCAAACCGCGAGGTCTTTACTGTGTCGCCCCATGTGAGAATGAAATCCGACCAGTTGAATCGCATCGAGTGTTGACCACAAAGCCGCAATATCATCTAACTCGCTATTGGGGATACCGTATTTAATGCGCTGAGTCAGATCCGCTATGCGTAAGTCAGGTGCGAAATCTGAAGTGGCCTGCACGTCAGTCATGTCTGGTTTCAGCCTGAGCATGACGCGGGCGACCGTCGACATGTCCTTCGCAATGCGATTGACAAGAGACGCCTCCCTTGGACTGTCAATGACAATGCGCGCGCCTAAACCGATGGCCTTTCGAATAATTTCTTGATCTTTAATGGATCCGTTCACAGAGATCCGCGATGGAGGAACGCCAGCGCGCAGAGCGCCCTCGAGTTCACCCGGACCAAACACATCACAACCACAGTCCAACTGTGTTAACAGCGCTCGAACACCGATAATGGGGCAGGCTTTGAGCGAGGGCATAAGCTCAAAGTGAGGCCACTCAGACCCGAAGGCGGTGACGAACTCGTCAACCCGTGCGCGAAGGGCGTCTCCAGAGAAGACGAAAAGGGGCGTCCCAAATTCTCGCGCTACCTGCGTAAGGGACACACCGCCAAGACTCGCCTCACGCTCTACTTCGTATAAAAGCACTGACTGCATCCTATCTGCCTTATGAACCCCTTAAGATTCAGGTACTGAACTAAAAAATTGACTCGACCCACGCTCGGTGAATTATTGATCTGAACTGCAGACAAGCTTTGCATTGACCTCACCCACCACCGCAAGATTCATTTTTGCGCGCCCCTCCATNNACCTCACAAGCCTGAAGCGTGTCTTGAACAATAGTCTTCACCACTTCAGCAAACTGATCGGTGTCGAGGTCTGTGAGCTGGGCTGGAACCGCGGCCTCAGACACTTCGATTCTGGCCTCCGTATACTGAGTCGACCAAGACGAGATCCACCACCGCTGATCTCTAAAAAATAACGAAATACTGTTAACGCCACGGTCAAGGACCTCTCCCTGAGGCTTGGATCGCACCTCAAAGTCGCTCCAGACGTGCGCAATATTTTCAGTGCGCTCCACCCGTCGATCCGTCTCAAACTCAAAAAATGGCGCGTCATAAGGCGACACAATCGTCGCCTGTTCGGTGGCTAGATCGTGACGATGAACGGACCCGTCAAGGAAAAACTTAGTGATCAATGCGCCCTCAGCATGAATCGACGCGTCACGTTGCGCGTCATAAACATGTCCTTGGGGACCCGAGATCACTGCGTAGTAGGCGTCGATAATTGCATCGATACTCGAGGTATCGTCCGCCACACTCGGCATCGCAAAAAACAGACTCAGTAATATTATTCGTCTCACAGCCACCTTCCTCCAAGCATCCACTCATCATATGACGCTGCCCCATAAGAACACACATTATCGACAGTTCACGAAACCGTGC
>ENA-UZWV01014472-UZWV01014472.1-metagenome-genome-assembly--contig:-Day-3-1m-contig-14472_pt1 | contig 10813 bp, 8 predicted proteins | sample MGYA00260342_ERZ794902 | MGnify/ENA metagenome assembly ERZ794902
CTAGGAATATTAAATGTTCCTTATTTTGATGACGATAGTTTAAATTATGGAGAGCTGAACGAGTTTCTTATTCGATTAAGCTATGCATATGTTATAATGATTTTAGTAGCTATACTGTTTGCATATTTTGTATCAAAATATATCACCAAATCCCTACAAACAATTCGCGATAGGATGAAGGGAACAAGTTTAGAAAAAAATAATCAAAAAATTGAATTAGAGGGTGCTAGTCTTGAAGTGTCTGCGCTAGTAGACTCTTATAATAGCATGATTGATGACTTAGAAGATAGTGCAAAAAAACTAGCTTCAAGCGAAAGAGAGCAAGCATGGCGAGAAATGGCTAAGCAAGTAGCTCATGAAATTAAAAACCCATTAACACCAATGCGATTAAGTGTTCAAAGTTTTCAGCAGAAATTTGACCCAGATGATCCAAGAATTCATAAAAAGGTTGAGGAATATTCAAAAACATTGATTCAGCAAATTGATACAATGAGTTCAATAGCGTCGGCTTTTTCAAATTTCGCAAAAATGCCTGCACAAAAATTAGAACTTTTAAACATTATAGAAGTTATTGAACTTACTTTAGATATATTTCCCGATAGCGATATTAAATTTATTCCACAGGAATCTAATATCTCAGTTAACTTTGACCGATCTCAACTAATTCGAATTATTACAAATCTAGTGAAGAACTCCATTCAGTCTATTCCCCTGAACCGTACTCCCAATATCAGTATTGTTGTTGGCAGCGATAATTTAGAAGTAATAATTGTGGTTAAAGACAATGGGAGTGGAGTTGAAGACTCTATTGAAAGTAAAATTTTTGAACCAAGATTCACAACTAAAAGTAGCGGAATGGGACTGGGCCTTCCAATGATAAAAAGTATTATAGAAACTTATAATGGAAGCATTTCCTTCTCATCAATTATTGGTGAGGGAAGTGAATTTACAATCAGGTTTCCTAAAAATAATTAAAATGAATTATAATAATATCATTAATGATTTTAGTAGTGGGATTACAACCATTACAATAAATAGACCTTCAAAGCTAAACGCTCTAAATAGGGAAACTATTTGTGAGTTACACTCAGCTTTAAAGTCTTCTGAAAGCGATTCCAATACTAAAGTTATAATCATTACTGGCGGTGGCGAAAAGGCTTTTGTTGCTGGAGCAGACATTAGTGAGTTTGCTCATTTCGATGCTGAACAAGGGGCCTCACTATCCAAGGAAGGCCAAGATTTGTTATTCAATCTGGTCGAAAATCTTAATACACCAGTTATTGCAGCTATTAACGGATTTGCTCTAGGGGGTGGCCTAGAGTTGGCATTATCCACTCATTTTAGAGTTGCAAGTGAAAATGCACGCATGGGCCTACCCGAAACATCTTTAGGACTTATTCCTGGTTATGGAGGAACACAAAGACTTACCCAGATCATAGGAAAGGGTCGTGCGCTAGAATTGATTATGACTGGAAGCATGATTAATGCTCAGAGAGCGCTTGATTATGGCCTAGTAAATTATGTAGTTCCTAGTGACCAATTATTAATTACTTGCACAGAACTAGCAGAGAAGATAATGTCTAATTCAACAATAGCGATAAGTGCAGCGATTAAAGCAGTAAATGCACACCATTTTGATGGAGTTAATGGCTTTCAGGTCGAGATATCAGAGTTTGGAAAGTGTTTTGATACTGAAGATTTTAAAGAGGGTACTAAAGCTTTTCTAGAAAAACGTAAAGCTAAATTTACTGGAAAATAATAAAGCTCAAACTTCTTGGTTGAGCTTTAAGCTATATGCAAAGTAATGTTTTAATCAGCTAGTACGATAACCTTATTTACATTCATTTCAATAGCCCCAGACTTAATAGGGTACCAATATCCCGTTCCATTTTTTTCAAATAGAGACTTATTTGTGTCGTCTAGATCAATATTGCCAAAAATCTTTACATATCCTTTTTTAAGAGTTGAAACGACTGCTGCGTGATTGTTAAGCATTTCAAAGTCACCATTAGTGCCGGGAACAGAGACGCTATCGACATTGCCTTTGAATACCGTCAACTCAGGTGTTATAATTTCTAGATACATAATTAATTTTTTAAGCTTCAGCGAGCATTTTATCACCAGCTTCAATCGCTTCTTCAATGGTTCCTTTTAAGTTAAATGCTGCCTCTGGAAGACGATCTAATTCGCCATCCATAATCATATTAAATCCTTTGATTGTTTCTTTAATATCAACCAAAACCCCTTTTAGCCCTGTAAATTGCTCAGCAACGTGAAACGGCTGTGACAAGAATCTCTGAACTCTACGTGCTCTTCCTACAGCTAGTTTATCTTCTTCAGAAAGCTCTTCCATTCCCAGAATCGCAATAATATCTTGTAACTCTTTGTAACGCTGTAATAATTCTTTTACGCGCTGTGCGCAATCATAGTGCTCATCTCCTAGAATGTCAGCAGTTAAAATACGCGAAGTTGAATCCAAAGGATCCACTGCGGGGTATATCCCTAGTTCAGCAATTTTTCGAGATAATACAGTAGTTGCATCTAAGTGAGCAAACGTTGTTGCAGGCGCAGGGTCTGTTAAATCATCTGCAGGCACATATACAGCTTGAACAGAGGTGATTGACCCTTTCTTAGTAGATGTGATACGTTCCTGCATAGCCCCCATTTCAGTAGCTAATGTTGGTTGATATCCTACCGCAGAAGGCATTCGTCCCAGAAGTGCAGACACTTCAGAACCAGCCTGTGTAAATCGGAAAATATTGTCCACGAAAAATAATACATCTTTTCCTTGACCATCACCAGCACCATCACGGAAATACTCTGCAATTGTTAATCCAGATAAAGCTACACGTGCACGCGCTCCAGGTGGCTCATTCATTTGCCCAAATACGAATGTTGCTTTTGATTCCTTCATGATTGACTTGTCAACCTTTTTAAGATCCCATCCCCCTTCTTCCATTGAGTGCATAAAGTCATCGCCGTATTTTATAATACCAGATTCAAGCATTTCACGAAGTAAATCATTTCCTTCACGTGTACGTTCTCCTACTCCTGCAAATACTGAAAGTCCTCCATGACCTTTAGCAATATTGTTAATTAATTCTTGTATCAAAACAGTTTTACCCACTCCGGCACCACCAAATAATCCAATTTTACCACCTTTTGCATAAGGCTCAATTAAATCAATAACCTTAATTCCTGTGAAAAGTACTTCAGTTGAGGTTGAAAGCTCTTCAAACTTTGGCGCTTGTCTGTGAATTGGTAATCCAGCCTTTCCTGCTTTTGGAAGATCTCCAAGTCCATCAATAGCATCTCCGATAACATTAAATAATCGACCATAAACATCTTCGCCGACTGGCACTTGAATTGGAGCCCCGGTAGAATTAACTTCGGTTCCACGGCTTAAACCATCAGAAGAATCCATAGCGATAGTACGCACAGAGTTTTCACCAATGTGAGATTGAACTTCAAGAACCAAGATAGATCCATCAGGTCTATTGATTTCCAAAGAATCATAAATTTTTGGAAGATCTGATCCTGAACCGAATTCAACGTCAATAACTGGACCTACTATTTGAGAAACTTTACCTGTAACTTTTGACATTACTATATTATTTATTGTTTTTAGCTAAATTGATACAGAAAACATGGTGTTTTCGCGCTGCAAAGATATAGAATATAATTAAAAAACCTGGAGCATTGCCCCAGGTTTTTTATTAATTTTAAATCAGTCTTGATTATTACACAAAGACTATCAGATTTAGAAAATTTAGTTATTAATGGTCCATGATAAATAATACATAGAACCTATATTTCCAGATCCAAACATTGTAAAGTATTCAGTTCCTAACAAGTTGTTAGCACCAGCTTTGAAAGTTGACTTAAGACTTGGAACAGAATAGTTGATTTGAGCATCAACTGTTTGAAATTCTGGAATGGTACCGTTTCCAAAGGCAGCTTCCCATTCGTATTCAACGCTGTATCTATAAGCAAGATTAAATCCAAAGTTTTTAAATAACTGTGGGTTACCAAAACTAGCTTTGAACTTATGTTCTGGCGTATTGAAGTTAGTATTGAAATCAGGATATTTGTCAGTGTCGTGGTCTAAGTATGCGTAAGTATAATTAGCACTTAAATCAAAATCGGATAATACTTTAGTAGACAACCCTAAGGCAGCACCATATGATTTTATAACCGCTCTTGAGTTAGTGTAAGCACTGTAAGGAGTGAAGTCCCCATTAGCTACAGCTATTGCACCAATAGGCAGAGGAAGCCCCGGAGGAGTTCCATCATTAACATTTCCGTAGAGGGGAGCAACCACAATCTCTGTTGATAAAAAGTCATTGTAAGTACTATGGTAGGCGCTAAAGTCCACGATTAAGTTTTCAAATTTTCCACGATACCCAACTTCTAATGAAGTTACCTGCTCAGGAGTCGCTAAATCTGGATTAGCAACCTCAAGAGGCGAAGCACCACCAGACGCTGCAAATGCCTCAACCGAACTTAATGTGTATGAGTTCTCATAAGCAGAACGACCTGTTTGAGTTATTGAGCTAGGCGCGCCTTGTCCACCACTTAATAAATTAAGTAATCCTTGGCCTGCAACAGAAACTCCAAAGTCATTAGAATAACGATCTAAGTTGTTAGGAGCAGATCCTACAAGTAGAGCTCTACCAGCATTAAGTCCTATAAATAGATCTTGTGTTGTTGGGTTTCTAAATCCTGTTTGAACGGATGCTCTAAAGTTATGTCTTTGGTTTACAGTTAAACCAGCAGAGAATCTTGGAGAAATAAACCCGTCAAAGAATTCTGACTTGTCATAACGAACAGACCCTGTTAACTTAAGTTTCATTGCTTCATTTAAATCAACCTCTTTTTGGAGTTGTGAGTATAGTCCAAATTCAGAATACGAGATTGGTCCATTTTCAGGNNTCTACAACGTCAATCAAGTGACTAAAGTTGTAATTTGCATCTACGTGATAATATTTAGATTCATCTTGAAATTTAGATCCGGTTGTTAGGTCTGGATCATTTACACTTTGATCAAAAGCATTTTGAAATCCATCAGATCCTGGTAAGAAACGACCTGTATCCGCTGCACCTCTAGCTATTGCATGAGCTTGATCAGACGGAGCCCCTTGCAGAGTAGCGCCTAAATAAGTTCCAGCGTACTGACCAAACCATGTGTTATCATCTTTCCAAGCCCTGTTGATATTGATTCCTGTGAAAGTCATATCATAAGAGTCACCGGCATTATCAGCAACCATGTAGCCTCTTACAAAAAAGTTATCATTTTTGATTTCAAGTTTGTGTTGTTCTTGAAAAAAGTTTTTGATTGAATAGCGGTTGATTCCTTGGAACATTGTTGTACCTGTACCCATTTTACCAACATAAGCGATTTCAAAATCGTCTTCAAATGGACGGAAATATACACCCCAGTCTGCTTTGATGCTTTCTGCGTTGTAGTCAGTTAAATCCTCTTCGTTGTATCCTGTTCTACTGACAGCTACACTTGGTACTAAAGCACTAGCTCCAGCTGGAATTGCTCCAATTGATTCTAAAAATTGTGCTACGCCATTAATATTTGTAGAAACCTCATCGCCATAAACATTAATACCATTATAGTTCAGATTGGTTGCCCTTGTACCTCCAACCATATCACTATCAACTTCACTAGTTGCAGCCCAGTCATGTCCTTGAAGCCATCCAAAATTTACTTTAGCAGCAAACTTATCGCTAAATTTATGTGCCATACGGATTGAAAAATCTGTGTAAGCATTATCACCTGAAGCTTCTTGAGAAGTCATACCTCTTTTAAGGTTGGTACTAATGCCTTCTGAATCAAAAGGATTTTTACTTGTCATAAATAAAATTCCGTTAAAAGCATTAGCTCCGTATAGTGCAGATGATGCACCAGGAAGTAGTTCAACACTTTGAACATCAGTTTCAATCATTCCTACTAGATTACCAATTGGAAAATTTAATGCAGGTGTTGAGTTGTCCATACCATCTACTAACTGCATGAAACGAGTATTTGATACAGTGGCAAATCCACGAGTGTTAACAGATCGAAACGTTAAACTGTTTTGGTTAATGTCTACACCTTTCATGTTCTCTAGACCCCCATAAAAATCGACAGCCGGCGTAGTCTTGATGTCTTTGATTCCAAAACGCTCAACAGTTACTGGAGACTCAAAGATTCGCTCTGGAGTACGAGATGCAGAAATAACAACTTCGTCAAGAGCGCTACCTTCGTTCAAGGTTATAGATAGTGTTTGGTTATTTTTTGAGACTTGTTGTGAAAGAGATTCAAATCCAACACTACTAACTTGGATTGTAAAAGGAGGTGTTTCACTAGTACTTAGCGTGAAGTTTCCATCAAAGTCAGTCATGGTACCAGATGAAGTTCCAGTCACAATAATGTTTGCGCCAGCAAGTGGCATTCCGCTGTCGTCACTGACAGTTCCTTTAACTGTAGTTTGTGCAAAAGATGCAACACAGAAAAGTAAGGCAAAAGCCTTTAAAAATGTTTTCATAAATTAAATTGTTTTAATTCGGTTGTTTTTTAGTTGTACCAAATTTAATGATTAAATATTAAATAATTCTCAAATTAGGATACAAATATATACGTATGCTTAATTTATGAGAGCGATAATTAATAATTTATTAATGGTAATACCATACCAAATCACTGTGGATCAAGCTTTTTTGAGTAAAAAATTAGTCTAAGTAACTAGTTAGTTGAGTCGGTGTAATATATATTTAGTTTGGGGCTAATATCGGAGTTTTCAGACGTGCTTCCGTGAAGTATTACGCTTTTAGGGGACAAAACAGATCCCGATGGGACACTTTTAACATCGTTATCCTCTTGGAAATTCCTGGACCGAACAGCGCCAACATTTGATGATATGACCAGGCCAAGTTTTACATTAGTAGAATCATTTAAAATAATATTATTAATATGTTCAGTAAGTCTGATTTTATATTTTTTTTGTTCCAAACCCTCACTATTTGTATGCGAAGCTAAAGGAACTAAATGTGAGTATTTAGAATCAGCTGAAGATGAATTAACACTTTGGTCGAAAAAGTAATCAGCTAGAGGGATATTATTGTCTATATCATAGATATAAAGTCTGTTTGGTATATCAGAATTAGAAAGGGTTTCATCAACATAAAACTCTAGAAAGGCTTCATTAACTAATCGTTTCGCAGTAGTTATTCCATTAGTTAAATCTCTAAATTCATTTAAATAATCTTCTTGTGTAGATCCAAGTTCATCTTCAGTAAATAATTCTATTACAGCCATAGACCCTTCTCCGCCCTTGAGGTAAAGAAGATCATCTCCTTCTGAATCTGTAGAAGTGTCGTTAATTTGTTGTAAAACTGAAGGAGTAAAGTTATTTTCAAAAATATTAACCCTATTTCCAGAAAAAGTAAGCTCATAATTACCCTGTACAGAACTTGTCTCGTCTACTCCATCAATAGTAATGGTTTGATCATATGTGTAATAAAACATAAGATTTGCCCCTCCAGAGTTAAGGTCGAGTTGCATCATATGACCTTCTGTTCCTGTGATAGATTCTGTCTTGAAGTATAGTCCTCTAAAGTAATTGTAAAAGTTGTTTTCAGTTTCAAGAACGTCATCCCCTTCTCTTTCGAAAAAAATATTTTCCCAAAAACCTTCTGGGGGACTAAGGTTCAAGGGGTTGTCGTAAAGATGCAACCTTAAACTTGGATTTAAGTTGCTAGTCAATTCAAAATCCCCAGTTTCTTCATTAAAGGTTCCTAGTTCTACACTTTCAGAGCTTGGAAAATAATTTCCGTCAAAGTATAGTAGTTGCGACTCCAGCAAGGAAGGTTCAATTAATTGACCTGACTCAAGTGAACCGTTTGAATAATACTTTTGAGCGTCATCGATTCCAGCACCTGGATCAAAGTTTCTAAGCAAGAAATCATTTTTAAAGATAGAGAGCTTAATTGGACTTGATCCATAAAGCGAATCTAATTCATATGTTGTTATTTCATCGGATGTTGTAGAATTACTTGAAAAAGGAATCGTTAAAATAACAGAATCTAAAACAGTGTTGTCCCCAAAATTTGGAGTATAATCAGTTGGACGCATTTGCCCCACAAAACTAACATTGGATCCTCCGAAAACAGGATCATAGTAATAACCTAATAAATCATTTTCTAATTTATTTGACTCAAAAGGAGTTATTCTTTTGTTGTAGGTTTTTATTGGGTAGTTTTTGTATTGAATCTCGAAATCTGGCACGCCCACAATTCCTGTTCCAATTTCTGAGAACTCATTATCGCAGGAGAAGGATATCATGAATACAGCTAAAAGACATGTAAGCTTTGGTAAGATAGATTTAGTGTGGCTCATGTAAAATCGGTGCTTATTTTAATATTTTTGTGGTGTAGAAATCAGTGTATGCTTCTGTAAACGCTTCTGGATACTGATAGTCAAGTACTGGTTTTTTACAGTCAGCAAGGTAATCTTCAAGCTCTGCAGGAAGCTCCTGTGAGCCTTTTATTATTCCATCCGAAAAATCGACAGCAACCTTCATAAGGTTAGAGTAGTTAGGAGTTTTTAAACTTTCAACTTTAGCCTCATCAATTTCATCAAATTTAATTTTATCAATCAGACCACTATTTAAGTTGTCATCAAAACTCTGACTGTAAACAGACGTAACGACCTTACTTTCTTTAAATAATGGTTCATCTTTATAATATTGTTTTAGGTAAAGAGGTAATAATGAAGCTAGCCAACCGTGAACGTGAATTATATCCGGAGCCCAGTTTAGTTTTTTGACTGTTTCAATCACACCCTTGGCAAAGAAAATAGCACGTTCATCATTGTCATCAAACAGCTGTCCATTTTCATCCGTAAAAGTTGCTTTTCTTTTAAAATACTCTTCATTGTCGATAAAGTAAACTTGTATACGTTCTTTTGGGATAGACGCAACTTTGATGACCAGTGGCATATCTAAGTCATTAATTACCAAATTAATTCCTGAAAGCCTTATAACCTCGTGAAGTTGGTGTCTCCTCTCGTTAATATTTCCATAACGAGGCATGAATATTCGTATTTGACCACCTTGCTTATTTATCATTCTAGGCGCTTCGAACGACATAGAAGAAATTTCTGTTTCAGGTAAATAAGGCACCACTTCAGATGATACGTATAATACTCTCTTGTCTTTCATGTGAGTTATGTTTTAAGTATTTACTATAAAAGTTGTGCAAAAATACAAAATTTTATGCAGATTAATTGTAATACCTTAAGTTTGCATGCCGTTAATTATTTGCTAAATGCTAGTTTACAAAACAAAGGTTGACTTAGTTAACCGTATTAATAATTTAATGCAGCCTGATTTTTCACTCGGTTTTGTTCCTACCATGGGTGCTCTTCACCAGGGGCATTTGTCGCTAGTTAAATCAGCACTATCCAATAATAATTTCGTTGTGGTCAGTATTTTTGTTAACCCAACCCAATTCAATAGTACATCCGACTTAAGTAAATACCCGAGATCCCTGGCTCAAGACATTAAGATTTTGGAAACGGTTTCAAAAGATAAAATCTTGATTTATGCTCCAGAAATTGAGGATTTATATGGTTCCAAGGTGAAGTCAGAAAGCTTTAATTTTAGGGAGCTTGAATCAACAATGGAAGGCAATTCTCGACCTGGCCATTTTGATGGAGTTGGAACCATAGTTAAACGTTTGTTGCAAATAGTGAATCCAAACACAGCTTATTTTGGAGAGAAAGATTTTCAGCAACTTTTAATAATAAAAAAAATGGTAGAAGCTGAGGGCCTTCAAGTAAAGATCATAGGTTGCCCTACAGAGCGTGAGCCTAATGGTTTAGCAATGAGTTCTAGAAACAGCAGACTAAGCCCTGAAGAGTATCACGAGTCGGCAATGATTTATGAAATTTTAAAAACCGTTAAGCAAAAGCTTAACTCTGATGGCATACCATCTATATATGATTGGGTATTGAAACGATTTAATAATAACCCTTTATTTGAGCTTGATTACTTTCAAATTTCAGATATAGAATCTTTGGTGCCTGTCAAGGAAAAATTACCAAATAAAAAATATCGGGCATTTATTGCGGCATATATAGGAGGCGTCCGATTAATTGATAACATAGATTTAAATTAATTATATTTACCAACATGCAAATACAAGTAGTAAAGTCTAAAATTCACCGTGTAAAAGTTACTGGAGCTGATCTTAACTATATAGGGAGCATCACGATTGATGAAGATTTAATGGACGCAGCTAATATTATTCAAGGAGAAAAAATACAAGTAGTTAACAATAACAATGGGGAGAGATTGGATACATATGTAATTCCAGGCCCTAGAAACTCCGGGGAAATTACTTTAAACGGAGCTGCAGCACACAAAGTATCCATAGGAGATGTTTTAATACTAATAACTTACGCTTTTATGGAGATTGAAGAAGCTAAAGTCTTTAAGCCGTCTTTGGTTTTTCCTAACGAAATAAATAACTTATTACAATAAACATTGAATTCAAAACAGAAATCAATACTCAAAATAAGTATACCAATATTATTAAGTATTGTTGCGATTTGGTATTCGTTCTCAATAATTCCTATTGAAAATTTGATCAGCTCGTTTAAGGAAGCTAATTACACCTATGTTTTAATAGGAGCATTACTAGGGCTTTTAAGTCACTTATCTCGAGCTTATCGCTGGCGATTTCAACTTGAACCTATGGGTTATAAAATAAAATTAGGGAATAGTGTAATGGCAGTTTTTGCAGCTTATTTAATTAACTACAC
>ENA-UZWV01008833-UZWV01008833.1-metagenome-genome-assembly--contig:-Day-3-1m-contig-8833_pt1 | contig 10801 bp, 9 predicted proteins | sample MGYA00260342_ERZ794902 | MGnify/ENA metagenome assembly ERZ794902
TGGCCCGAAGATTCGCCGCCCAAGCTCCACCCTTCTGCGTTCATGAGCTCTTTGACGTAACGATCCCCGACTTTCGCCCTCGCCAAGCGAAGTCCACCCGCTTCCAGGGCTAGTTCCAAACCCATGTTCGTCATTAACGTACCAACGACCCCGGCATCCGAGTCGCCATTCGCTAAGCGATGCATGGCGAGGATGTACAACACGTCATCGCCCGTGAGCAACTCCCCTTGTGCGTTGACCATTTGCAGTCGGTCACCGTCACCGTCAAACGCGATGCCCATGTCCGCGTCTTCAGCGACAACACGTGCCTGAAGCGCTTCAGGCTCAGTGGAGCCCACACCCTCATTAATATTGTATCCGTCTGGTGTCGCGCCAATAACCACAGTCTCGGCACCCAACTCATCAAATACAGCGGGTGCAACGTGGTAGGTTGCACCATGGGCGCAGTCAATCACGAGTTTCAATCCTTTCAAACTCAAAGACTCTGGGAACGTCGCTTTACAATATTCGATATATCGACCGGCAGCATCGACAATACGACTGGCTTTGCCGAGCTGCTCAGAGTCTACAGTCGCCATGGGGCTGTCTATCATGGCTTCAATTTGCAACTCGAGGTCATCCGAAAGCTTACTGCCCTTGTCATTAAAGAACTTGATGCCATTGTCATAGTACGGATTGTGCGATGCGCTGATGACAATTCCGGCCTCTGCGTTTTGGGTTCGCGTCAATAAGGCGATCCCCGGTGTTGGCAGTGGGCCCAGTAACTTCACATTGGCACCTGCAGCGACGAGACCTGCCTGCAAGGCAGACTCGAGCATGTAGCCTGACACTCGCGTGTCTTTTCCGATCACTACCGTGGGCTTTGATCCGTCGGCACCGGCAAATACTTTCCCCGTCGCCCAACCTAACTTCAACATAAAGTCGGGGGTCACCGGCGAGTCACCCACACGCCCCCTAATTCCGTCAGTACCAAAATATTTCCGTGTCACAACTCCCCCTTTGTTGCACGCCATACAGCCAGTGAATCGGCCGTTTCTGCAACATCATGAACTCGAATAACCGATGCCCCACCCTGCGCAGCCAAAACCGCCAGCACCGCACTGGGTACAGTTCGATTAGAAGCCGGTCGGCCCGTAATGGCGCCGATCATAGACTTTCGAGAGAGTCCGACCAATAGCGGCAGTTCAAATGAGGCAAATTCACGCAGCCGGCGCAATATTTCGTAGTTTTGTGACACCGTCTTACCAAAACCAAAACCGGGATCGATAAGCACCCGGCTTCGCGCCATACCGGCTATGAGGCACTGCTCAACGCGTGCTTTGAGAAATGCCATCACGTCGCTGACCACGTCTTGATAGTCGGTGTGCGCCTGCATTCGCTCCGGCTCTGCCGACATGTGCATCAGTGAAACCGGCAAGTCCGCCTGTACTGCAATCTCGAGCGCACCAGCGCGTGTGAGCGCACGCACATCATTCAGCATCCCAATACCTGCTGTTGCGGCTTCTCGCATAACGACCGGGTTACTGGTGTCGACCGACAAAATAACATCCACGCGCGAGGACAGTAGCGCTATCGCGCCCATCACGCGGTCAAGCTCCTCTTGTGTGGAGACGGCTTCAGCCCCGGGTCGAGTGGACTCGCCACCAATATCCAGGATCACCGCACCATCGGCGACCATCTGGGATGCTCGCGCTAGAAGCTGATCTTCGAGGAGACCGTTGCTAGAGAGGAGCGCACCACCATCAGAAAAAGAATCGGGCGTCACGTTAAGAACGCCCATGATCTGGGGGGTATCCAGCGAAAGGTGGCGCCCGCCGCAGTTCAGGCTAAATGCCACGACTATTTAGTGTGTGATCGGATCGCCCACACTCTCGTCACCCGGCGAGGACGCTTCGGGACCCGATGGCGAATCTGAAGGACCGTCAGTCCAATCCGCCGGAGGACTGGGCTTGCGACCCTCCATAATTTCATCAATTTGCCCCGCGTCAATTGTTTCGAACTGCATCAACGCTTCAGCCATCATGTCCATCTTACTCCGATGCTCTTCAAGCAAACTGCGTGCGCTCTCATAGCACGCGTCGATAATTGACCGGACCTCTTTGTCGATGGCCCGCGCCGTCTCATCTGACATNNGCTTTTGAGGGCTGACCCGCAGAGCGCCCCAAGAATACCTCTTCGCCACCTTCGTCGTACAAAAGCGGGCCCATGGTGTCCGATAGACCCCACTTGGTCACCATATTGCGTGCGATTTCGGTCGCACGCTGAATATCGTTGGACGCACCGGTAGTAATGCCTTCTTTACCCAGCGTCATCTCTTCCGCAACACGCCCACCAAACAGGCTGGTGACCTGGCTGATAATGTGACGTCGCGTGTGACTGTAGCGGTCTTCCTCGGGCAAAAACATGGTCACGCCCAGTGCGCGTCCACGGGGAATAATCGAGACCTTATAGACCGGATCATGCTCAGGCATGAGTCGGCCCACAATAGCGTGCCCCGCCTCATGATATGCGGTGTTTAGTTTTTCTTTTTCGGACATCACCATTGAACGCCGCTCAGCGCCCATCATGATTTTGTCTTTCGCAAGCTCAAAGTGCTGCATACCGACCGAGCGCACACCCGCGCGCGCGGCAAAAAGGGCCGCCTCATTCACCAAGTTGGCAAGGTCTGCACCTGAAAACCCTGGCGTTCCTCGCGCAATTTTTGAGGCTTCCACATTTTCAGCGAGCGGCACTTTACGCATGTGCACTTTTAAGATTTGTTCACGGCCGCGAATATCAGGCAGGCCCACCGTCACTTGACGGTCGAAACGACCCGGACGTAACAAAGCGGGATCAAGCACGTCAGGGCGGTTAGTCGCAGCAATGACGATAACGCCATCATTTCCGCCAAAACCGTCCATCTCGACCAGCAACTGGTTCAGCGTCTGTTCACGTTCATCGTGTCCACCACCCAGGCCGGCACCGCGATGTCGTCCAACCGCATCGATCTCGTCGATAAAAATAATACAGGGGGACTGTTTCTTTGCCTGATCGAACATATCGCGGACGCGCGAGGCCCCCACACCGACAAACATCTCTACAAAGTCAGAACCAGAAATTGAGAAGAACGGGACTTTGGCCTCGCCCGCAATCGCTTTAGCGAGAAGCGTTTTTCCAGTCCCGGGTTGCCCCACCATTAATACGCCGCGCGGAATCCGACCGCCCAATTTTTGAAATCGGCTGGGATCGCGTAAAAATTCGACCAGCTCCTGAACGTCTTCCTTGGCCTCATCAACGCCTGCGACATCGGCGAAGGTGGTGGTAATTTGATCTTCGCCCATCAACTTTGCTTTGCTTTTACCAAAGCTCATCGGACCACCACGGCCACCGCCACCGCCCTGCATCTGCCGCATGAAAAACATGAAAACAGCCAAGATGATTAAAATCGGGAAGCTCGCTACAAGCAACTGGGTCCAAACAGACTGTTGCTCCGGCTGCTTACCTTCAACAACCACATTGTGGGTGAGAAGATCATCCATCAGCTTTGGATCTTCCACCATCGGTCGAATGGTCTCGAAATTTGACCCATCCTTCCGCTCGGCACTAATGGACAGCCCGTCAACGACTACCTTCGACAGGCGATCATTCTGCACCTCTTGAATAAACGCAGAGTAACCGACTTGCTCGTTTTTACCCTGTGTATTGAAGTTGTTGAACACCGACAACAGCACTGCTGCAATCGCGAGCCACAANNCACCCTATTTCAAGGATCTACGCGAATTTCTTGGTATTGGCTCTAACTGCGAAAACCTTTGGCCACCACGTAGACCTCTTTAGACCTTGGTCTGGACGCGGCAGGCTTTCGACTGTGGACCGTCAGAAAACGTTCGCGAACAGACTTAAGCCACTCGTCAAATCCCTCTCCATGAAATACTTTGGCCACAAAAACACCGCCTTGGGGGAGAATCTGCACCGCAAGATCGAGCGCTAGCTCGACTAAATACATCGCCTTGGGCTGATCCACACTGACAATACCACTCATATTAGGTGCCATATCTGAGAGCACAGCAGACGGAACACTCTCCCCAATAACGTGCTGAATGCGATCAAACACAGACTGCTCGGTAAAGTCACCTTCAATAAAATCAACGCCTGCCAAAGCGTCCATTGGAAGAATATCGCTAGCCACCACTCGGCCTTTATGTCCCACAAGGTGCGCGGCGACTTGGGACCAACCTCCAGGCGCACTGCCCAAATCAACCACTGTCATTCCCGGCCGTATAAACCGATCTTTGTCATTCAGTTCAAGAAGCTTATAGCAGGCTCTGGATCGATAGCCCTCGGCTTGCGCGCGCTGAACATAAACATCGTCGCGGTGTTCTTTGAGCCACGCCTTACTCGAACTACGCTTCTTTGCCATTTTGAAGGACTCCTGAACCAATGATCGGTAGAATACCAGTTCATGCACCAATCAACTCACCCCTTGAGAGTCGCAACGTGGAAAACCGATTACTGAAACAATACCGCGCCATTGCGCACAAACTTCATCCCATTGTAACTGTGGGCGGCCAAGGCTTAACCGAGGGCATTCAGATTGAACTCGATCGTGCACTGACAGATCACGAACTCGTTAAAATTAGAGTCAATGTGGGAGATCGAGAGGCCCGTGACACCATTATAAAAAGCCTCACAGAAATGTGCGCTGCGAAACTTGTCCAAAAGATAGGTCATACAGCGACACTGCTGCGGCATTCGCCGAATGCTGACCCACGGAAGTCAAACCTCCAACGCCCTCTTTGATGTCTAATGTCCTCGAATTTCCAAGTCGCGAGAAGCAAGCCTATGCGTTCTTAACCGAAAATCTCGCCGCGCTCCTCAAAGACAAAGGCGCCGACGAGACGTTGATCGCTCATGCCACAACCTTACTCCTCAAGGTCTATGGGGAAGCACAGGAAACCACTGATTTTTCGTTCTCAGTAGACCTACCTGATGGCCTGACGCCTGCGCAAATTGCAAAGCTGCAACAGGAAATAGAAGCGGGGGCCGACGCACAAAGGAGGCATCACCATTCGTTAATGATTCGAATGGCAGCGCAATTGCTCCTCACAGAACTCAAACTGTTTCAGTACGGACGCGAGGCGCCTCGTTAGAACATCGAAACCATTCCATGGACTGCAAATGCTGCAATCCATGCTAACGCGAGATAGCTCAACAGCAGCCGCACGGCAAAACCGGTCGACTTTGATTCTCTCGCAAGCAACGCGACTGTGGACACGCACTGCAGTGCAATCGTGAAAAACACCACCAGCGCCGCGCCAGATGCCGCAGTCAGCCCCGACTCTGTAATCCGCTCAGCAAGTGGCGCAGGGTCGTCGTCTGCGTTCTCGATACCAAAAATAGTGCCCAAAGTTCCCACGAACACCTCTCTGGCCAAAAACGAGGCTAAAATTGCAACGCCATAACGCCAGTCGAGTCCGAGCGGCTCGAAAACGGGCTGAATCCAAATACCTAAGGCCGCTAACCAAGAGGTCGACAGGTCCTCACCACCGTTGGGGAAGTAGCCCAGGAACCACACCACAACCGTAACAGTAAAAATAATACTGCCCGCTTTTTGTATAAAGTGCCCGGCCCGATTCACCGACGCATGAATAATGGGCAAAATGTTGGGTGCCCGATACGCAGGAAGCTCGAGTATGAAGGCCTGCTGGCGCGACTCTGACTCACCCAATCTGCTTGCAACGGAGGCCACGAGCAGTGCCGATACAATGCCAAAAAAATAAATACCGGACATGACCAGACCCTGCCAGCCTACCAGCCCACCAAAGGCCGTCGTATCGGGAATTAAGACCGTGATCAGCAGTGCGTACACGGGTAATCGCGCGGAGCACGGCATGAGTGGAATAGCAACGTAGGTCATCAGACGCTCTTGCCGGGACGACATCGTTCTTGCGGCATAAATAGCCGGTATCGCGCACGCCACCCCAGAAAGCAATGGCACAAAGCTTTTACCCGACAGACCAAAATAGCTCAATGGTCTGTGACAAATAAGCGCGGCTCTTGCGAGATACCCAGAGTCCTCTAAAGCACCGATAATCAACGTCAAAACAAAGATTTGAGGCACAAACACGAGGAAGGCACCGAGACCACCAAATACGGCATCCTCAAAAAAGTCCGCGAAAATGCCCTCAGGAACCAACGGTACTAGCCAGGCGCCAAGGCCCAAAATAAGTGCCTCGACACCGTCCATTAACGGTGCCGACCACGTAAAAATCGCCTGGAAGAACAGCGTCATAATAACAACAAAAGCCACGCCGCCAGAGGCAGTCCCAAGCAACCAGTTGTCAATCTTGGCCTGCCGACGCACTAATAATTCACCCTGAGGCACAAAACGATCGGCTATTTGTTGGGCCGATCCCTCAATGAGCGCATCGGGCGTGTCGGCCCAAGGCGATTGCGCGGTGCTTGTACTGAGCAGCGCCGCCTCGGCGGCCTCAACACCCTCACCGGTTCTCGCACTGACCGGCAACACAGGCACACCCAGCGACGCACGTAATCCGTCGAGATCAAGGGCAAGCTCATTGCGCTCAAGGATGTCCATCATGTTAAGCAGCACTACAAATGGCTTTTTCGACTGCGCGGCTTCGCGCGCCACCTGCAGGCAATAGGTCAGGCCTTTTTCGAGTCGGGTCGCATCCAGCACCATGGCGACGACTGCCGGTCGCTCGTCTGCCAGTGCGGAACGAAGGGCGTCTATTGCCACTTCTTCTTCACCAGAGATCGCACTTAACGAGTAGGTTCCCGGGAAATCCCAAACCTGTGTTCGGGCATCTGATCGCAATGCACCAGAGCCTACGTCAATCGTAATGCCAGGGTAGTTGGCCACCTTATGCTGCAACCCGGTTAATCGGTTAAATAGCGCGCTCTTCCCTGAATTTGGTGCACCCACCAGCAGCACATTTTTCATGATGCAGTGTCGTCCGAGACAATAACGAGGTCGGCCGTTTCCTTATCAAGACTGTAGGTCGCATTACCCAGGGCGAAAACGCGGGGCGCTCCAAAACCAGGTTGAAGGAGGCAACTGACCGACTGCCCCTGGCGAAAGCCAATATCGATTAACCGCTGTGCGGCAGCATTATCCGTGCCGCCGGCTACCGAGCTCACATGTGCAGACGCACCTACTGAAAGAGACCAAAGGCTCATCAAATTTCGGGTATTAGACATGGCAGTCAGACCGTCACCTCGACGTCAGAGGTGGCGCACCTGTTCAATCTCGTAATAAATATCACCACTCGGCGCCTTGACGACAACCTCATCGCCCTCTGACTTACCGACGAGCGCTCGCGCAATGGGTGAACTCACAGAAATCATATTTTGCTTAACGTCTGCTTCGTCCTCACCCACAATGCGATAAGTGACTTGAGAGTCGTCATCAACGTTTATCAAATCGACGGTCGCCCCAAATAGAACGCGACCAGTAGGCGTGAGTGCCAAAATATCGATGACCTGCGCGTTCGATAACTTGTATTCAAGCTCCTTAATTCGCCCCTCGGCAAAGCTCTGCTGCTCACGCGCCGCGTGATACTCCGCATTTTCCTTGAGGTCGCCGTGCTCTCGCGCCTCGGCGATCGCTGCGACAATACGCGGCCTGTCGACCTTCTTTAATCGCTCAAGCTCTTCTCGCAGTGTCGCCTCGCCTGCGACCGTCATTGGGACTTTATTCATTTGCCAAACTCACATGTAAGTCTTGCAGCCTGCGGACCTGCCCATCAGGTTCTCGCTCCAACGACATACATATGGCGTCGGCTGCCGCTAAAGTCGTAGTGTAGAACACCTGATGCTGCTCGGCACTCGACCGAATAGATGCCGAATCAAGAATCGCCGTTCGACCCTCGGTCGTATTGATAATGAGTGACGCTTCGTCGTTCTTAATCAGGTCAACAATATGCGGTCGTCCTTCCGCAACCTTATTCACCAAACGCACTTCCAGGCCCGAGTCCTTCAGTGCAGCAGCAGTGCCCTTGGTTGCTGCGAGCGTAAAACCAGCATCGACAAGGCGCTTGGCGACATCAATTGCGGCGGCTTTATCCGCGTCTCGCACACTAAACAAGGCCAATCCAGACTGTGGCGTAACATCTCCCGCACCCAACTGAGCCTTTGCAAAAGCGTCGGCAAAGGTCAGCCCAGTACCCATTACCTCACCCGTAGATTTCATCTCTGGCCCGAGAATAGGATCAATACCGGGGAACTTGTTAAAGGGCAACACCGCTTCCTTAACGCTAAAGTAACTCGGCACCACTTCCTTCGTGAATCCCTGCGCTTGGAGTGATTGACCGGCCATGCAGCGGGCAGCAATTTTCGCCAGTGAAACGCCAATGGCTTTAGACACGAAAGGGACTGTCCGCGACGCACGCGGATTGACCTCGATCACAAAGATCTCATCGTCCTGCCAGGCCAGCTGAACATTCATCAGTCCCTTCACCTCAAGCGCAATGGCCATTGCCTTCACAATATCGCGCATCTCATCTTGAACGTCAGCCGGCAAACTGTAGGGCGGTAGTGAACAGGCAGAGTCCCCCGAGTGAATGCCCGCCTGCTCAATGTGCTGCATAATCGAACCAATGACCACGTGCTGACCGTCCGAGACCGCATCAATATCGACCTCTATCGCGGCACTTAAAAAGCTATCCAACAAGACAGGAGAGTCGTCAGAAACCTGAACGGCGTCGCGCATGTAGCGCAACAGGTCCTCTTTGCGATAGACAATTTCCATCGCACGACCTCCCAGAACATAAGAGGGGCGAACAACGAGAGGGAAACCAATATTTTCTGCAGCTGCCACGGCCGCATCGACACTTCTCACCGTCGTATTTGCAGGCTGAAGCAAGTCCAGCTCTTGAATCATTTTTTGGAATCGCTCGCGGTCTTCTGCGCGATCAATCTGATCCGGCGTTGTGCCAATAATAGGGACGCCCGCGGACTCTAAGTCTCGCGCTAATTTAAGCGGCGTCTGACCACCGAACTGAACAATGACACCCTTGGGCTTTTCAAGATCAACAATCTCCAGCACGTCCTCTAACGTCACCGGCTCAAAGAACAAACGATCCGACGTGTCGTAGTCGGTCGAGACAGTCTCCGGATTGCAGTTGATCATGATGGTCTCATAGCCGTCCTCCGCCATCGCTTGGGCCGCGTGAACACAGCAGTAATCAAACTCAATACCCTGACCAATCCGATTGGGACCACCACCCAACACAATGATCTTCTCTCGATCACTTGGCGCGGCTTCACACTCCTCTTCGTAGGTGGAGTACATGTAGGCAGTGGCAGACGAAAATTCAGCAGCGCAGGTATCAACTCGCTTGTAGACGGGCCGCAAACTGAGGTGGTGACGACGATCGCGGACTGCATGTTCGGAAACTTCCAGCACGGTTGCGATACGCTTATCCGAAAATCCCTTCCGCTTGAGTGCGCGGAGATCGTTGTAGGTCAACGCGTCAAGCGAGCAACCTTGAAGCGCTTCTTCACGTCGAACGATGTCTTCAATTTGAACCAAAAACCAGGGATCAACCCCGGAGTAGCCGTAGATTTCCTCGAGGGACAGGTCGGCGCGAAATGCATCGGCAAGGTACCAGATGCGATCTGCGCCGGGATGCGTCAGCTGCTTGATCAATTCAACGCGTGAATCATTGTCTGTCACAACGAGCCGCGGCTCGAAGCCTGCCGATCCAACCTCGAGACCGCGCAATGCTTTCTGCATAGACTCCTGGAACGTACGTCCAATCGCCATGACCTCACCCACAGACTTCATTTGGGTCGTTAATCGAGCATCTGCGGTCGCAAATTTTTCAAATGCAAAACGAGGCACCTTTGTAACAACGTAATCAATTGCGGGTTCAAAAGAGGCCGGCGTAACGCCACCGGTAATATCATTCGCCAACTCATCCAGTGTGTAACCCACAGCTAACTTTGCCGCCACCTTCGCAATGGGAAAACCGGTCGCTTTTGATGCAAGCGCCGAAGACCGCGAGACCCTGGGATTCATCTCGATAACCACGATGCGGCCTGTATCTGGACATTGGCCAAACTGTACGTTGGAACCACCGGTCTCAACACCTATCTCACGCAATACCGCCAAAGAGGCGTTTCGCATGACCTGATATTCTTTGTCGGTCAGCGTCTGTGCAGGAGCCACAGTGATCGAGTCACCCGTATGCACGCCCATTGCATCAAGGTTTTCGATCGAACAAACGATAATACAATTATCGTTCTTGTCTCGAACCACCTCCATTTCAAACTCTTTCCAACCAATCAATGACTCGTCAATTAACAACTCATTGGTCGGTGATAACTCGAATCCGCGTTTGCAAATTGTCTCGAACTCGACACGGTTGTAGGCAATGCCACCGCCGGATCCACCCATCGTAAAGGACGGCCGAATAATACACGGGAAACCCACCTTCTCCAGGACGCCAAAAGCCTCTTCCAGCGTGTGCGCAATCTCCGCGCGAGGGGTTTCTAGACCAATCTTCTTCATCGCGACATCGAACTTTTCGCGATCCTCAGCTTTGTCGATGGCCTCTTGAGTGGCGCCAATCATCTCAACGTTGTACTTCGCAAGTACACCCTCAGCGTCGAGCTTCAGCGCACAGTTCAGTGCGGTCTGACCACCCATGGTCGGCAGCAATGCACTGGGTCGCTCTTTCTCAATTATCTTCGCAACCGTTTGCCACTCTACGGGTTCAATATAGGTCGCGTCCGCCATCGCGGGGTCCGTCATAATGGTGGCTGGGTTGGAGTTCACCAAAATAACGCGATATCCCTC
>ENA-UZWV01014221-UZWV01014221.1-metagenome-genome-assembly--contig:-Day-3-1m-contig-14221_pt1 | contig 10786 bp, 10 predicted proteins | sample MGYA00260342_ERZ794902 | MGnify/ENA metagenome assembly ERZ794902
CTGTTTTTAAATTATTAGATAGTTTAAAGGGATTTACTGAAGTACAACTTAGTACATTAGTTACAGAAATACTTAACTATAACCGGTCTAAAACTAGTACATTAGGATTTAGATTAGAAAATAAAGAAACTTTAGTTGAATCAAGAAATATAGAAGTATTTGATACACCTGAAGATATTAACAACGTAGAAGAGGACTATATGGTTCTCGGATATGTCCAATCAGGATATGTAGGAGATAATTAATGGCAATAACTTTAAGAGCAGACAAAGGCGATCCGTTAACATATGCAGAGATGGATGGCAATTTTGTAGACCTAAACACTAGAGTTATAAGTGTAACAAATCTTGCATCAACTCCTGTACAATGGGATAGCATACAAAACAAACCAGAATTATTTGGCGGCAACTATACCTTTTTAACTAACAAACCAACTATTCCTGTTAATTTACAGGACTTGGATAATTGTTCAAATACTGGTGCTACTGTTGGTCAAGTACTTCAATGGAGCGGGACAGAATGGTCACCAGCAGACGAAAGTACTTCTGTAGATTTATCTTCTTATATTCAGAGTGGAACAGCTAACGCTATTACAGAAAATATGATTTTTGAAGATGTAGTTACATCTAGAGAACTTGCAGACGGCGCAGTAGACACTAGTGTAGATACTCATTTAAATCAAAGTACAGCAACTTCTAATCAAATTTTAAGCTGGGACGGTAGCGATTATGAATGGGTAGATCAAGCAGGATCAGGAGCTTCGTATTCAGATACTGACGCAATTGCAGCAGTGGTTGGTTCAGATCTAGACATGGGCGGAAACAAAGTATTGTTTGGTAACGTGTATTCTACAGAAGGTAACTTACCAGATGCTTCATCATACCACGGTATGTTTGCACACGTACACGGAACAGGTGCTGCATATTTTGCACACGGTGGACAATGGGTACAACTTGCTAATAATGCAGATCTTGGTAGCAGTTCATTTAGTGGAAGTTATAATGATTTAACAAATAAACCTACATTATTTGATGGAGCATATTCGTCATTAAGCGGACAACCTACTATACCAGTAGATGTTAATGAGCTTACAGATGACGATGGACTACTAGGCGGAGGCGGCGGCGGCTCGTCTTATACTAATAGTAATGTAGATAGTCATCTAAATCAAAGTACAGCAAGTTCTGGACAAATACTAAGTTGGGACGGTTCAGACTATGCATGGGTAGCAGATCAAACAGCAGCAGCACTTGCAAATGCAAGTGGAGTTTCATATGATTTAGCAGATCCAACAAACACTGTTATACTTTATTCAGGTGATGCAGGGACCGAAGCAACTTTTGCTGGTGATGTTGTTAAAAGAGACGGCACAGTAATTGTTGATGTTTCAAGTTCTAGTACTACGTTTACTGGTACTTTACTTGGTACAACTGCTGGTAATAGTACTACACCAACAGGTTCGCATACAATACTCGATGTAGGTACCGATGGCACTGACGGTAGTTTAACAATCAATAATATTACAGCTAACGGCACTGTTAACTTTAGTGATGCAACAGTTACTATTAGTAACTTTACAAGTGCTGGTGCTGGCAACTTATCATTAGATAGTGCAGCAAGTGTAAACATTACAGCAACAGACGATGTAAACATTAATGGCACAGCAAATTTTGATAGTGTATTTAAATTAGCACCATTAAGTGCTGCACCATTAAATCCTGATCCAGGAACATTTGCAGTAGCTGATAATGTTAGCTGGGATCCTGCTTCAGCAGCTGGCAGTAGACCTTACCCTGTATTTTGGGACGGTCAACTTTGGGTAAATCTATATTAAGGTAGAAATGAATGGAAAAAGAGTATTCAGTAGTAGCAGTATCAAGAGAACACTTACCTGATTTAGAAGCAGAAATTACTGCAAGCTCAGGAGAAGGACCTATACCTAATAGAAGTGTTGATATTGCTAACGCCCGTGTAGGTTCAAAAATACAAACACACTTTATGCTCACTGACGAAGAAGCTGCTGCACTACGATTAGATTCAAGAGTACGTGCAGTAGAAGAACCTCCAGAAAATAGAGATGACATTCAAATAGGATTAAATGCTAGTCAAAATAATACATTTTATAGAGGCGACAATAGTGCAACAGTAAATGTAAATTGGGGACTAAGACGTTGTATTGAAGAAACTAACGTATATGCTTCTTCAACTACTGCCGCAGGCAATTATACATATTCTTTAACTGGTAAAGGTGTTGATATCGTAATACAGGATAGCGGCGTAGATCTAAATCATCCTGAATGGTTAGATGCAGACGGAGTATCTAGATTTCAAATGGTAGATTGGTATCAAGAACTTGGAGTATCATCTAATATAGATGCTAATTTTTATGAAGATTACGACGGACACGGTACTCACTGTGCAGGTATAGCAGCTGGTAGAACTTATGGTTGGGCAAAAGATGCTCATATATATTCACAAAAATTAGCTGGATTAGAAGGAACTAATGATCCTGGAAATGGTATATCTATGTCTAATTCTTTTGATTCTATAAGAGTATGGCATAATAACAAAACAAACGGTCGACCAACTGTTGTGAATATGAGTTGGGGATATAGTACAACGGATACAGGCGATCCAACTGGCGGTACATATAGAGGAACGCCTTGGACATTTTCTACACAAACAGAAATACAGTTATGGGACGACTATGGTATTGTTTCAAAATTTAGCGGTGGCGACGATGATGACTTCCGCAAAATGCCAATACAAATACCAAGCATTGATGCAGAAGTAGAAGATATGATTACTGATGGTATTCATATATGCATTGCTTCTGGCAACGATTATTATAAAGCAGATATTCCAACAGGCTCTGATTATAATAACTCAGTTCAGTTCGCCAACTCTGGAACTATATATTATCATAGGCCAGGTTCACCTTATAGTGCTAATGCATTTAACGTAGGTAATATTGATTCTGCAGTCACATCGAATACTGACAAGACAGCTTCGTCTAGTAAAAAAGGTCCTGGCGTTAACTTTTGGGCACCCGGATCAGATATACAAAGTACATGTAGTATAAATTATAATACTGCTAAATTTACAGCATTAGATTATCCACAAGATACAAATTTTAATATAATGAATATAGGCGGAACATCTATGGCTGCTCCTCAAGTTGCAGGTGTATTAGCACAATACTTAGAATCTCGTCCTAATTTAACACCTGAACGCTTAACAGAAATTATGATTGCTGATTCTAAGTCAGTAATAAACGAAACAGCAAATAACGATACTGATTATAGATCCTTTAGTACTAGTATTATGGGATCTCCAAATAGAATGATGTACTCTAAATATAATCAACTAAACCCATATACTATAACTACAGAAGTAGTACCACAAACTACATACGATATTAGTGTGTCAACATCAGGCGCATCTCATTATGTATTAACAGGAAGTGATATTAATGGATCATTTAATTCTCAAAACGATCCTGGTATAGAAGTTTATCAAGGAAATATATTAAGGTTTACTCTAAGTACAAGTGGACATCCGTTCTATATCAAAACTGCTGCGGTAACAGGAACAGGCTCTACCGTAACAACTGGCGTTACTAATAACGGATATGAATCTGGCGTGTGTACTTGGGACACAACAGGTATTACACCTGGCACTTATTATTATATCTGTCAGTTTCATGGCTCAATGGTAGGTCAAATTACTATTTCATCAGAAGAATAATGATATGCCCAAGTATGCTCAAGGTAAATTTAAATTAAAAAATCCTGAAAAATATATAGGTAATAAAACTCCAACATATCGCAGTAGTTGGGAGTTTGCATTTATGAAATTCTGTGACGAACATCCTAGTGTAACACAATGGGCAAGCGAAGCAGTAAAAATTCCTTATAGGCATCCTCTTACTGGAAAACAAACAATATATGTACCAGACTTTTTTATTGCATATGCTGGCAAGACTGGAAAAAGCAAAGTTGAACTTATTGAAGTAAAACCAGAAAATCAATCAATAAAAGAGAAGACAGGTAGGAGCCGAGCTAATCAAGCTCATTGGATTATCAATCAAGCCAAGTGGGAAGCAGCAAGAGCATGGTGTAAACAACAAGGAATATTTTTTAGAATTGTTACTGAAAATGACATTTTTCATAACGGCAAAAGAAAATAATGGCTGTAATTATAAGTCCTCACAATAGCATCTTTGTACATATTCCTAAAACAGGCGGCAGCAGTATACAAAAATGGTTATTAGATAACACATCTAGCCAAGTAACAAAAGCTACTAAGCATCACACATTACAGGCACTTGAAGCAAAGTACGGAAGGTTTAACTTTAGTTTTACAGTTGTACGAAATCCTTGGGATTGGTGTGTAAGCTGGTATTTCTTTACTAGAGATAGAGCGTTACGCAGGATTAAACATCCTAGAGAAAAAGGTAAATTTAGTTTAGAATACAATCAACAAGTTCTAGAAAACTTTGAAAAAGGCTTTGAATACTTTATAGAAAAAACACAATTAAAAGATCAACATCATAGGACTATAGGTGTATCCTATATTATGAAATTAGAAAATATAAACCACGACATACAACTTCTAAAAGATAAATTTAATATTAAACAAGAGTTACCATACTTAAATACCTCGTCTAGAAACAAAGATTATAGAGAATATTATAACGATAATACCAAACAAATAGTAGCAAATAAGTTTAAAAACGATATTAAAACATTTAAGTACAAATTCTGATAAATAAAACTAGCATATAATGGAATAGATTGATGACTAAAAAACTAGAAGAATTATTAGATTTGCCTGATTCAAAAGAAATTATTGAAAAGGCAGTATCACAAGAAAAAGAACAGCAAAGTCATGAAGTGGATAGACAACAAGAAACTATGCGTGATATAGCTGAGTTTGATAAGATTGCAGGAGCATTACCAGCAGTAAAAGGACTTGGTCAAAAAGCAGACGAGGAACTTGAAGACATTGCATCACGTGCGTTAGAAGCATATGACGATTTAATGGACTTAGGAATGAATGTTGAAAGTCGTTATGCTAGTAGAGTATTTGAAGTAGCAGGCGGAATGTTAAAAACATCATTAGATGCTAAGACTGCTAAACTAGATAAAAAGTTAAAAATGATTGAGCTACAACTTAAAAAAGACAAAATGGATAGAGATTCTAATGCAAATGGTGCAGGAGATGTTATTCATGGCGAAAATTATATGGTTACTGACAGAAATAGTCTACTTGAGAAGCTAAAAGGTCTCGATAAAGATAAATAATATATAATAGGACAATACGCAATGAAATCTTTTACAGAATATTTAACAGAGTCTAAAAAGGCTTACCCATTTAAAATAGCAATCGCTGGCGAGTTACCAGACGGTTTTAACGACCATTTAAAAACTTGTTTAGAAAGATTTAAAGTATCTAATATAACAACTGGTAAAAAAACACCAATACAAGAACGTCCTTTAGACTTTCCAAATTTACATAATATGGAAGTTACACATTTTGAAGCAGAGTTAACATACCCAACAACTGCTCAAGTGTTAGGTGAATACTTAGATAGTTGTTGCGATTGCCCAGCTGGACACATTGTTGTACGCGGCCAAGGTGATCCGTTAGAAGATGCACAAGGTACTCCAGTACCAGATACGTATGAAGTAAAGTTAACTCAAGAAGATATGGGCGGCGAGTCTGCACAAGAATCCGTAGCAGGCGATAGAGTAATGGACTTACTTAAAGAGTTAGAAGTAGCTCGTAAAGAAAGAGAACATGACCCAGCTGCTGCTGCACCAGTAGGCGAAAGCAGCGATATAAAGAATGAAGAGAATGCTACATCAGTAGTAGGAGGAAAATAACAATGGATATGAAAAAACTTATAGAATCTATAGATGAATGTGGAATAAATGAAATGCCTGGTATGCCAGCAGTTCCGCCACAAGAAGTAGACAAAGGAAATCCGGTAACAGTAAATGTGTCAATGAATGCAAGTGGTAAAGAGCATGTAGCAGACTTATTAGACATGATGAAAAATGCAGGGTTAGGTGGCGCAGAAGCAGTAGGTGCTAAGACACTTTCTCCACGTATGGATATGGAACGTTTAGCAGGTATTATGGATGATCCAGAAATTCCAGGCAAAGACGATGTACCAGGCGATTCAGATACAACAGACAGTAGCTGTAATGATGACTTAGATATGGACGAAGATGGATATGCTAACGCTCCAGATACAAGAGTAGGCGATATGCAAGATGTTACACCTGATGGTGATGACTTACATCGTTCAAAAGCTCGTAAAGCAATTCGCACTAATGATCCTGCGTTAGAAAATATTAAAGCTGATCTATATGCAGCATTAAGCGAAAAGAAAGCTAAGCCAGACTTTTTAGACTTAGATGACGACGACAACAAAAAAGAGCCAATGAAGAAAGCAGCTAAAGATGCAAAAGTAAAAGAAGACGACAAAAAAGGTTGTCCAAAATGCAAAGGCAAGACACTGCTAAAAGCATGTTCAAGCTGCGGCTGTAGCTAATAACAAAAGATAACCAGCAAACTCAATAGCACCTCCGGGTGCTATTTTTTTGGTTAAATACTAGTATGGCAGCATCATTAGACGGCGTCTTAATTAAGAAGGCGAATAAAACAGAAACCTTTACAGAAGAGCATATTGCAGATCTGCAAAAATGTATGGATCCTGATGAAGGATATTTGCACTTTGCAAAACATTTTGCTTTTATACAACATCCTGTAAGAGGTAAGTTATTATTTGATCCTTACGAATATCAGCTACGACTAATGCACAGCTATCATAACTATCGCTTTAACATTAATATGATGCCTAGACAGACAGGCAAAACTACATGTGCTAGTATCTATCTAGCATGGTATGCTATGTTTAATCCAGATCAAACTATTCTTGTAGCAGCACACAAATACACAGGTGCACAAGAGATTATGTCGCGCATACGTTTTGTATATGAAACTTGCCCCGATCATATTAGAGCAGGTGTTACTAGTTACAATAAACAATCAATTGAATTTGAAAACGGCTCACGTATTGTAGCACAAACTACAACAGGTAATACAGGGCGTGGTATGAGTATATCATTACTATACTGTGACGAGTTTGCATTNNGAAGAGTTTTGGACATCAATATCACCTACACTAGCAACAGGTGGCCGTGCTATTATTACTAGCACACCAAACTCAGACGAAGACACCTTTGCTATGATTTGGAAACAAGCAGAAGAAAAGTTTGATGCGCACGGTAACGAACAAGAGTTAGGTATAAACGGATTTCATAGTTTTGTTGCAGAATGGAGCGAGCATCCAGACAGAGATGACAAGTGGAAAGAAGAAGAAATTGGACGTATTGGCGAAGAAAAGTTTAGACGTGAGTACGGCTGTGAGTTCTTAGTATTTGACGAAACACTAATTAATTCAATTAAACTTAGTGTTATGGAAGGTCAAAAACCTATATTAAATATGGGACAAACACGTTGGTATAAAAAACCAACTAACCAATATACATATGCTATAGGATTAGATCCTAGCATGGGCACCGGTGGCGACAATGCTGCTATACAAGTGTTCGAGTTGCCTAGTTATGAGCAAGTAGCAGAATGGCAACACAATCAAACAGGGATCCCAGGACAAGTAAGAGTACTATCAGATATATGCAAATACATCGAAAGCGAAACAAGAAATCCAAATGGAATATATTGGTCAGTCGAAAATAACGGCATTGGCGAAGCAGCACTAATCGTTATAAACGATTTTGGGGAAGAGAATATACCAGGACTATTTGTGTCTGAACCTATTCGAAAAGGACATGTGCGAAAGTTTCGAAAAGGATTTAATACTACACACAGTACAAAAATTACAGCATGTAGTCGTATGAAAACAATGATTGAAAACGATAAAATGACTGTAAGTAGTAAAACTCTATTATCAGAGTTAAAAGGTTTCGTAGCAACAGGTAGTAGCTTCCAAGCAAAGTCTGGAATGACAGACGACTTAGTTAGTGCTACTTTATTATGTATTAGAATGATGGCTGTTCTTAAAGACTGGGATCCTAGAATATACAATACGTTTAATCAAGCAGAACAAGATGAAGATTATGAAGCACCAATGCCAATCTTCATTAGTAGCAACTTTGGATAAATAATATTAATATGAACAAACTTGATCAAACAGCAAATGAATTATTTTCAAAGATACGTGGGCGATTTGCCAATGTAACTATTGGAGACGGCGAAGGAAATGTAGTAAATGATCCTACTCAAGCAAGATTTTTTGAATTTCCTTATAACGACAAAACACAAGACCTAGGTAATGTAAGTATATCATTATCAGAAGAAGATGGTGTTGTAGTAATGTACCATAAAGGTGTTGTAGAAAATGCTGTTTCAAAAAGTTTATGGTTTGATTTTTTAAAGGAATTAAGATCTTTTTCAAAGAAAAGAATGTTATCGTTTAATACTAGAGACATTACAAAATCAAATTTAGAGAAAAGAGATTATAAATACCTTGCAACAAAGACTGGGGACGACAACATGAATGAATCAAAATTATACGGAACTAGCCGCATTAGCTATCAGAATGTAGGTGAAGCACGTATTATGATTAAGCACACAGAAAGCATTAATCAAGAAACAACAGCAGGACGTACACGTAGTATTGGAAAAATATATATTGAAAGTGCAGATGGCGAAAGATTTAGATATCCATACAAACACCTAAGTGGTGCTAGAGCAATGGCACGTCATGTTGCTGAAGGCGGACATGCATATGACGACTTTGGTAAGCATATTGTAAGCCTTTCAGAGGAAATGGCTAAACTACGTAAATTTAAAAACTACATGGGTCGTTCAGCAGTAATGGCAGAAAGTTTAGCAGGATACACAGATATCGTTAAAGAGCGTATTGCTACAGTTAAGAAAACAATCGAGTCATTACAAAAGCCAGCATACTACAAAGAAACATTTGAAGCATTTGAAACCCCAGTATTAGAAGATGTTCCAAGTGATGTTGCAGAAAATTGGATTGACCAATTAACTATTAAACAGTTTAACGAAGAACTAGCAGATGTATTTCCGTACATTTACAATCTAGTAAGTGAAGCAACTAAAGCAAAAGAGCTTGGTCCAGACGAATTAGACGAAGTTGCAGGACCAGACAAATGCTGGCCTGGACATAGAAAAGTTGGTACACAAAAAGGTACTGGTAAGAATGCAGGCAAGCGTGTAAACAAGTGTAAGAAGATTGAGTCAGAAGAAGAAGTTGAAGAGTCAGGCTTACAACGTTACACAGGTATCAAGAAGTATGGCAAAAAAGGTTTTGAAGAATTACAAAAAGCCGGACGTGAAGGTGCAAGTGAAGAAGAAAAAGGCGCTATTAAAGACAAGTATCTAAGTAAAGAAGAAATAGAACTTGAAGCAGCATTTGAAAAATCAATGGGCCAATTTGGTGAAGATGACACTAACGAAGCAGACGAAGGCAAAGTAGGAACTATGGCATTGTTTGTTACCGATCAAGATGGTGGCGAACACGAAGTAGAAGTTGAAGTTGAAATTAAAAACGGTAAGCCAGAGATAGTTGCTAATACATTACCTGGACCAGAAGACATGCTTTATTGGGATGACGCCGATATTCAACAACAGGCTATTGACGCAATGCGCGACGGTGATATTGAGTTTGACGAAGGCAATGCATACGCACATGCTGTAAAGAAAGCTAAAATGAATGGCAAGAAAAAAGGCGACAAAATTGACGGTCCAGACGGTGACGAAATTACACTTGAAAAGGACGAAAAGACCCCATTAGGCGAGTTCATATTATCATACTATGATAGACAAATAGGCGAGTTTCCAAAAGGCGAAACAGCAGTATTAACTATGATTGAAAAAGATTATGGCGAAGAGTTCATAGAACCCGCAAAGGCGTTTATTGAAAAGATTAATTCTTTATATGATGACTACCAAATGCAAGCTCAACCGCAGCAAATGGAAGTAGGAGTTGAAGATAACGTTAACAGAATGAGAGAATTAGCAGGTTTAAGGTAATCTGCTAATAATCATAAGTTTTTAAGTTTTTCTTTAAAAAAGACTTGACATTGTTTGTAGAGATGTTATACTAATAACTGTGCTACAAACACTAAAAGGCACAAGAGTAACAATGTAGTTGCTCTGCATATAGGCATTATTATAGGAGAAAAGGCACTATGGCATCATTAGCAGAAATCCGAGCGAAGCTCAAAGAACAAGAAACCCGCTCATCAGGCGGTGGACAAAATCAAGGTCCAAACCCAATTTACCCATTTTGGAATATGAAAGAAGGAGAGAGTTCAACTCTACGTTTCCTTCCAGACGGCAACGAAGATAATACTTTCTTCTGGGCAGAACGTTTGATGATTAAACTTCCATTTGCGGGTATCAAAGGCGATACAGGCAGTAAGCCTGTACAAGTACAAATTCCATGTATGGAAATGTACGGCGAAACATGTAATATTCTAAATGAAGTACGTGGTTGGTTTAAAGACTCAAGTCTAGAAGACATGGGTCGTAAGTATTGGAAAAAGCGTTCATACGTATTCCAAGGCTTTGTAACTGACAATCCACTTGCAGACGATCAATCACCTGAGAACCCTGTTCGTAGGTTTATTATTGGTCCGCAAATCTTTAATATCATTAAGCAAGCACTTATGGATCCAGACATGGAAGAATTACCAACAGATTATACTGCTGGTGTAGACTT
>ENA-UZWV01005777-UZWV01005777.1-metagenome-genome-assembly--contig:-Day-3-1m-contig-5777_pt1 | contig 10781 bp, 10 predicted proteins | sample MGYA00260342_ERZ794902 | MGnify/ENA metagenome assembly ERZ794902
GGCAGATCCTGCTCCGTCTGTTCCAAATATCAGGTCTGTGGATACGGTAAATTTATTTCCGGAAATGTTGTCTTCAAACGAAGCTATCTTGTTTTCAAAGTCTACATCTGTACAGCGTTTTTGAAATTCGATTGTGACATTGTCAAGTGCTTCAGCTTCGTCTAAAAGAAGAGCGGTTAGTAATTCTCTAGATATTGAATTTATAGCTTCGTTTTCACGGCCACTATAATTTGATAGAAAGGTGTTTCCTTTAATATCGTGTACCATTCGGCCATGCATAGGAATACATAAAGAATACACTTTTGCTTCTAAACCAACCATTTTAATAGCTTTAAGACCACGATTTGAAAAAGCCAAGTTAATAGATCGTCCAGCGCTAATATCTACAGTCCTCAAGTCTGGACGCATTTCAATCATATGAACTTTGAATCCACGCTGTCCAAGCCTTAGGGCAAGTAGAGACCCACAAAGTCCAGCTCCAATAATCAATATGTTTTCTTGTTTAGCCATTTAGAATATTTTTTAATATTTCAACCATTTTAAAAACATCTTCGAAAGAATTATAAAACGGTACAGGTGCACAACGTATGACATCTGGAGTTCTCCAGTCAGTTATCACATGTGCCTCTGTAAGTTTTGTGTGTAAAGATTTATTAGCATTTTTAACCTGTATCGATAGTTGACAACCTCGTTGCTTTGGATCTTTTGGGGTAATGATTGAAATATTCTTATTGTTTAATTTTAGAATAAGATATTCCAAATAGCCAGTAAGTTGTTTTGACTTTTTAATCAGAGAAGGCATTCCTACTTCACTAAATAGTGCTAAAGATGCTTTTATTGCAGCCATAGACAAGATAGGAGGGTTACTTAATTGCCAGCCTTCTGCACCTGGAGTGATATCTAAGGGTTGTCGCATGTCAAAACGTGTTTTTTTATTTTGACTCCACCAACCAGAAAAACGCTTTAAAGTCTGATCGTGTGCGTAACGTTCATGAACGAAAACTCCACCCAGACTTCCAGGACCTGAGTTCATATATTTATAAGTACACCATGCAGCAAAGTCTACCCCACTTTGGTGAAGGTTGGGCTGAATGTTTCCAACTCCATGCGCTAAATCAATACCTACCTTACATCCTTTTTTATGACCTAATTCACAAATTTTTTTTAGATCTAAATATTGTCCGGTGTAGTAATTGACACCGCCAATCAAAAGTAATGCGATTTCATGACCATGTTTATGAAGTATTGATTCTAGATCCACTATATTTAAAAGTGTCTCACCTTTTCGAGGTGACCATTCAATCAAAGACTCTGATGGGTTATGCCCATGGTATTTTAGTTGAGTTTCTACCGCATATCGATCGGATGGAAACGCATCACTCTCAATGAGAATTTTGTATTTTAACTCATTTGGTTGATAGAAAGAGACCATTAATAAATGTAAGTTTGTTGTTAAAGTATTCATTATGACGACTTCTATGGGTTTGGCACCTACAATTTTAGCCATTGTTTCTGTAAGGAATTCGTGATATGGCATCCAAGGATTTTTAGCTTCAAAATGACCCTCTACACCCAGGTTAGCCCAGTCATCTAGTTCTTGCTGAATATAGTTTTTAGTTTCTTTAGGCTGGAGACCGAGAGAATTTCCAGTGAAATATAACCATTCTTCTCCATTTTGGTTTTTAGGGATGTGGAACTTAGCACGGTAATGAGCCAAAGGATCTTTGAGGTCTTGATCTTTTGCATACTCGATTCCTGGCTTATAACTTGACAATTCGATTAAATTAGAGTTATTCCAAAAATAAGCATTTTAGGTTTATAACAAAATGGATAATTTAAAGTTTGCCACCTTATTTTAACAAATGTTTATATTTTCGTTGAAATTTCTTTAATCTTGGAATAGAAATATTTCTAACATAAGGATTATTTGGATGAAGTCGTTCGAAGTCTTGGTGGTAATCTTCACCTTTCCAGAATTTTAAAAATGGATATACTTCAGCAGCTATAGTTACATTTAACTTTTTTGTGAGTTGTTTTTTTTTATTGATAATTTTTTCTTTTTGATTTTCGTTCTGATAAAAAATAATAGAACGATATTGGGATCCATTATCTGGTCCTTGTCCATTAACTTGTGTTATGTCTTGTGATCCAAAATAGACATCTAAAAGAGTTGAAAAGCTAACAATATTTGGGTCATATAATACTTCAACAGCTTCTGCGTGCCCTGTTCTTCCTGTATTGCTTAGCTGGTAAGTTGGATGTTCGGTGTGACCTCCTGAATAACCATTGATTACTTCGTTTACACCACTGACACTTTCATAGATTGCCTCGACACACCAAAAGCAACCACTAGCAAAATAGGCTTTGGCTAAGCCATTTTGAACAGGGACTTCAATGGGTTTGGAATTAATTATAGCTTCTTGCTTTTCGTTAGTTGTATTGGTTTGACAACTTACAATGGTAAGGTTTAAACTTACAATTAAGGATAATATCGTCTTCATTTTTATTTCAAAATTACATTCCTTTTTTTTTAAAGATGTGAAAGTTATATTAAATAAAAAAAGCCTTCATTTTAATGAAGGCTTTAAAGAAATTGTATGACAGTAATTAAAGTTTAGAAAATAGTTTTTCCATTTTCACTTTCTGTTCGTCTGCCAATGTAGCATCAACCAAAATTCTTCCACTGTGTTCATCGGTGATAATCTTTTTACGTGATGCAATTTCCATTTGAATTTGAGGAGGAATTGTAAAGTATGATCCACCTGATGCACCTCTTTCAATTGGTACAATAGCTAAACCATTCTTCACACTAGCACGTATTTTTGTATATGAAGCCACTAATCTTGTTTCGATTTTCGTCTTGTAATCATCAGACTTAGAAAGTAATAGTTTTTCTTCTTTTTCAGTCTCAGCAAGAATTGCATTTAGATCTGATTTTTTGTGCTTTAAATGGGTTTCACGTTCATTTAAGCGTTCAGTTGTTCCAATAATGACCTCATTTTTTTGTTCAATTTGAGCGCTAAATTCTTTAATGTGCTTTTCAGCTAATTGAATTTCTAATTCTTGGAATTCAACTTCTTTGCTTAATGAGTTAAATTCACGATTGTTACGAACGTTTTTTTGTTGTTCGCTATATTTCTTAATCAAACCTTTAGCTTCTTCAATAAGATTCTTTTTTGATTTGATTTGACCATCAACATCGGATAAACTATCTTGCAATTTCTTGACTCTTAGCTTAAAACCTTCAACATCGTCTTCTAGGTCACGCACTTCCAGCGGGAGTTCGCCGCGTACGTTTCTAATTTCATCAATTCTTGAGTCAATTAGTTGTAAATCATAAAGAGCTCTTAATCGTTCCTCTACGGTTAATTCTTTCTTTTTAGCCATGTTTATGTATACTTTACGGGATTTGTATTTATCGTTGATAAAACGACTGCAAAATTAGTAATTTTTTTCTTAAGATACGCAACTAAAATATTTTTTATGTGCTGTTCACTTTCATAGTGTCCAATATCAATTAACAAAAGTTTGTTCTCCGCTTTAAAAAAATCATGATATTTTAAGTCTGAAGTAATAAAGGCCTGAGCTCCAGATGATTTAGCAGCATCTATTGCGAAGCTGCCTGAACCCCCTAATACAGCTACTTTTTTGATTTTTGTATTTAATATCCCAGAGTGTCTCACTAAATTAGAGTTAATTTTTGTTTTGACAAATTTCAAAAATTCAAGACTGCTCATAGGGTTTTCTAATACTCCAAACATTCCTATTCCAATTTGTTGATTAGTGTTTTCAAGTGTAATTATTTCATATGCAACTTCTTCATAAGGATGGTTTAGGTTTAACGTTTCTAAAACAAATTTTTCTAGATGTTTTTCAAAACAAATATTAATTTGGATCTCTTTTTCTTTTTGTAAAATGTGTTTCTTTCCAACAACAGGATTAGAGTTTTCGTTTCCCTTAAATGTACCCTCACCGATAACATTAAAACTACTATTGTTGTAATTCCCAATAGCTCCAGCTCCAGCTTTAAATAAGGCATTTCTAACAGTTTCAGCATTTTTTTCTGGTACGTAAGTAGTTAGTTGTTTTATTGTACCAGCTTGTGGGATAAGTACTTTTTTATCCTTAATTCCAAAAATTTCACAGAGGCCCGCGTTTGAACCTTCAAATGCATTGTCTAATGCAGTATGAATTGCATAAATTGCAATTTTATTTTCAATTGCTTTTAAGATTACTCTCTCAACGTAGCTATTTCCAGTTATTTTTTTTAAACCATCAAATATAATTGGGTGAAAGCTAACAATCAAGTTACATTTTTTTTCAATCGCTTCATCAATAACTTCTTCAAGTGTATCTAAGGTGACTAGTACACCTGTAAGCTCTGTATTTTTATTTCCAACTATAAGGCCTACGTTGTCAAATTTTTCAGCATATGCAGTAGGGGCTAAGTACTCAAGGTGAGTTATAATATCATCAACTATCATAAATTTTTGTTTAGGATCAAATATAAAATAATTACTTTCGTTGTAATGAAGCTTTTGAGAAAAATATTACTTCCATTTGTACCTATCTACTATGTCGTGGTATTTTTAAGGAATAAATTTTATGATTGGTCTTTTTTAAATACTTACTGTTATAATTTTCCAGTGATTTGTGTTGGAAATTTATCAGTTGGGGGAACAGGAAAATCTCCGATGGTTGAATATTTGGTTTCATTTTTAAAGAATAAATATCAATTAGCTGCATTAAGTCGTGGATATGGACGTGATTCAAAAGGGTTTATTCTAGCTGACTTACATTCAACATCAAAAGTCCTTGGAGATGAACCCTTCCAGTTATTTAATAAGTTTAGAGACATAATAGTTGCTGTTGATTCTGACCGTCAAAATGGATTAGCTCTTTTAAAAAAAATTAAACCTTCAATTGAAGTAGTATTACTAGACGATGCTTTTCAGCATAGAAGTGTTACTGCAGGGTTGAATATTCTACTTACTACTTTTGATCAGCTTTATTGCAATGATTGTGTATTACCTGCAGGAAATTTGAGAGAACCTAAGTCGGGTGCAAAACGAGCACACGCGATTGTTATAACTAAAAGTCCTCAGAGTTTAAGTAAGGATAGTAAATCAAAAATTATAAACCAAATGAACACTCTACCTAATCAGGAGGTTTTTTTTAGTAGTATTCAATATGCTAATGTGATAATATCATCTACCTCGACGATTTCTATTGATGAATTAAGGGGTGTTCGTTTTACTTTAGTAACTGGCATTGCAGACCCAACTCCGCTCATTACACATTTAAAGTCAATAGGGCTATACTTTGATCATTTAAAATTTAAAGACCATCATGAGTTTTCTAATTCAGAACGAGAACTAATTTATTCGAAACCTATAGTTTTGACAACAGAAAAAGATTACTCTCGTTTAATTTCTGAAACTCCTAATAAAGTTTATTATTTACCAATTCAATTGGAAATTGACAGATCAGACGCGTTTCAGAAATTAGTCGAAAGTTACGTTAAAAAAACATTGACTAATTGATGTGTTTTTGGGCTTTGTAAGAAGATCTGACCAATGCACTGCTTTCAACATGACGGAAACCTAATTCTAATCCAATTGTTTCGTATTCCTTGAACTGATCTGGGGTAATAAACTGCTTGACCGGTAAATGTTTTTTACTTGGCTGTAAGTATTGGCCGATAGTGACTACATCTACATCCGCATTTCTAATATCATGTAGTGTTTGAATAATTTCGCTTCGTGTTTCCCCAAGACCAAGCATAAGACCTGTCTTTGTGCGTCGTTGCCCATTATCTTTTAAGTATTTTAAAACACCAAGACTTTTTTCATATTTAGCCTGAATTCGTACCTCTCTAGTGAGGCGCTTAACGGTCTCCATGTTGTGAGAAACAACTTCTGGGGCAACTTTAATAATTCGGTCAATATGTTTTTCAATCCCCTGAAAATCTGGTATTAAAGTTTCCATTGTTGTATTTGGGTTCATGCGTCTAACCGCTTTAACTGTTTCAGCCCACATAATACTTCCCATATCTTTAAGGTCATCTCTGTCAACGCTTGTAAGAACAGCGTGTTTGATATTCATTATTTTGATTGATCTTGCCACTTTTTCAGGCTCATCCCAATCAATATTTTCTGGTCGCCCCGTTTTAACTCCACAAAACCCACAAGATCGAGTACAAACATTTCCTAAAATCATAAATGTAGCGGTCCCTTCGCCCCAGCATTCACCCATATTTGGGCAACTTCCAGAGGTGCAAATAGTATTAAGCTTATATTTATCGACAAGACCTCTTAGTTCAGTGTATTTTTTGCCAGTAGGCAGTTTTACACGAAGCCATTTAGGTTTGGATTGCCGAATAACCGGATCTAAAAGAGTTTCAACAGCCATAAATTCAATTTATAAATACAAAGATACAAAGTATTATTAAAAAAATTACAAAATTGTAAGATACCATACACTAAAACAAATCAAAAATAGAATACCAAAATAGCTTAAGATATGCATGAATCTTGAAGGATGATATTGTTTTGGAGTGTGTTTACTAGAAATTAGAATGTAATTAGCTAATGCATAAAATGGAGCAGTTAAAAATGAGATAATTGTAGCAACTTTAATTAATCCACCCATATTTGAATTAAAATAAAAAATAATAATTAAAGTTCCAAGAATAAGTGCTAAACTCCACCACAAATAGCCCTTTTTTAAACGTTTTCTAAATATTAGTTCAATAGTTTTATTCATAGTTCTTGGGGATGCATCAAGGGTTGTTATAGTAGTGCTAAACATAGTTGTTAATGCGGCGACTCCAATTAGTAAATAGGCCCAGCTTCCAATATTTTGAGTGTACATTTCTATAAACTGTACAGAAAAGACTCCTGCACTGCTACTAAAGCTAGTTCCAGTGGCATGCATGGTTAGGGCTCCAAGACTTACAAAGCAAATTCCTAATACTATTGTGCCTATGTATCCAATATTAAAATCTAGAAGTGTTGTTTTAGAATCTAGTTTGTTTACAGAATTTCTTTCCTTCTCTATAGTCCATATGGAATGCCACACTGAGATATCTAATGGTGCTGGCATCCATCCCATAAAGGCGATTAAAAATGTAATTTCTATACTTCCTTTTGGGACATATTGAGCAATTTGAATAGTGCCATTAAAATTACAAAATACCATTAACGTTGCAGCTAAAGTGGTTAAGGTTAGCGTGATAACAATGACTTTAATTAAAACATCTAATAATTTGTATTTTCCAATATTCAAAATAATGAAGCAAAGGCTAAGAATGACAACAGTCCAAATCTTTACACTTATTAGATCTCCAAAAATTGTAGTAGCTATCCCTGCAGTTACGATAGATACTGCTGACTGAATCGTAAACATGGTGAAGAACGTTAAGATTCCGTAAATTTTCAAAATCCCTTTACCAAGTTTTTGGTATCCTTCTAATAGACTCTCTCCAGTTGCACTTGCATATCGAGGTCCATACTGAAAAAATGGGTATTTGATTAAATGAATTATTAATAAAGCCCAAAGTAAACCAAATCCAAAATCCGCTCCAGATCGGGTGCACTGTACTAAGTGCGAGACTCCAATAGCAGCACCAGCAAAAAGTAGTCCTGGCCCTAGTTTTTGAATCACTTGTTTAATTTTTTAGATAAAATTATCTCGGCCAATAGCTTTTTTGCTCTTAGTAGTTTTATTTTCACATTATTTACAGGTGCTTTAATTTCTTTCGAAATTTCAATGTAAGACAGTTCTTGAAAATAACGTAAGTTTATGACCTGCTGATAGTGTGGTTTTAATTTCTTGATATCCTTTAATAATTCTGCTAAGTTTTGCTTTTTTATTAGCTTGTCTTCAGGGGAAGGAGCTTCATCCATAATCCAGTAAAGCCGATCCTGATCTTCTTCAGAGGTTTGATTACGAAAAGATATCTTTTGTTTACGTAAGCTATCAGAATGTGTATTTTTGGCAATCGCAATTAGCCAAGTTTTGAATTTGAATTTGTTATCAAATGTTTTAATTTTTTCAAAGGCTTTTGAAAATGTCTGAATAGTTATATCTTCAGTGTCATTTTCATTATTTAAACGTTTAATTAAAAATCCATAAACATCGTTCCAAAAAGTATGTAATAATACATTAAAGGCAATTTGATCATTTTGCTTGGCTTTTTGAATTACATCATTTATTTCCAAAAGAGTAAATTTTTAAGAGCTAAAATTAAGTTGTCAAATGAGTTTAAGCTTTATTAATTATTTCTAATTATGTTGAGGTTCTGAACAGTTTGCATATTGTTCAGGCGTTTTCCCACAAAATCCACACGCTTCTCCATCTTTATTTAGCATCGGATTTTGACTTGCGCAAGTTCCTGCAAATTCACCATCTTTTTTTGCCCATAATTTTATACATATACCAGCTACAGCAATGCCTAAAATTGCGAGTGTAATTAATAATAATATCATCTTTTTTTTTCAAAGATACACTTTTCAACATAAGCTAAAAAACCTATATAATTATGTTCTAGTGAGAAAAGAACAAAATATAGTAGAAAAGAAAACTACCTACAAAATATTTACTTCGCTCTCTAACACAATGTCAAAAATAATTAAAATAGCTTCTTGTATTTTTTTTGAAAGTTCAAGTATATCTTTTCCAGAAGCATTCCCATAATTTACCAATACAAGTGCTTGTTTTTCATGAACTCCATAGTTTCCTATTCTTTTACCTTTAAACCCAGCAACCTCAATTAGCCATCCAGCTGGAACTTTCACTGAACTTTCTGTGAATTTATAATGGGGTATTTTTGGAAATTTATTTTTTAAAACTTTAAAACGCTCAATAGAAATTATAGGGTTTTTGAAAAAACTCCCACTATTCCCAATCACTTTGGGGTTTGGTAGTTTTGAATTCCTGATTGAAATAACTGCTTTTGAAATATCTTGAATGGTTGGATTATCAATTCCAATATTTTTTAGTTCATTCTCGATTGTTCCATAGTTTTTTTTAAGTTTGTGATGTAAGGTACTTAATTCAAATATCACAGAAGTAATAATGTATTTATCTTTCAATTCTTCTTTAAAAATAGAATTTCTGTAACCAAAATTACAATCATCTTTTACAAAAGTACGTTGTTCTTGAGTTTTAATATCCATCGCTTCACAGCTGACAAACACGTCTTTTAATTCAACTCCATAAGCACCAATATTTTGAATAGGAGCTGTACCTACATTTCCAGGAATTAACGATAAGTTTTCAATCCCACCATAGTTTTTTTTAAGACTCCAACTTACAAAATCGTGCCAGTTTTCACCAGCTGCAACTTTAACTCTAATATTATTCTTGAAAATTGAAACAACTTCAATTCCTTTAATGTTAATGTGTAGAACTAATGCGTCTGGATCTTCTGTAAGTAACATATTACTACCTCCGCCAAGAACAAGTAAATTAGATGAATTTATTGCTAATACTTTAGCTAAATCTAGTTCAGATCCGACAGAAGCAAATTCTTTTGCTTTCACATCCATTCCAAATGTATTTAAATGTTTGAGCGATATATTTTTTTTAATCAACATTGAGAGTTATATTCAGTGATTGCTGCTTTTAAGATAGCTGCTGAGGTTTTTAAATCTTCTTTATTTAAAACATACGCAATACGAACTTGATTTTTNNCCAAGTCCTTTAGTTGAGTAAAAGCCAGCTGCTGGAGCCACCATTATGGTTTGGTTGTTTAGTCTAAATTTTTCTAGCATCCACTGTGCGAAATTATCAGTGTCGGAGACAGGTAGTTCAGCAATACAATAAAAAGCACCGTTCGGGATTGCAACTATTACTCCGTCAATTTTATTAAGTTCTTCCACTAATATGTTTCTCCGCTCAACATACTCGTTGATAACTTCATTGAAGTAATTTGTAGGAGTTTCTAATGCTGCTTCACTAGCAATTAATCCATAAGTTGGAGGAGATAATCTAGCTTGAGCAAACTTTAGGGCAGTATTAAGTACTGATTTGTTTCTTGTTACTATACACCCAATTCTTGCGCCACACATGCTGTATCTTTTAGAAACAGAGTCAATTATTATTGCATTGGACTCAATACCTTCCTGCTGCATAATTGAAAAGTGTTCAAGGCCATCATATGTAAATTCACGATAAACTTCGTCTGCAATTAGAAATAGATCATGTTTTTTAACTAGAATCGCTAATTCTCTTATCTCATCCTTACTGTAGAGATACCCTGTTGGATTTCCTGGATTACAAATTAATATTGCTTTTGTTTTGGGTGTTATCAATGCTTCAAAATCAGAGATAGATGGTAATGAAAAATTAGAATCAATTTCAGAAAGAATAGGTATTACTGTCACTCCTTGAGCTATAGAAAATCCATTGTAATTTGCATAAAAAGGTTCAGGAATAATTACTTCGTCTCCCAAGTCCATAATACTGCCAAAAGTAAACAGAAGTGCCTCACTTCCACCTGTAGTAATTATTATGTTGTCAGCATCTATCTCGATGTCATTTTTTCTATAGTATTGTGAAAGTTTTCTGCGATAAGTTTCTGATCCTTCAGAGCGGCTATACTTTAAAACATCTAAATTTGAATTTTTAATTGCATTGAGTGCAATTTTAGGAGTTTTTATATCCGGTTGACCAATGTTTAAGTGAAATACTTTGACGCCTTCTTTTTTAGCTTTCTCTGCGTATGGCACAAGTTTACGGATCGGTGATAGAGGCATCGCAACCCCTTTTTTAGAAAT
>ENA-UZWV01007771-UZWV01007771.1-metagenome-genome-assembly--contig:-Day-3-1m-contig-7771_pt2 | contig 10768 bp, 9 predicted proteins | sample MGYA00260342_ERZ794902 | MGnify/ENA metagenome assembly ERZ794902
AAATTAAAAAGATTTGAAAATCCTTTCCCAATAATTAGAAATAAAGACCCTAAATCTACCTCTTCTTCGTTGTTATTTTGTTTTGACATTGTTTTTGTTTTGTTATAATATTTGTTATAATATTTGTTCTAATATTTTTTGAGTAATGGCATATGTTGGGGTAACACCCGTCATTCCTAGACCTCCCGAGGCTAATGTTGCTCCTGTTTCTAGAGGGTTATCAGACGCATAATAGGCGTACCTTACTTTTACATTTTCAGAAATGTTCCCTCTAATTTTAGAAGCAGATTGTATGGCTTTTTGATAATGAGCTCCTTCCATTTCTAACCCAATAACATTCCAACTAGAATCATGAAAAAAGGAGAGTAAATCTTTATTTTGTAATGAAGTTCCTAAAACAGAAATCATAGATCCGTCAAAAACATTCACTCCAAAACCTTCCAAATCTTCTTTAGATAACTCATTTGTAAAAGGATAATTGTCTGCCGTACCTTCAAAAATATGTGCAGACGGAATCATAATATCTCCTTTTCCTCCCTCTAAAACTCCAGCTTTACCCATAATAGAAACAGATTGTACATCCAGAAAATTATTTGTTTTATCAATCTTATAGGGTTTTAACAACTCGTCCATCGTTTCATAAGCCTGTTCCCCAAAAGCATAATCCATTACAATAATAACTGCATCCTCTTTCAGAGAGTTTACTTGTGTAAACGATGAAACCTTAAAGTTTATTTTATGGGTATCTATTATCTGTACATTGATATTCGTCCCCGAAGTGTCTTTTATATAAATCAATCCATTTTTGGAGGCGTAATCTTTTACTTTTTTTTGTAATGGTTTACTGTCTGCATTACTCAATAATTGATACAGTTCAAATCCTTTGTTTTTTTGAGCTTCTTCTGGCAGCGCCCCCTGTGCATAAATCGCATTTAAAACACTGTGCATATTTGCACTAATAATATGGATTGGCCTGTGTAAAAGTTTATTTTCTTTTAAAATAGATTTGATATTATTTGCCCAAATTTCTCCATAAATATGGTGTCCGATTTCTTCTATTAATACGGAACTAAAGGTAACCGTTCTTTTCTTTTGTAATAATACTTCATCAATCCCTAATTTCCCCAACCAATAAATCAAATGAAAAAATCGATCTTTGTTGTCTGCTGTTTGAAAGATTTTATGAATGGCGATTACTTCATCAAAAGTTCTTCCTAATATGTTCCCCAAATGCGCAATGGAAACCTCTCTTTCCTCTTCAGAAATAACTTTATTCAAAATAACAATTTCCTCCAAGTGTTTCCATTCTCGAACAAAATCTTTTCCTCCATTTAGAGTCACTCTTTTTTGAATTTTATGGGATTCAATAAATAAAAAAGTCAAATGTGTAAGGATGTCATAGATTTCAGATCTTCCACGTGTAATTTCGATGTTCATTTGATTCTTATCAATTCGATAACAATTTCTTCTTCTTTTAGGAGGAATTATAGTTTCAAAATGAGATTCATTATACCCTTCATCTGCAGTTAAATTGATAAATTGACATTCTTCAATTCCTTGCGGAAGTCGTTCTATTACATAAGCCAATCCATTTAACTCTATTCTATCTTCAGCAATAGAACCGTAAATCTCTGGCCTTAAAGAAAGCAAGGATTTACGCAAAGTCTCTCCCGAAACCCCCATTGGTTTATAAAACCCCCTGCTGAATAAATGTCGCATGGAAATGTATAACTTTTCTATCGCATTCGTAGACTCTTGAGCCCTTGTCCTTTCTATTTTTTTTACTTTTGCCATTCTATTTTTAGTATCAAAGATATAATTATTTAGCAGATAACAACCGCTTATACATCTCTTGGTTCTGCAATAATAGTACTGCTTCTTTTATGACGGTATCATTTTTTAAATTATGATGGTACACCCCTTCTTGATAATAGTATCTTTTTAAAATTTCTTCTTTGAGAATTTTTTTTAAAATATCCTTGTTTTTGGAGATATCAGCAATTTTATCCTGTAATAACTTTTTTTTAATTCCTTTATATTCTGTAGCAATATTTTTTGTAGAGAGTGAATTGTAAGCTCCCTTAAATAATGATTCTTGCTTTGTTATAAATGTGGTATCTGATTGTAAATATTTGATAAATCGCTTAAAGTCACCCTCTTTAAAATCAAAATCAATTCTCGTTGCTATTGAAGGATTTTGATAATAATAATTTGTTACATAATTAAAAATTGCTCTAGACTTTACTAAGGTTTTGGTAGCTTCTGTACTTTTAGAACGTTTCATTTTTATATCAGGTAGAATTCCACCACCGTCATAAACAATTCTTCCATTTGAAGTTTTAAACTCATTAATGCCTTGGTCTGAAAATTTAGGAATCGTTCCTTTTGCATCTCTATTGGCATAATCCAATTCTTGAATACACCTCCCACTCGGAGTATAATATTTAGAAATGGTTAGTTTCAATTGAGTTCCATAGGTAAGTTTTCTATAACTTTGAACCAACCCTTTCCCAAAAGAGCGTTCTCCCATGATGATAGCTCTATCATAGTCTTGTAAAGCCCCACTTACAATCTCTGAAGCAGATGCAGAACGCCTATTTACTAAAACTACAATTGGGATTTCTAAATCTAAAGGCTTGTTTGAAGCTTTGTAAGTGGTACTCCATTTTTTAACTTTTGCTTTTGTTTTTACAATTACCTTCCCTTTTGGTAAAAAAAAGTTGGCAATATTAATCGATTCAAATAAGGATCCTCCGGGGTTAGATCGCAAGTCAAAAACCAATCGTTGCATTCCTTGATTTTTTAACTTTTGAAATGCTTTTTTTACTTCTGAAGAAGCCCTGCTATTAAAACCAGTTAATGCGATATATCCTGTTTCTGAATCAATCATTTCCGCAAAAGGAACGGCTTTCATAATTATTTTATCTCTTGAGATTTCTTTTTTTATGACCTCTCCTTGTCTCAATATTTGAAATGTAACCCTACTGTTCGGGATTCCTTTTAAAAACAAAGAAAGTTGATCTCTTTCCATATTTTGGAGCGATTGCCCATCTATGGATATAATGAGATCTCCTGCTTTTAAACCCGCTCTATCTGCAGAATACCCCTTGTAAACTTCGTTAATTTGAATCCCTTTTTTTGAATAATATGTAGAAACACCAATTCCTCCATATTCTCCTTCTTTTCTTATTCTAGCATCTTCAACCTCTTGCTCATCATAAAAAACAGTGTAGGGATCCAGATCCTTTAACGTATTTTTGATCGCCTTATTGGTCAATTCTGCAGGGTTAATCTCGTCTATATAATACATGTTTAACTCCTTAAACAGGGTATTGTAGATTTCTATCTGTTTTGCAACTTCAAAAAACTTAGATGTAAATGAAAAGAACAAGAAAATAATCCCAAGGATAAGAATAAAAACTGTTTTTTTTGAAAGCGTAAATTTCATCATTTTTATTCTTTTTTTGTTTGGTCTAGAAAGAGCCCTAACAATTTTTCCATCTTTAAAAAGAGCTCTTGATAAGGAACCTCTGCTTTACCAATATACGAAATCATAAACACATAGGGATTCTCTAAATGATTGTATACGATTCCTTTTTGCAAACGATAACTCTCTCGCATTAATCTCTTTATTCGATTTCTATCAACCGCTAACTTAAAATTTCTTTTTGCAACAGAAACACCAACTTGAGCAGGAAAGTTGGAGGTATGCGCTGTTTGTAAAAAAATCATTCTTAAAGGAAAGACTTTCACAGAGCTACCTTTCTGATAAAGACTTTCTATCAGTTTTTTACTTTTTAAACGTTCTTCTTTTCCTAAAGTATGCTTCATTAGTACAAACTTAATGGAATTCATCAACTTTTAATAGATTTTATATGGTTAACTTTGTTTCGAGCGCAATATTTAATCGCACACTTTTTGGAGAAAAATAGAGTAGATTTAAACAATAGTAATTAAATTTGTTTAATTTTATACAAATTAGAAGGATTTAAAAAACCTTAATAATTGAATTTATAAATAGAAAGCATGAAACAAGACCTCTTTCAAGCCCCTGATTATTATAATCTTGATGATTTACTTACAGAAGAACATCAGTTAATACGAAGTGTTGCTAGAGATTGGGTAAAGCGAGATATTTCACCGATTATCGAAGAATATGCTCAAAAAGCTGAATTCCCTTCTCAAATCATAACAGGTTTGTCAGAGATCGGCGCTTTTGGACCTTATATTCCAGAAGAATATGGAGGTGCAGGCTTAGACCAAATCTCTTATGGTTTAATTATGCAAGAAATAGAACGAGGAGATTCAGGAGTTCGTTCAACTGCCTCTGTTCAATCTTCATTAGTCATGTACCCTATTTTTAAATATGGAAATGAAGAACAACGTAAAAAATACCTGCCAAAATTAGCTTCAGGAGAATGGATGGGATGTTTTGGTTTAACAGAGCCAAATCACGGATCTAATCCTTCGGGAATGGAGACAAAGTTTAAGGATATGGGGGATCATTATCTTTTAAACGGTGCTAAAATGTGGATTTCCAATGCGCCTTTTGCACAAATTGCGGTGGTTTGGGCAAAAAATGAAAAAGGCAGAATTTACGGACTGATTGTAGAGCGAGGTATGGAAGGTTTTTCTACTCCAGAAACACATCATAAATGGTCTTTACGAGCTTCTGCAACTGGTGAGCTTATTTTTGATAATGTAAAGGTTCCAAAAGAAAATTTATTACCCAATAAATCTGGACTTGGCGCTCCTTTGGGCTGTTTAGACTCCGCTAGATATGGAATTGCATGGGGAGCAATAGGAGCTGCGATGGATTGCTATGATACAGCATTGCGTTACGTAAAAGAACGAGAACAATTTGGAAAACCAATTGGTCAATTTCAACTACAACAAAAGAAATTAGCAGAAATGATTACAGAAATTACCAAAGCACAATTGTTAGCCTGGCGTTTAGGAACTTTAAAAAATGAGGGGAAGGCAACTTCTGCTCAAATATCTATGGCAAAAAGAAACAATGTAGCCATGGCAATTGACATTGCAAGAGAAGCGAGACAAATGTTAGGTGGTATGGGAATTACTGGCGAATATTCGATCATGCGTCATATGATGAATTTAGAGAGTGTGATTACTTATGAAGGTACACACGACATCCATCTTCTAATTACCGGACTGGACGTTACTGGCTTGAATGCTTTTAAGTAATTAATGAGGTAATGATTTGTTTAAACTAGGTTTTTTTGTAAAATTAATAAACAATTCTCTCCCTTTTCTATTTCCAAAAGAATTATAACAACCTTCCAATTTCTTGATATTGAAGTACTGCGGAAACAATTTTTCGTATTCTTTTTTATTTCCGCCAAAAGGAGGTCTATCTTTATGTAATGGAACATTGAATAGCAGTCCTACTAACTTCCCTTTAGGCAGCAAAAGTTCATCTATTTTTACTGTGTATTGTTCTCTTAAACTAGGATGGATCGCACAAAAAAATGTTTGTTCGATAATTAGGTCAAAAGCCCCTTTCATATCGAAAAAATTACCGATAATTAATTGTGAGTTAGGAAAGTCTGGAACTCTTTTTTTAATATTCTCAATAGCCGTTTTAGACAAATCAACAACAAAAACATTTGTAAATCCTTTATTAAAAAGATATTCTGCTTCGTAGGAATTTCCTCCTCCTGGGATTAAAATTTTCAATTCCTTGGTTGTTAATTGATCAAAATATTTTTTTAGTGCAGGTGAAATTTGACCCAAATCCCAGGCGGTATCATTATGTAAGTATCTGTGGTCCCATGCTTGTTCTGATAAATCCAACTATCGCTATATTTATAAAATGAATAACTTACGAAAACGAAAAATAAATATAATATAATTTTACCAATCATTGAGGTCAATTAAAAAAGTGGTATTGAGAATACATACAACAAGTTAAATAAAAGTTATAATTTTATTTTTTTAGTTAAAAACTTTCGAAATCTAATTATAAAGAATGAACTTTGACGTTCTATTAGGTATTATCAAATTACATGAGGGTGCATACAAATAACAACCCCTTAAAAAAGTACTTGAGCTTAACTTTTAAATCAAACTAATAATCTATTGAAAAACACACCTGCCTCTTTATTCTACTCCTCTGTTGATGAAATACCTTCCGAAACTTGGAGAGAACTGGCGTGTGGAGAACATATTTATTTTCATCCCAATTTTTTAAAATCCATAGAAAAAAATCATCCGGAAATTCAATTTTCCTATATTATTTTAGTCGATGACCATAAAGTTCCAATAGCATTTGCAGCGATTCAAATTATAAATTTTTATATTGATGATATAAAAAATGACCTAGAACTATTCATAAAAAAAATAAAAAACATAGGGAGAAAGCTTGGAATCATTCCCAATAAAAAACCTTTAAAACTGTTAATTTCGGGAAACACCTTTATCAGTGGAGAACATGGAATTTTTATCAAAAAAGAAGAAAATAAAAAAATAATTATCAAACAATTAGCAAAAGCTATTTTACATTTTGTAACTGCTGATAAAAACTTGAAAATAGATGCTTTTCTATTAAAAGATTTTAAAAATAACTCGTTATTCATCTCTGATGAATTAAAAAAATATAATTACCATCCGTTTTCCGTCGAGCAAAATATGACCTTTGAATTGAATAAACAATGGCTCGTTTTTGATGATTATTTGGCTGCTATGAAAACAAAATTTAGGGTCAAAGCACGAAAAGCTTTTATAAGGAGTAAAGAAATTAGGATTGAGGAGGTTACTAAGGAAAACATTGATTCTCAACTCCCTCAAATGACGCATTTATACCAAAAAGTTGTGGCGAATGCAAATTTTAATTTAAGCCATTTCAATTTAAAGACGTTTAAAGATTTAAAGGAATTGTTGGAAGATAATTATATTATACGATCCTATTGGTTAAATAATAAAATGGTAGGCTTTATCTCAGGTGTCATAAATCAAAAATCGCTAGATGCTCATTTTGTTGGCATTGATTATCTGTTAAATCGAGAGCATGCCATCTATCAAAGAATGTTATACAACTATATAGAAATTGGAATCAATAAAAAACTTCATACAATTAATTTTGGAAGAACTGCTAGCGAAATAAAAAGTTCTGTTGGAGCAGTTCCTGAAGATTTAACCATCTATCTTCGTCACAAGAAAGGGATCACAAATAAATTTTTAAGGTTACTTTTACAGCGAATTCAACCAAGTACATTTCAACAAAAATTTCCTTTTAAAACTATAAAAATCAATGAAAAATTGTAAAGAATTAATCGCTCTTTTAAATTTAAAAGATGTAGGAGATCATAATTTTAGTGGAAACAGTATTACTATTGGAAGTCCAATTGTTTTTGGAGGACAAGTATTGGCACAAGCAGTAAATGCAGCGTATAGAACAATCCCTAAAGATCGTTTTTTACATTCTTTACACTCTTACTTTTTAGAAACAGGAGACTTAACAATCCCTATCAATTATCATGTGGCAGAAATGAGAAATGGAGGTAGTTTTTCTACAAGAAGAGTTACTGCAAGTCAACACAACAAAACTATTTTTATTTTAGCGGCATCTTTTCATAAAAAGGAAGAGGGTTTTGAACACCAAATCAAAATGAATCCCTCTATAAAAACACCGGAAGAACTATTAAGCTGGGGAGATATGGTGAATCAATTTGGTGATTTTTTACCAAAATCAATAAAATCTTTTTTAAGCATTGAAAGACCCATTGATTTTAAACCCGTTCATGTTCCAAATCCTTTAGAACCAGAAAACAGAGCCCCCAAAGAAGAAATATGGTTCAAATTAAAAGGAAATCTTCCAAAAATGGAAATTCAAATAAAGCATCAAATACTAACTTATGTCTCTGATTATAATGTATTAAACGCAGCTTTCAATCCCAATGCAAAAGAGTATAATTTTGGGAATACAATGACGGCAAGTTTAGACCATTCCATGTGGTTTTTTAGAGACTTTGATTTTGATGATTGGATGCTTTTATCAACAGAATCTCCAAATGCATTTGGAGCAAGAGGTTTGTCCAAGGGAAATATTTTTACAAGAGAAGGTGTATTGGTCGCCTCTTTTGCACAAGAAGGATTAATAAGACCTAAAAACAACTAACTATGAATCCAATAGTATATATTTTATCCACGAATGGTTTGCTATTTTTATTAAGTATTATTTTTTGGAAATTTCCACCAAAAAAAATTAATAATATATATGGTTACAGAACACCTAGAACTATGCGAAGTATAGAGATCTGGAATTTTGCAAACAATATTTTTAATAGAAATTTATTGATCTACTCAGGAATTTCCTTGTTGGGAAGTCTATTACTGGCAAATTTTTCCTCCAAAGAATTAACCTGGCAACCCATGATTTTAGTTCTCCTTTGTGTTGTCGTTAGTATTGTAAAAACAGAACGCAGTTTGAATGACAACTTTACCGAAGAAGGAAATAGAAAGTGACATTACACGGTTTTTACACTCTAAAAGTTCGCCTGAAAAGAAAGAGATACATTTCTTCCTGGAGCTGAAATTCCAGAGGCAAATTCTATATAGTGTTCGTCAAAAATATTGTCTACCCTTGCTTGAATCGAAAATGTGTCACTCAGTAAATAATTTGAAGTTAGCCCAATAGTCATCCAACTTGGCGACCCATAATATTTATCTGAATCGAAAGTAGCATTTGGATCTATGATTGGTGTTAAATCATGATTGTCAATTCCTTCAGTTAGGTTAAAATCTTCAATATCTTTTCTACTATTAAACTTTACAGCGGCCCCAAATTCTATTTTATCCTTTTTGTAATTAATTTCAACCCGACCAAAAAGAGGCGGGATAGAAGACATCGGTTCGTGCGTATCATAAGTTCGTCCTTTGGTAAAGGTGGTAAACCCAGAGGAGCTAATGGTCGAGGATATGTTTCCTAAATAACTTAAGGTATATCCAAAAACATATGCAGTCCCTTTGTTGTGGTTGGTAATTGCATTTCCAAACTCTCCATCAAACTGAACCTGTTTTTTGCTCCCATCAGGATTATAGATAAAATCTCTTTGAATGTAGTTGTCTAATAATGTATAATAAACATTTGCTCCTAATCTAAATCTTTTATCATTAAAATACTTCTGAATCCCTATTTCTACATTATAAGCTATTTCGGGGTTCACATGAATATTTGGAATGGTTATATTGCCATTTTTTTCTCTAACACGGGCTAAATCGTCGATATTCGGAGATCGAAATCCTGAAGAGAGTACGCTATTTAACTGCCAATTTTTACTGGGTCTATACACGTAACCGATAGTTGCAGTAACTGCTGAATTGACGGTAGTGATATTTGTTTCTGGCAAGTGAATGAAGGTCTGGTCTAGCCAAAGTGCATGTAAAGAGGTATTGGTAAGCCTCAACCCTGTATTAAGAGTCGATTTACTATTAATATCTTGTCTGTAAGCCATATAAGCTGAAGAACTTAAATAATTACTGCCCCCATCTGGATATCGAGATTGTACTTTAAACTCTCCTGAATGACGCTCTATTTCTCCATTAGAAATAAGCAAGGTNNGTGAGTTCAAATCCATAGGAGAGTACTCTTTTTTTATCTTGAGTTAACGACACAGAGAAATCTCCATTTACGCTAAATATGTTTACAAGCTCTTCTCTATGAGAACGGTCTAGACTCCCAAATTTTCTTTGAATTCTACTCTCCTCAATATGTTGATATGCACCAGTAATTGAACCGCTTTCTAGCCATTTTTTATCTGGATGAATCAATAACTGTGAAGATAATAAGAATCTATTTTGTGGGCCATAATTCCATTCTGCAAATTTTAACGAGTTATTTTTTAACTCAATTAGCCTATCAAATCTGGGGATATCTGAAGATGTTGAATACTGAAGATTTATTTTCAAATCTGTATTTTTTGACAGAGGAATAAAAAATTTCTGTAAAAAATCAGTTTGATGATAGCCTGTATTTTTTAATACTTCAGGGTGAGGATTTACCGTGGGGCCTTCACTGTAATTTCCATGAACATTTTCTGAATAATAAAATACTTTTCCCCAATCTTTAAAACCATGGCTCCGATTTGAACCGCTATGTAAGTCCCCAAAATTACTGAAAGAAATACTTGTAAGTGAGGCCCAATTAGAAAAACGAAGCTCCGCAGAAACATGAGATGTTATTTCATGATTTACCGATGAAAAACGAGAAAAAAACTGAGTTTTCACCTCATTAGAAGCTGATAATTTGGGTGTTTTAGTGTAATAATGAATAACTCCCCCTAAAGCGTCTGAACCATATATTACTGAAGATGGGCCAAAAACAACTTCCGTTTTATCTAACATATTTGGGGCAACACTTATTGAATTTTGCAAGTGTCCTTTTCTATAAATCGCATTATTCATTCTAACACCATCGACCACTAATAATACACGATTGGATTCCATACCACGAATAACAGGACTTCCTCCTCCAAATTGAGATTTTTGAACCTTAATTCCCGGGATGGTTGCTAATAAATCTGCAGAAGTCTGCGGAGATATTTTTTGAATATCTTTTGAAGAAATGATTGCAATTTGTTCTGCAATTCTATTGGTTTTTTCGGGGTTTTTAAAAACAGATAAAATAATCTCGTCTAACTGAGCTGATTGCTTGTTCAAATAAACAACCATTTTTTGTTTTTGAAGTATCGCTTTTTTAATTTTTAGGAGCGTATATGAAATGTGAGAGAACAGAATTTTCTCATCTGCA
>ENA-UZWV01001500-UZWV01001500.1-metagenome-genome-assembly--contig:-Day-3-1m-contig-1500_pt1 | contig 10724 bp, 10 predicted proteins | sample MGYA00260342_ERZ794902 | MGnify/ENA metagenome assembly ERZ794902
ACCAGGTGCTGATTATGGAAGTATAGTTAGACGTATAATATATCAAACTAGACACAATCTAAGGATACACAAGCCAGAAGATATTGTTGTAGTTGTAATGTGGACAAGTATTTTACGTAGAGAATATCCTAGTGTATATCCTGTAGGCAGAAAAATAAAAACTCATGAAGATAGATTTTTAACTTCGTTGCCATCAGACGGCGACGGCAGAACTAAAGGTTATTCAAATGCAATGTTGTACAGCAGAAGACAAATGTGGGCATCAGAACATCTAACACGAACAAATGTAGAGTTTTATGCTAGGCGTGACACGCACGATAATCATGTGTATTATCCATTGCAGCAACTCGAATACTTAACAAACTGGCTTGAAAACCATAATATCAAATACTTTTTCACATCAGCTTTTAAAGATATAGAACCAGAGTTATTAAATCAAGACAATGTATTTTTCCAAGACATGATTGGAAGATTGGATCTTCCAAATCTTGTACATAAGGAAGACGGCATTGGATTTTGGGATTGGGCAAGTAAAAATAACTACAAGCGTGGAAACGAATCTGATCATCCATTAGAAGAAGCACACAGTGATTGGACTGATCTTTTTGCAAAATGGATATTGACAAAATGTAAATAGTATGTTACATTTAAAATATGAAAAAGAAGTTACTTGTAATCGGTCATGGAAGACATGGCAAAGACACTGTATGCGAAATCCTGCGTGACGAATACGGATATACATTTGAAAGCAGTNNAAGTTTTGCTCAAAGTTATTCATCTATGATGACTTAAAGGACAAATATAGATACACTAATGAAGAAGATTGCTATGCTGACAGGCATAATCACAGAGTAGAATGGTACGATGCTATCTGCGATTATAATGTTCCTGATGCAGCGACTCTAGGCAGAGAGATGTTTGCAGCCTATGATATCTATTGTGGTCTTCGAAACAAAAAAGAATACCATGCTATGAAAAACACAGGCGTTTTTGATTATGCTTTCTGGGTAGATCGATCGGATCATTTGCCTCCTGAAAGCAAAGATAGTATGAGCCTCGAACAATGGATGGCAGATTACACTATTGACAACAACGGATCGTTAGATGATCTTTGGTTTAATATTAGACAGCTAATGAGTTATATACATACTTAACCCCTAAAAACCGCCTTTTTTACCGGTGATCTGCTAAATACTTGTAAGTGAAATACTTTACAGGAGAAAATTAAAATGGCATTAACTTCACCAGGTGTAGAGGTCAGCGTTATTGATGAGAGTTTTTACACTCCAGCAGAACCAGGCACAGTACCTATAATATTTGTCGCAACCGGCGAAAATAAACTAAATGGCGCAGGAACTGGTATTGCACCAGGAACTCAAAAAGCCAATGCAGGTAAACCATACCTACTAACATCGCAGCGAGATTTGGTAGATACATTTGGCGATCCTACATTCTATACAGACGCTAACAACAATCCTATTCATGGCGGAGAGCAAAACGAATACGGGCTTCAAGCAGCATATTCATACCTAGGTGTAAGCAATAGAGCATATGTAGTAAGAGCAGATATTGACCTTACAGCAATATCGGCTAGTGCCACACCAACTACTGCAAATCCTGCAGATGGTACTTATTGGTTAGATACTCAAGTAACAAAGTTTGGTATCTTTGAATGGAACGGTAGTGCGCAGTCAGCAACCAATAAAGTTGGTCAAACATTTACTAACAAAACACCAACTGTTATTACTGATGCAACACAAACAACAGGCTCGTCACCTTATGCTCCAAAACAATCAGTTGGCGCTATTGGCGATTATGCAGTTGTAGCTGTTTCAACTATTATCCGTACATGGTATAAAAATACATCAGGTGCTTGGGTAGAAGTAGGCAGTGCAAACTGGAAAGGTAGTTGGGCTTCAGTAACAGGTACAGCAGGTACACCGACATTTACAGCAAGTAATACTATTACTATTGGATCTGCAGAAGGCCTAAGTGTAACAGTTTCACTATCTGGAACTAGTCTTGCTTCAGCAGTAAGTGATATTAATACAGCATTAGGTGCAGTTGGAATCACAGCAGAAGCTGTAGATAACAGATTAGCATTTAAAAACACAGGTGCAACACATTCAAATATCGTTCTTGGTAACGGTACAGGAACACCACTAACTGATGCAGGTATTGTTGCTGGAACATATTATCCACCAGCACATCAAGCAACTGCTCACACAAGTGTTCCAGAATGGAAAACAGCAGATTCAGCATCACGTCCAACAGGAAGTGTATGGGTTAAAACAACTACACCAAACAGTGGTGCAGATTGGAAAACAAAAGTATGGAATGGTTCAACTGAACTATGGGATGCAGTAAGCACACCGATTTATACTTCAAACTCGGCAGCATTAGCTGGCTTAGATAAAACAGGCGGAGGTGCAAACCTAACAACGCTTAATGTTTATGCAATGGCAAATGTTACAGAAAATGCAACAAACCTAGCTAACTTCACTCTATTCAAACGTAATGCTAGTGGCGCAACAACTATTACTAGTGGTGTAGTCGACGGTACTACATTTACAAGTGGTACTAATGATTTTACCATTAGTGAAACAGTAAAAGGAAGTGCAACATTAAGTACACCCGCAACTATTGCATTTAGCGCAACAGGCGCTACAACTGATGCAGAGTTAATGGCAGCAGCTATCAATACAGCAGGATTAACTAATGTTACTGCTAGTGTTGATTCAACTAATAGAGTTGTAGTATCACATGCTATTGGCGGCGACATTAGATTTGTAGATGGTGCAAACACACCATTAGCTGACGCATTTACTGCTTGGAACTACACAACAAAAGCAGGAACTGTAAACTTTTATGATAGTCCAAATGGGTTGTCAGGTGCATATATTGCAACACTTTGGAAAGAACTAACTTATACAGCAAGTGATGACGCTCCAACTGCTCTTGCAGCTGACGGCGCATTATGGTATAGTAGTGTTGTTGACGAAGTTGACATTATGGTACACGATGGCGATAAGTGGGTTGGATATTTGAATACCGATTCACCATATTACGATGCTACACCTGGAAATGCTCCAGACGCAGACGGTCCAATCGTTGCTGCATCCGAACCAGTTGATGGCGATCGTTCAGATGGTGGCAATCTTGTAACTGGCGATATTTGGGTTAGTACAGCAGATTTAGAAAACTTCCCAAGAATCTATCGTTGGAATAATACACTAAACAGTTGGGTTGAACTTGATACAACAGATCAAACAACCGAAGACGGTGTACTATTTGCAGATGCACGTTACAACACAGCAGGCGCAAACAGCAATACTGAAGGCGATATTGTTGATATGATTACTAGTAACTATGTTGATACAGATTGTCCAGATCCAGCACTATATCCAAAAGGTATGATACTATGGAATCTACGTAGAAGTGGATTTAATGTTAAGCGTTTTGAGCGTAACTATGTAGATTTAGCAGCAGACAACGAACGCTTTAACGACGAGTCAATGTCAGCATATTATCCACACCGTTGGGTTACAGAATCAGCTAACGAAGCAGATGGATCAGGTAGTTTTGGTCGTAAAGCACAGCGTAAAGTTGTAGTACAAAAACTACAAGCAATGCTAAACGAAAACCAAGATATTCGCGACAACGAATCACGTATCTTTAACTTGATGTCAACACCAGGATATCCAGAGCTAATCGGAGAAATGATCACACTAAACTATGACAGAGGCTTAACAGCATTTGTTATTGGTGACTCACCATTCCGTTTAACACCAGATGCAACTTCATTAAACGAATGGGCAACCAACGTTAATACAGTTGTTGAAGACAACGACAACGGACTTGTAAGTAGAGATGAGTATATGGGTGTTTATTACCCAAGTGGATTTACTAGTGACAATGCAGGCAACAACGTAGTTGTTCCTCCGAGTCACATGGTACTACGTACTTTTGCACTAAATGACCAAGTTGCTTATCCATGGTTTGCACCAGCAGGTACAAGACGTGGCGGAGTTACAAACGCAACTTCAACAGGTTACATTAGTAACGAAGGCGAGTTTGTTGCATCAGCACTAAACGAAGGACAACGAGATACATTGTATCAAAACAACGTTAACCCTATTACATTCTTAACAGGTGCAGGGCTAGTTGTATTTGGACAAAAAACTCGTGCAAGAAATGCAAGTGCTCTTGATAGAGTTAACGTTGCAAGACTTGTAGTGTACTTACGTAGTCAGTTGAATCAGTTGACAAAACCATATCTATTTGAACCAAATGATAAAATCACACGTGATGAAATCAAAGCACAAGTAGAAAGTTTAATGGTTGAACTAGTGGGACTAAGAGCTCTATATGACTTCTTAGTTGTGTGCGACGAATCAAACAACACACCAGCGAGAATTGATCGAAATGAACTATATGTAGATATTGCTATTGAACCAGTCAAAGCAGTAGAGTTTATCTACATACCATTGCGTATCAAAAATACAGGAGAAATCGCAGGATTATAAATCATTAAAGTAGGGGGAAAATAAAATCCCCCTACAAATGATAAATACATGTGATAAGGAGAAACATAGATGGCAATCTCAACTCTATTAAATTTAACAGTACCGTTAGCAAACGATACTAGTGCAAGCAGTCAGGGTCTGCTAATGCCTAAACTACAATACCGTTTCCGAGTAACATTGGAAAACTTTGGTATTACAGGCAACACGACTGAACTAACAAAACAGGTTATTGATGCAACCCGTCCAAATATATCATTCCAACAAATACCGATTGATGTTTACAACAGTAAAATTTATATGGCCGGCAAGCACGAATGGCAAGCAGTTACAATGAACTTACGTGACGATGTTAACGGAAACGTACAACGTTCAGTAGGTGAGCAACTACAGAAACAGTTTGATTTCTTTGAACAGTCAAGTGCTGCTACAGGACAAGACTACAAGTTTACACAACGCATTGAAGTACTAGACGGTGGCAACGGCGCTAATACTCCAGCTGTACTTGAAACTTGGGAACTATATGGTTGCTATTTAACAAGTGTCGACTACGGATCAATGAGTTACTCAGCAAATGACGCAATGACAGTAGCTCTTAATATTCAATACGATAATGCTGTACAACTTAACATAGGTGTTGGAACTCCAAATAACTTCCAAGATCGAAATACAGAAACAGGCACAGGTGCAACAGGCGCCGCAGCTCTTTAATACTATATAAAGATTGCCTAACATTCAAGGAGCCCACTGGGCTCCTTTTTTGTTATATACGCTGTTTAAAAATAAGATAAATACTTTATGCCGTTAAATAGAAACTTTGATAACTTTACTAATTTTGATACCAACAAAGGTATAATGGGTGACTTTACTCACGCCTCAAACTTGTATCGTCGCAATAACTTTAGACTTGCACCTAAAGTCAAATTCTTATATCATGTTGTAATAGATGTAAATCCAACAGCGTTACAATCATTAGGAAACAATGTTAGTAACTTATTAAACAAACGAGAGTTTAATATATTAGCATCATCTGCTGATTTACCAAACTACGATATTAATACCGAAACGATAAATCAATACAATAGAAAAAAAGTAGTTCAGACAAGAATAAACTATAATCCTGTTAATATTGAGTTTCATGATGATGCTGCTGGGTTAACAACATTATTGTGGGAAGCCTATTATAGATATTATTATGAAGACGGCAACTATGCTGATCAAGGAACTCGTCCACGTGCATATCAAACTGGCTTATATGACAGTGAGCCGCAGAATACTTATAGACACGGGTTTAATAGAGCCGGTAAAACAAATCCGTTTTTTAATAGTATAACTATACACCAACTACATCATCAAAATACCGATAGTCATTTTACTAGTTTTACACTTGTTAATCCTCTTATATCCGGATGGGAACACGATAGAGTAGATCAATCAGATGCTTCTGGTATAATGAAAAATACTATGCGTGTTGATTATGAAACAGTATTATACGATAGAGGTTATACTGGCGATGATAATCCAGCAGGCTTTGCAGATAACGCACATTATGATAAATCACCAAGTCCGTATATTAGTACAGGATCAGGCAGTAATACAACAGGGGTTGAGAACGGCTGGACTAAGGTATTTACTGATATATTTTTAGACTTATTAGGAATAACTCAGTTTAATACCGAACAACAACGTAATCTAAGATCTCCATTTGTAACCAATCCAATCACAACTAATAACAGAGTTCCTTTTAATAGTAATACATTCTTCCCACAAAATTCAACTCAGACAGCTATAACTACAGCCTTTTTTGATTCAGCATTTGAATCAACAATATCTCAAAGAGAGTTAGAAAATAGTGTTATTAAACAAAGAGATTTGGCTAGGCTTGCACTTCGAGACTATTCAATAGCACAAGGATCATCAAACTCCTTTAATGATAACGGCCAGCTGTTTGATAACTTAAATACAGCTCAGCAACTACAACTACAACAGGCAGTTGTTGATAACCATAGAGTAGACCCAGGATTCTTTGGTGCAGAATTTCAATCAACAGTTAAAAATATTCTAGGAGGATAACGTGAGTAGTATAACTGATAAAAGTATTAATAAATCATCTGACAGTGCAGCAGAAGTAAAATCATTCTTTGATAGATATTTTTCAAAATCAATATCGATCACAAGCAATGAAGTTGATAGTGTATTAGGATTTTTCAAAAAAAGAAAGTTTGAAGATAGTGCAGCTATTGCTGTAACTACAGTATTATTACAACAAGCTAAATCTGAAAATAAAAATATATTTGAGTTACTAGATAGTTTAAAAGGTTTAGATGAGGTAAAACTTAGTCAGCTAGTAGCTGCTATTTTAAATAACAATAGAAGCAAAGTAAGTGCTCTTGGTTATACAACCGATTATCAGATTGTAACATATGAAAACAGAAATGTTGTATTATAATGTCACGGTTTGCACAGGGCAAATATACATTAAAAAAACCTGAAAAATATATAGGATCTAAAACTCCTACTTATCGAAGTAGCTGGGAATTTGCTTTTATGCGTATGTGTGATACAAACGATAATATAACACAATGGGCAAGTGAAGCAGTTCGTATTCCTTACAGAAATCCTTTAAGTGGAAAGCATACTATATATGTTCCTGATTTCTTTTTAGTATACAATGATCGTACTGGCAAACAACATGTTGAACTTATAGAAGTTAAACCAGCAAATCACACATTTAAAGAACAACTTGGAAATAGTAAAGTAAATAAGTTACATTATGTAGTTAATCAAGCTAAATGGACAGCAGCTAGAGCCTATTGTAAACAAAAAGGAATGTTGTTTAGAGTAGTTAACGAAGGAGATATTTTCCATCAAGGCAAACGTAGATAAATAATAGTAGCATATTATAGGTGTTATTATGACAAAAAAACTTGAAGAAATGTTAAATCTTCCAGACAATGAAGATATTAAACAAGAAGCACAACAGCAAGCAGTTGTTCAACAAGAAGAAACTTTTCGCGATATAGCAGAGTTTGACAAGATTGCAAGTGCCTTACCAGCAGTAAAAGGACTAGGCCAAAAAGCAGATGACGAACTTGAAGATATTGCATCACGTGCATTAGAAGCATATGATGATTTAATGGACTTAGGAATGAATGTCGAAAGTCGTTATGCAAGTAGAGTATTTGAAGTTGCTGGCGGAATGTTAAAAACATCACTAGATGCAAAAGTTGCAAAGATGGATAAAAAACTAAAAATGATTGACTTGCAACTTAAAAAAGAAAAAATGGATAGAGACAGCAGCCCCGGAGATGGTAATATAGTAAACGGTGAAGGCTATGTTGTTTCGGATCGAAATAGTCTTTTAGAGAAGTTAAAAGACATGAACAATGATAAATAGTAACATAACGTAGGATACAATAATGAAAAACTTTGCTGATTATTTAACTGAAAATAAAAAGACATATGATTTTAAAATTGGCGTAGCTGGAGAGCTACCTGAAAACTTTGAAGATATGCTTGAAACCAGTTTACAAAAATACGGATGCTCGCAAATTGCAGCCGGTAAGAAAACACCGATACAAGAACGTCCGTTAGATTTTCCACAGTTGGAAAACTGCGAAGCTACATATTTTGAAATAAGCTGTACGTACCCAACAACAGTACAAGTACTGTCAGAGTACATTGGACAGTGTTGTGGTGTTAAACAAAGTCATATTATTGTACGTAATCCAAATGAACCATTAGATACATATCAAGATGAATCATCGTCCGATGTATATGTTGCAAAACTAACAGTTGAAGAACTAGAAGGTGAAAGCGCACAGGACATGGCAGGCGAAAATAGAGTAATGGACCTACTAAAAGAATTAGAGACAGCTCGTAAAGAACAGTCAGGAGACTAATATGAAAAAAGTAAACGAAGCTAATATGAATATTAGTGTAAATGGTGAAAGCGCAGCAGAAGTATCAGAACTACTACGCATAATGCAACTAGCAGGAACTGATGCCAAAGAAGTTAGTATCGATGATATAAATCCTAGGCCAAAGCCGATGCCAATGCCAATGCCATCACCAGGTGGATGCGGAGGCGGCGAGCCGTCTATGGCAGATACTATTAAAATGATTTCAAAAGAAGAAGACGATTACGATGGCGATTTTGGCGATGCAACTACAGAACCAGATGCTGAATATATGAGATCAAATGCAGGCGATGTAAGTGATATGATTCCAAGTGGTGATGATTTACACAAAGATAAAGCATCGTACCCAGCAACAGCAGGCGGCGATAATCCAATGAATACTAAAGAAAGTATTCATGCAATGCTTGCAAAAGCACTTGCTGAAAAACAAGCAGGTGGAAAACCAGACTTCCCTGATTTAGACGGCGATGGCAATAAAACAGAACCTATGAGTCAAGCTATTGCACAACGTGATGCCGAAGACGAAGATGACGAAGAAGTAGCAGAGTATGATGTGCCTAGTAACTTTGAAAACAAGCACAAAGACATCAACAATCTTGGACGCAAAATGATGGACATGAGTTCAAATATGAGTGGCACAGATGACACTAGTTTAATGATGGCAAATGCACTTTCAAGACTTGGCGAAGTATTAGCTGAATTTGGAGGCAGTGGATTTGCTGCTAACAATATGGCAGACGTTATTAAGAAGTCGTCTTTGAATAAAGAGATTGTTCAAATGCTAATGAAAAAAGCTAAAGAAGATTCTAACTCTAACGAATCCATTGTACGTGAAGGTGCAGATAAGATGCCATCAAAAGCAGAAGTAATGAAGTGTTGTAAAGAAGGTATGAGCAAAGCAGATTGCTGCAAAAAGTATCCAGATTGCGATCAGACTAAGCTAAAAGAAATGTATGAATCTTGCATGAGCGAGATGAAAGACAAATAAGAACGTTCTACCGACTGAGCGAACGGACCCAAATAGCACCTACGGGTGCTATTTTTTTCTATAAATAATATTATGGCAGCATCATTAGACGGCGTCTTAATTAAAAAGGCGAATAGAAAAGAAACATTTACAGAAGAACAAATAGCAGACCTTTTGGCTTGTATGGATCCAGATACAGGATACTTGTATTTTTCTCGTAAGTTTGCATATATTCAACATCCTACAAAAGGAAAACTATTATTTGATCCTTATGAATATCAGTTGGGATTAATGGATAGTTATCACAGTTTTAGATTCAACATAAACATGATGCCTAGACAAACTGGTAAAACCACTTGTGCTGCAATCTACTTGGCATGGTTTGCAATGTTTAATCCAGATCAAACTATTCTTATTGCAGCACACAAGTACACAGGTGCGCAGGAGATTATGTCACGTATACGTTTTGTATATGAAACATGTCCTGATCATATTAGAGCAGGAGTTACTAGTTATAACAAAGGTAGTATCGAGTTTGAAAACGGAAGTAGAATAGTTAGTCAAACAACCACAGGCAACACAGGACGTGGTATGAGTATATCATTACTATACTGTGACGAGTTTGCATTTGTGCAACCTAACATCGCAGAAGAGTTTTGGACTTCAATATCTCCTACACTAGCAACAGGTGGTCGTGCTATTATTACAAGTACACCTAACAGTGATGAAGATACGTTTGCTACTATTTGGAAACAAGCAGAACAAAAGTTTGACGAATACGGCAATGAGCAAGATCTAGGTATAAACGGATTTCATAGTTTTATTGCAGAGTGGCACGAACATCCAGACAGAGATGAAGAATGGAAGAAAGAAGAAATAGGACGTATTGGCGAAGAAAAGTTTAGACGTGAATACGGCTGTGAGTTTTTGATCTTTGACGAAACTCTTATCAACAGTATCAAACTAGCAACAATGACAGGTTCAAATCCTATCATTAATATGGGCCAAGTACGCTGGTATAAAAAGCCTAGTTCAAAAAAGTCTTATGTAGTAGCACTTGATCCAAGTATGGGCACTGGTGGAGATTACGCTGCAATACAAATCATAGAACTTCCTGGTTATGAACAAGTTGGTGAATGGCAACACAACCTTACTGCTATACCAGGGCAAGTTAGAGTACTTGCTGATGTATGCAAATATATTGAGAGCGAAACAAAGTCTACTAATAATGTATATTGGAGCGTAGAAAACAACGGTATAGGCGAAGCATGTTTGCTTGTTATCAACGACTTTGGCGAAGAGAATATTCCAGGA
>ENA-UZWV01002610-UZWV01002610.1-metagenome-genome-assembly--contig:-Day-3-1m-contig-2610_pt1 | contig 10710 bp, 6 predicted proteins | sample MGYA00260342_ERZ794902 | MGnify/ENA metagenome assembly ERZ794902
GCTATTTTTCATATTCTTTATTGTAAAATAGATAGAGTCTTTGTCACTTTCCAGTTTAGATATTTTGTAATCTATTTGTTGAGTATCTGAAATAAATGAGTCAAAAAACCATTTAAGATCTTTTTTACTTTTTGAATTAATATATAATTCAAAATCTTTAGTTGTAATTAGTACATTTTTGCTATTAACTACAAATTCTTTTATCCATTCATCAATACTAGAATTTTCAATAAAATCTTCAAGATACATCAATCCTTTAGCCGCCTTATATTTACTTGATAACTTTGCATTAAATTTCAATAATTCATCTTTACGTAAACTTAGCGATTGATCTCTACCGTTTCTAAGCATGTGCATGTATGCAAGTTGGTATTGCTCATTATATTTTAATTTTGCTAAATTATAATTCTTAATACCCCAGATTTTTGAAAATTTACCGAGCATCTTTTGGTCTTTAAAATGAAGGTTTACGAAATCCATTAATAATATAGTTTCAAGCCCAGATTTAAACCAGTGATCTTTTCTAGGATCCATATTTAAGTATTGGTCTAGATAAAGTTTAATCAGATTTTTTGCAATTGTTAATTCGTATTCAAATTCTTTAGAAAATGGATTTAAAAATCCTGGAAGTATATTTAATCCATATAATGGATTTTTCTTTAAATCAATTCTCGATATCATCAAGTTTTCATGAGGATAAATCCCTATTTTATCATTTAAAAAATCAATAACCCTATTAAATGAACTTATTTCCGTTGCAAAAGATTCATCCAAACTAAAGCTATTACTTATAACGTTTAAACTACCTATTTCAAGTTTAATGAATGGTTCTCTTGAAATATTGATTCTTGTATCTTTTCGTCTATTACCATCAAAATAGAACTTATTGCGGCCAAACTTATTAGTAGTTTTTTTAAGATTAAGCTCAGAAGAAACACTGTAATTTTCAGGAGTTTCTATTGTGATTTTAATGTTAGAATCTGAAGTATAATAGTCGTCTAGATTTTTATTACTGTATAATTTCCATTCAGAATCTGAATATATTGCGGGAGTTACATACCAATAATTCAAAAAATAGTCTTTTTCAGCAGTTACTCCATATTTAGTAAATCGATCACTTGGAATTTGTAGCGTATATTCAATATAAATAGTTTCTGATTCGTGAGGTAATAAATTTTTATTGAGTTTAACCTTAAAAAGATCACATTGATTTTTTAGGTATGAATAGGAGAGAGGCTCATTTTGTTCATTTTCTATAGTATGTATATAAGTAAAACCTCGATATTTTTTTTTAGGGTTTAATAAATCACCATTATACTCTTCAATAAATCTTTCGGAAAGTGGTGAATCAGAGCTACTAAAACTTGAGTTCCAATCATTGAAATATATTTCACTTAATGTTGACTCAGAATTGTTGTAATATGTAATTTTTTGTTTTATAAAAATTGTATTAGTTTCAATGTCAAGAACACTGTTAATCTCTATTTCATTTTGACTGTTGAGAGTCAATAAAAAAGAAAAAAATATTACGAGATTTAAAACAAATTTTGTTAAAAAATTTGGACTTAAGGCTTTATTAATCACAGAAATAATCTGATTTTTTGATGAAATAATAATTTAGAAGTTAGGACTTAATTGATATTCCTTATAAAATGTATCTAGAATATCAATTACTTCGTCAGATGTATCAACTATGTGAATTAGTTCAAGATCTTCAGGGCTAATAGTTTCAAATTGTTCCATTAATGTAGTTTTTATCCACGACAATAAACCACCCCAAAATGCTTTACCAACTAATATTACTGGAAATTTTTCAATTTTGTGAGTTTGTATTAATGTAATCGATTCAAAAAGTTCATCTAATGTTCCAAATCCACCAGGCATCACTACAATTCCTTGGGAATATTTTACAAACATAACCTTTCTAACAAAGAAGTAATCGAAATCTATACTTTTATCAGAATCAATGTAAGGATTATTGTGTTGTTCGAAAGGTAATTCAATATTTAGTCCAACAGAAGTACCACCGGCTAAATTAGCTCCTTTATTTCCTGCTTCCATTATACCAGGTCCTCCACCAGTAATCACTCCGTATCCAGCTTTTACAATTGATGTTGCAATTTCTGTAGATAGCTTGTAATACTGATCTTCTGACTTAGTACGTGCAGATCCAAATATGGAAACACAAGGGCCAATTTTACTCATTTTTTCAAACCCGTTCACAAATTCTCCCATGATTTTAAAAATCGCCCAGGAATCATTTGTTTTTATTTCATTCCAACCTTTATGTTTTTTTTCTGGTCCCATGTATAAATATTAAAAGACTACTAAGTTAGCTCTTTTTTTAAAAATCTTGCTGTATGACTAAATTTGTTTTTTATGACCTCTTCAGGTGTTCCTTTTGCAACAATATTACCACCCCCATTTCCACCCTCAGGACCAATATCAATAATGTGATCAACTGTTTTTATAACGTCAAGGTTGTGTTCTATAATGAGAACTGTATTTCCTTTATCAACCAATTTGTTTAATACCCCCATTAATACCCTTATATCTTCGAAATGTAGCCCAGTAGTTGGTTCATCCAAAATATAAATTGTATTTCCAGTATCTCGCTTACTTAATTCGGATGCTAACTTAATTCGTTGAGCCTCTCCACCAGAAAGTGTAGTGCTTTGTTGTCCTAAAGTAATATATCCTAAACCAACATCTTTAATAGTTTTCAGTTTCCTATATATTTTTGGAATATGTTGAAAGAAATCTGCCGCGTCTTCAATTGTCATATTTAATACATCGCTTATAGATTTACCTTTGTATCTTATCTCAAGGGTTTCTCTATTAAATCGTTTTCCTTGGCAAGTCTCACATTCAACATATACATCAGGTAAAAAATTCATCTCTATAACTTTCATACCGCCTCCTCTACAGTTCTCACAACGCCCTCCAACAACATTAAAACTAAAACGACCTGGTTTATAGCCTCTTATCATTGCTTCAGGAATTTTAGAATATAAAGCTCTAACTTCACTAAATACACCTGTATAGGTAGCTGGGTTACTTCTTGGTGTACGTCCAATAGGGGATTGGTTAATATCTATTACCTTATCCAATTTGTCTAGTCCATTGATTGAACTGTAGGGCATTGGCTCCATAACTCCATTGAAATAATAATTATTTAGAATTGGGTAGAGGGTTCCATTTATCAAAGTAGATTTTCCACTTCCAGAAACTCCAGTAATTCCTATCATTTTAGCTAATGGGAGTTTTACAGAAATATTTTTTAAATTATTTCCATTGCAACCTTTTAGTTCTAAAAAATTTCCATTTCCTGTTCGACGTTTTTTTGGTACTTCAATTTTTCTAATGCCACTCAAGTAATCTGCGGTAATTGTGTTACTATTCAAAATATTTTTTAGTGTCCCCTGGCTAATAATCTCTCCCCCATATTTTCCTGCTTTAGGTCCTATGTCAATCACATGGTCAGCCTGTTCAATCATATCTTTGTCATGCTCCACAACTATTACTGAATTACCTACATCTCTGAGAGTCATTAATGATTTGATTAGTTTTTCATTATCTCTTTGATGTAAGCCAATGCTAGGTTCGTCTAATATATACAAAACCCCTACTAATTGTGATCCAATTTGTGTAGCCAATCGAATTCGTTGAGCTTCTCCTCCAGAAAGTGTTTTCGAACTTCTGCTTATTGATAAATAATCTAATCCTACATTTAAAAGAAATTGTAAACGAGCAGAAATCTCTTTTAAAATTTCTTTCGAAATTATCTTTTGATTTTTTGATAATTTTTTTGGTAATTTATCAAACCAATCTACCAGATTAATGATATCCATTTCAGAAAGATCTGAGATGTTTTTGTCATAAATTTTAAAGTATAAGGATTCTTTTTTTAGTCTTGATCCTTGGCAGCTAGGACATTTGATTTTATCCATGTAGTCTTTTGCCCAGCGTTTGATAGATCTAGAGTCTGAGTGTTTAAATTGGCTTTCAATAAAGTTAGCTATTCCTTCAAAATCTATATTGTAGTTTCTTGACACCCCTAAGGATTTACTATTTACAGAAAACTTATCTTTTCCTCCATATAGTATGATATCTAATGCCTCTTTTGGAACTTTTGAAATGGGACTAGATAGATCAAAATTGTAGCGTTTTGCAATAATTTCAAGTTGTTTAAAAATCCAAGAATTTTTTTGAGCTCCTTGTGGCGCAAGTCCCCCATTTTTTATTGATAAAGAAGTATCTGGTATTATTTTATTTTTATTTACTTTGTACAAGGTTCCAATGCCACCACAATCTGTACAGGCTCCTTTAGGTGAGTTGAATGAAAAATTGTTTGGCTCTGGATTTGGATATGAAATTCCTGTACTTGGACACATTAAGTTTCGACTAAAGAATCTAACTTCATCACTGCTTTCTTCAATAACCATTAGTACATTTTCTCCGTGATACATGGCGGTATTTATGCTTTCCCTTAAACGGGTAGTAGCTGAACTTGATTTTTCAATTTTAAGTCTATCAATAACTATTTCAATATCATGTGTTTTATAACGATCAAGCTTCATTCCTTTTGAAAGATCAATAATGATTCCATCGATTCGAACTTTAACAAACCCCTGTTTAGCTATTTGTTCAAATAATTCTCGATAATGCCCCTTTCTTGAACGTATTACAGGAGACAATATAGAAATCCGCTTACCATTGTATGTATCAAGGATCAAATCAATTATTTGTATATCGTTATAGCTGACCATTTTTTCATTAGTATTGTAGCTATATGCATCTGCAGCACGTGCAAATAATAGTCTTAAAAAATCATAAATTTCTGTTATAGTTCCTACTGTGGATCTTGGAGACTTACTAGTTGTTTTTTGTTCAATAGCAATGACAGGTGAAAGCCCATCAATTTTATCAACATCAGGACGTTCTAAACTTCCAAGGAATTGACGAGCATAAGCTGAAAAGGTTTCGATATAGCGGCGCTGTCCTTCAGCGTAAATAGTATCAAACGCTAAAGATGATTTTCCACTTCCAGACATTCCTGTAATGACAACTAATTGTTCTCTAGGAATGTTTACATCAATATTTTTTAGATTATGAACACGTGCTCCTTTAACTTCAATAAATTCATCAATTTTGGTCATAAATTAGTTATAAAATCATTCGTCAATTTAAAATATTTGTTGGTCATGAAATAATTTCAAGCTTCGCAAATCTAAGTAACAACTTTTTCACACCACCATTTTCAAATTTAATTTCTGCTTTTAAGTCAGCAGCTTTTCCTTCAATATTTAACACATTGCCTTTGCCAAATCTTTGATGATTAACAATATCACCGACAATTAATTTGTTGTCAAATAAGTTAGTGTTAATATTTGTTTCACTAACTTTTTTTAAGTTTTTAGGAGCTGTTATTTTGAAAGATTCTTTTATTTTGGGTTTAGCTTTCAAATAAGCTGGTTTTTTATATCGTATGATATTAGGATTTACGTCTCCAAATATATCAGCGCTTAACATTGGGTTAAATCTACGCTCCTCTTTTGGAGTTACTACATCTAAGTATTGCTCATCAATTTCTTCAATAAAACGAGAAGGTTCCGAGTCTACTAATTTCCCCCATCTATATCTAGATAGTGCATAGGTAAGATAGGCTTGTTTTTCTGCACGTGTTAATGCAACATAAAATAATCTACGTTCTTCTTCAAGCTCATTCCTGGTGTTCATACTCATCGCACTAGGAAATAAGTTTTCCTCTAATCCAACTACATAAACATATTCAAACTCTAGTCCTTTGGCTAGATGAATTGTCATAAGTGCTACTTTATCACTCTCTTCACCTTCCTCATTGTCTAGATCTGTAGCCAAAGCTACATCTTCCAAAAATTCAGTTAGTGAGCCTGTTGAATCTACTATTTCCAATTGACCCTCAACAAAATCCTTAATACCATTGAGAAGTTCTTCAATATTTTCCATTCGGCTAATTCCTTCTGGAGTTCCATCTTTTTTAAACTCCTTAATTAATCCACTTACTTTGCAAACGTTTTCGGCTAAATCAAATGCATTAGTAGTTTTGCTCATGACTTGAAAACTTTCAATCATTGTAGCAAAGTTTTGTAGTTTAGTTTTAATACCAGTATTTATATTGATATCAAGATTATTTAAATTTCTTAAAATCTCAAAAATAGATTGGTTGTATTCATTTGCATAAACAACTAATCGATCAATAGTGGTTTGACCTATGCCGCGAACAGGGAAGTTAATAATTCGTTTCAATGCTTCTTCGTCAGCAGGGTTTATTATAATTCTAAGATAGGAGAGAATATCCTTTATTTCTTTTCGTTGATAAAAAGAAAGTCCTCCATATATTCTGTAATCAAGTCCTCTTTTTCGTAAAGCATCCTCTATCGATCTTGACTGAGCATTTGTTCTATATAAAACTGCGAAATCACCATTTTTAGATTGATTTCTCATCTTGTTATCAAAAATAGAACTTGCTACATAACGTCCTTCATCTCCATCTGTTAATGAACGATTAACAGTGATTTTTTCTCCAACTTCATTAGCAGTCCAAACAACTTTTTCTAATTTATTTTGGTTTTTTTCAATGATCGAATTAGCAGCATTAACAATATTTTTTGTTGAACGATAATTTTGTTCGAGTCTAAACATTTTTACATTTTGGTAATCCTTTTGAAAGTTTAATATGTTGTTGATGTTGGCACCACGAAATGCATATATACTTTGAGCATCATCACCGACAACACATATGTTTTGAAAACGATCTGAAAGAGCTCTAACAATTAAGTACTGAGAATGATTAGTATCCTGATATTCATCGACTAAAATATAACGAAATCGGTCCTGATATTTTGCCAGTACTTCTGGAAATCTAGTTAATAATTCATTAGTTTTAAGTAATAAGTCATCAAAATCCATAGCACCAGCTTTGAAACATCTAGAAACATATTCCTTATAAATTTCACCTATCTCTGGGCGTTTAGACATACTATCTGCTTCTTTAAGTTCAGGATTTTGAAAGTAAGCTTTGACGGTTATTAAACTGTTTTTGTAGGAAGATATTCTAGAATGAACTTGCTTATACTTATACACATCTTTGTCTAGCTTTTTTTCTTTAATAATAGACGAAATTAATCGCTGAGAGTCCTGTGTGTCATAAATTGTAAAATTAGATGGATAACCAAGTCTTTCTGCTTCAATTCTTAAAATTTTAGCAAATACAGAATGAAAAGTCCCCATCCACAAGTTCTTAGCTTCACTATCACCCACAATAGATGATATTCTTAATTTCATTTCTCGAGCAGCCTTATTAGTGAATGTAAGAGACAAAATATTAAAAGGATCAATGCCTTCACTCATTAAATAAGCGATACGATAGGTTAAGACTCTTGTTTTTCCAGAACCAGCACCCGCTATTACTATCATAGGTCCTTCTTTTTGTAAAGTAGGAGCTAATTGAGCTTCGTTAAGTTGGTTTAAATATTGTTTCAAATTTAAATTTTTGTAACTGTGAAATTAAGTAATGTTAATTATAATTTTAAAATTTACTAACTTAAATTATGAACAATTTTTAAATGTAATATTTGATGTTTTTTTTTACTATGTACAGTAATTTATATTCTTATATTTGAATATAATTATTAACTTGGCAACTATTAATCGATTGATTTTATTAAATGAATTTTTTAGAAAATAATTTTAAATGGTTTTTTGCTTTTCTAGCTTTAATTATAATTTATAAATTTTTAAAAGACTATTTGAGTCATCAAAATAATAATAAATTCCTTTCTAGAAATGATTCAATAAAAAGTGATGTTCTTAAAATTAAGCTTCAAGCATATGAACGTTTGGCTTTGTTTTTAGAGCGTATATCATTAACTAATTTACTAACTAGGGTACATCCAATTTCTTCTAAAAAAGAAGATTATCAATATCTTTTGACTCAAACCATTGAACAAGAGTTTGAACACAATATATCACAACAAATTTATGTTTCTGAGGAGTGTTGGCATTTCATATTAACAGCTAAGAATTCCAATATTCAATATATAAGAAATTGTGATATCTCTAATACTACATCAACCGCTGATAATTTTAGAGAACTGCTGTTGACTAAAACGATAAAAGAAGCATCTTCTACCAGCATTGCTTTATCTTTTCTAAAAAATGAAGTCAATAAATTTACTTCCTTATAAAAAATTTATCAACTAATTAATGATTGTTGGTTTATCAATTGGAGAATTACTTTTTACTACAATGAAGCTAGATATCGCATAATAGGCATGAATATTTGATGACGATGACAGAAGATCATTTGTCCACGGCTCGAAATCATAATCAAAGCTAAAAGTAGTTCCAGCTAAACTAGCCTCCAATGAGTTAATTCGGTTTGGAACTGCCATTCCAGGACACCATCCAGCTCTGTCTGGAGCCCAATTACCATTTTGTGGACTGACAGGATTAGTTACACAACCTATAGGGCCTAAATAATGCTGAAATTCTTGGTTATTATTAATTTTAACACTGTGAGTTCTGTAACACCACTCAGCACATGGCCTTCCGTTTGAATCATTTGGTGTAGCGTGACCCCATCCTGTAATAATTGTCCGTAAATGCACACTTTCAGTGTTTGAAGGCACAAACACATCCTTTGATAAATCAAATGCTGAAGCATCTTCGCCGTATATAACTCCAGCCAATGAATTATTATTGTATTGAACTATTGGTGCTATTTCATAATATTGATAATCAGGTGTTCCTTCAACATAGTCAAAATCTACACTTAGTTCCCAACCATCACTTCCCCAAACTTCAATAAAGGCTTTAAGCTCAACATTCCCTGTGAGTAATGATTTAAAGTCAGTTACGTCAATTTCTAATCCACGCTCTAGTTGATCTGTGCCAACTCCATAAGGAGTAATGTAACGCCCTATTTCGTACCAATTGTTTGTAGAATTATCTCTAACTAAAATATTTGAATATACATCCCATTCATTACATCCGCCAGAAGGACAATCTAATTGTAAGTACATAATAATTGATTCAATGTTAGTTGTATCATCATGGAGTGTATAAGTTTGTGCAGACGATTGACTAAAACCACCTCCGTAGGCTAACCGAGTTTCATTAAATGCCTGATAATTATACACCATAGGAATGCCTGTGCCAACTAATTCTACAGAAATAGTAGTTAATTCTTCACTATTAAATTCTAAAACATTTAATGATTCGCCAATCTCTGAAGGTTGAAAACGTACATACAAAAGAAAGTCTTCATTCGCAGTTTGTTGATCAATTTGTAATGAAGAATTATAGCTAATATCGTCTAGAGAAATTAAAAATTGACCATCTGAAGATATATTTAAAAATGAAGTTAAATTATTTGCAGTAATTTCAACAGTTAATGATTCAGATATAGTTCCAACAATTGTATCATTAAAAAATAATTCAGAATAATTTACACTTAAATTGGGATCAGTTCCAATAGCGTTAGCAATTAGGTTAACTGATTGAGAATTCGCATTTGTACTAGTAAATATTAAGCTTTCTGAAATCTGACCAATAGCGTCCTCATTTGGTGCAAACCTAACGTACAATAACTGTGAGTTAATTTGATTATTTATAGTTTGGACAGTAATCTCTGATTCAAAGTTTTGACCATCTAAGGAAATTTCAAAATTAGAACTAATATTTATATCTAAAACATCTGATAAATTTAACCCACTGAAAGTTAGTGTTTTAGCTTCTGAAAACATAAGTATTTCTGTGTCAGAAAATGTTAGTGTTTGAGTACTAACTGAAAGTGAGGGAGTAGCATCCTCTTCAGAAGAGTTATTTCCTGTGTTATCACTACTACAATTGAATAAAAAAAATACTAAAGTAATTACACTAAAATAATTTATAAATCTTATTAATTTCTTCATAACGTTTAAAAAATTTAAAAAAACAAGTTAGACATTTTTAAATAAACGGCGATAAAAACTACTAACTTAGTTGCGTCAATTATAGTTATTTAAATTAAGTAATTTATTAAGAATTTAATAAACCCAGCTTCTGTTCTTCAAACTCCTATAGAATATCTAAAGGGAGTAGGTCCTAGTCGTGCTAAAATATTACGCAAAGAACTTGAAATTAACACTTATCAAGACCTTATAAATTTATTTCCAAATAGATATATTGATCGCACACGTTTTTATAAAATATCAGAATTACAATCTTCAAATTCGGAAGTACAACTTATTGGGCAAATAACGAGTTTTAAAGAAATTGTTCAAAAGCGAGGTAAACGACTTGTTGCTAATTTTAAAGATGATACCGGGTTTGTTGAACTTGTTTGGTTTAGAGGTCACAAATGGATTCGTGATCAATTAAAAACCCACACCGATTATGTTGTTTTTGGAAAAGTAAATCTATTCAATGGAGTTTTTAATATGCCCCATCCTGACATTGATTTGAAAACTACTTTTGATAAGGGGTTATCAAAGGCTATTCAACCTATTTATCCGTCAACAGAAAAATTATCAAACAGAGGTGTGTCAAATCGTGTTATTTGTAAAATTATGGAACAGATTTTTTTGCAATTAAATGGCCGTTTTGAGGAATCACTTTCTTCAGAAATATTAGAGCATCAAAAATTGATATCTAAAAGTGAAGCGCTTTTGAACATACATTTTCCAA
>ENA-UZWV01003711-UZWV01003711.1-metagenome-genome-assembly--contig:-Day-3-1m-contig-3711_pt1 | contig 10698 bp, 6 predicted proteins | sample MGYA00260342_ERZ794902 | MGnify/ENA metagenome assembly ERZ794902
AAATTAAATAAAGTAAATATTGATTTAGTTATTCCAGATAAAAGTATTTCAATCCACGGGGGTGGACTTGTCCCTCTAGGTAATTACAAAAGTAGCTGGATTTTTAAACAAATAGAAACAATTTCTGAACGATATGATTTTAGTATTAAAGACCCTATTAGCAAGATTCCGAAAAAAGCATTGGATATTATTTTGTTTGGTGGAAACGAATCGTTTTCAGTCGAATCAAAATCATTGGGTTTAACCAGAAAATATGAAATAGATTTTGAAGGAGTTATACCTTTTATTGAAAATCAAGCAAATGAAATCTACAGCGCCAGAATCAAAAGATGGGCGAATGGATTTATGGATAATGTAAAATGCAAAAATTGTAACGGTTCGAGACTAAATAAGGAATCAAGTTATTTTTTTATTGACAATAAAAACATTCATGATTTAAGTAGTTTAGATATAGTTGATTTAAAATTTTGGTTCAATTCTGTAGAGTCAAAACTTAGTGAAAGAAATAAAATAATTGGATCAGAAATTATAAAAGAAATTAATAAACGATTAGATTTTTTATTAAACGTAGGACTAGATTATCTTTCTTTAAACAGGCCGACTAAATCACTTTCTGGTGGAGAGTCTCAAAGAATTAGATTAGCTACCCAAATAGGGTCTCAATTAGTAGGGGTTTTATATATATTGGACGAACCAAGTATCGGACTTCATCAAAGAGACAACTCAAAGTTAATAGAATCTCTAAAAAAGTTAAGAGACTTAGGAAATACTATAATTGTGGTAGAGCATGATAAAGAAATTATGGAAAAAGCTGATTGTATAATTGATGTTGGCCCACTCGCAGGAAAAAATGGTGGAGAAATAATTTTTAATGGTACTTATAAAGAAATTTTAAAAACTAATACAGTTACATCTCAATTTTTAAAAAATATTAAAAGTATTCCTGTTCCAAAATTAAGAAGAACATCTAAAAACAAGTTAAGTATTGAAGGATGCACTGGAAATAATTTAAAGAATATAGATGTTGAGTTTCCACTTGGTTTAATGATTGGAGTTACTGGTGTTTCAGGTAGTGGAAAATCTACTTTAATTAATGAAACATTATATCCAATCTTAAATAATCATTTTTTTAATGGAGTTAAAGAACCTCTCTCATATAAAAAAATTAATGGCTTAAAACATATCGATAAGGTTATAGAAATTAATCAATCTCCAATTGGAAGAACACCTAGAAGTAATCCAGCAACATATACCGGTGTATACAGTGATATAAGATCTTTGTTTTGTATGACACAAGAATCCCTTATAAGAGGCTATAAACCAGGTAGATTTAGCTTTAATGTTGTTGGTGGAAGATGTGAAACATGTCAAGGTGGAGGATTGAGAAAAATAGAAATGAATTTCCTCCCTGATGTTTATATTAACTGTGATGATTGTCAAGGAAAGAGATTTAATAGAGAAACTTTAGAAATTAGATATAAGGGTAAATCTATTGCTGATATATTAAGTATGACTATTAATGAGAGTTGTGATTTTTTTGAAAATTTTCCAAAAATTTTAAGAAAACTTAAAACCTTAAAAGAAGTAGGTTTAGGTTATGTTACTTTAGGTCAACAATCTACAACATTATCAGGAGGTGAAGCTCAAAGAATTAAATTGGCTTCAGAGCTTTCAAAAAAGGATACAGGAAATACTTTGTATATTTTAGATGAGCCTACGACTGGTCTTCATTTTCAGGATATTAAGGTTTTACTAGAAATGATTAATAAACTTGTGAACAAAGGAAATACCGTTATAATTATTGAGCATAATATGGATGTTATTAAGACAGTTGATCATATTATTGAAATTGGTCCAAGTGGAGGAAAACTTGGTGGTCAAATTATTTTCAGTGGAAAACCTGAGAATTTAATAAAAGTTGAAAATAGTCCAACAGCTGTTTATTTAAAAAAAGAACTAACTTAGTTTCATGCATAGTAAAAATTTAAAAGGTTGGAATGAGGTAAAAACAAATGATTCCTGGTCNNGTTTTTAAAATAATGGGCGAATTTGTTGAAGGATTTGAAAAACTCAGTAAAATAGGTCCATGTGTGTCTATATTTGGTTCTGCTAGAACAAAACCGGATCATCCACATTACTTATTAACAACTGAGATTGCTGAAAAAATAGTAGATCTTGGATTTGGAATAATTAGTGGTGGTGGTCCTGGTATAATGGAAGCGGCTAATAAAGGTGCTAAAAAAGCTTTAGGACCGTCAGTTGGTTTAAGTATTGAACTTCCTTTTGAATCTAGTTCAAATACTTATATTGATGATGATAAATCACTACTTTTTGATTATTTTTTCGTTAGAAAAGTAATGTTTATGAAATACGCCCAAGCTTTCGTTGTAATGCCAGGTGGGTTTGGAACTTTAGATGAGCTATTTGAAGCTTTAACATTAATACAAACAAAGAAAGCTGAAAAGTTTCCTATAATTTTAGTTGGAAAATCGTTTTGGAAAGGTTGTATTGATTGGATCAAAGAACAGTTATTTTCTGGTCATAATTATGTTTCAGAAATAGATTTAAATCTTATATCTATTGTTGATTCTCCAGAAGAAGTTATAGACATATTAACTAAGTTTTACGATAAGAAAGGGTTTAAGCCTAACTTTTAAATTTTTTTTTAATTATACTTATGAGAAAATGTTTATCATTACTTTTTCTTTTTTTGATAAGTAATGTGCTGTCTCAAGAAAACGAGTATTTTATTAACGCAAATTTTGATGTTAATAATAGAATTGTTGAAATATATCAGACTATAGATTTTACTAATACTACAACAAATAATTTAGAATATATTATTCTAAATGATTGGGCTCACTCCTATTCTAAGTCTACAACTTCACTTGGAAAACGGCTTTCAGAAGATTTTACTCTTAATTTTCAAAGATCAACTAAAAATCAAAGAGGTTTTACTAGCATAATTGACATTAAATCTGACAATATTAATCTTGAGCATACGAGATTGAAAGAGAAAATAGATATAATTAAAGTGAAACTTGCAAACGTTTTAAAACCAAATGAAAAAATTACAATAAGTTTAGAGTATAAAATAAAAATTCCTGTTAATGATTTTACAGGATATGGTATAGATAAAAATAATAATATCAATCTTTCTGAATGGTTTTTAACTTTAGCTAAAGTTATTGATGGTAATTGGCTAATTGAAAGCAATCTTGATTTAAACGATATTTCATTAACCCCTTCATTTTATAAGTTCAAAATTACTTATCCTTCAAAATTTGAATTAATTTCTGATTTTGAAATTGATTCTGTTATAACTAGTGATGCATATAGTACTTTAACTTCTAAGAAGGAAAAGAGAATTTATAATCCTATCATAATCAATAGAAATAAATCCTTTGAAAGTTTTAAACTAAAAAATAATACTGTAATTACAGATATTAATAATATTTCAAATAATAAAACAGATTCTTTAATTTATAGAGTAATTAATTATGTAGATAACAAAACTGGAAATAAATTATTATCAAAACCAAATTCAAACGATTCAGTAAACTTTAATTTTATTTTAAATAAGACTGTTAGTTATGTAGAAAGTAAACTTGGTGTTTATCCCATTAATAATATAGTGCTTTCTAAGTTCAATCAAGATAAGGATCCTGTGTATGGGTTAAATAAAATTCCAGAGTTTTTAAATCCTTTTGATAAAAAATTTGTACAAGAGTTTTCAGTTTTAAAACTTGTTGTATCTAGTTATTTAAACAATTTATATCCAATCCATAAACGAAAAAATAAATGGCAACTAAAAGGAATTGAAGTTTTTTTGTTGATTGATTATGTTGAGAAATACTACCCAGAATTAAATTTAATTGGTAAATTTTCTAAGCTATCTATTATTAAAAATAGAGAGTATTCAAAATTTAAATTTAACGACCAGTATAGATTATTTGATAATATTATTTCTAGTAGAAACATTTCTCAGCCAATTGATCTTCCAATAGATTCATTAACAATGATAAATCATAAAGTAATTAATCCTTATAAAGCTGGACTTGCTTTAAAAATGGTTGATGATTTTATTGGAAATCAAACGGTGTTAAAAAGTATCTACGAATTTTCAATTAAAAATAAACTTATTTCAAGCAGCAGAACTTTTATAGATGTACTTTACGAAAGTAACGATGGTAAGATTACTTGGTTTGAAAATTATCTTAAATACAATAATAGCATTGACTTTTCAATTAAAAAAATTGAAACTATTGAAAACAATCATAAGTTTTTGATTAAAAATAATTCTCTTTTGAGTGTTCCTTTGAAAATTACCTTAAAAGATGATAATAATAATTCTGAGACTAGGTGGATTAATCAGTTTAAAAATGACACCATAATACATGTTAATACTAAAAGTAAAATAATTATAAATCCGGATAAATATTTTTCAGAGCATAATTTTTCTAACAATTATTCTTCCTCTAATAAAACTAAGAAAAAAACAAAATTTGTATTATTTAGAGATTTTGAAAATAACTTAAATAATCAAGTATATTACATACCTACTTTTGATTATAACCTTTATGATGGCTTAATGCCTGGTGTTTCTTTTTCAAATTCAACCCCAATTAAGCGATCATTTACCTATAAATTTGAACCAAGTTATTCAACAAAACAAAATGAATTTTTAGGAAGTATTAATTTAAAATATACCGATTATAACACAAATAAAAACAGTAGATTATATAGTGTTAATTATTTTTTAGGTGCTTCAACATTTCACTACAAAGATGATCTTTCTTACAACACTTTTTTTCCCTCTGTTGTATTGGCATTTAGAGATAAAGATTTAAGATCAAACTCTAGACAAATATTAAGTATGAGATATATAAGTGTCTTTAGAGAAGAAAACTCCAACTCTATTGAATATCCTAATTATAATATTTTAAATTTTAAATACATAATGGCTAATTCGAGTGTTGAAAAAGCATTTAATTTTAAATCAGATTTTCAAATTAACAAAGATTTTATAAAAAGTTCAATAACATTTAATTATCGTAATTATTATAAAACAAACAGACAGTACAACGTTAGATTTTTTGCAGGAAAGTTTTTTAAAAATAATACTAAAGGTGATTATTTTAGTTTTTCTTCATTCAGGGCTAGAGACTATTTGTTTAGCACTAATTTACTAGGAAGATCTGAAAATTCAGGTTTTTACAGTCAACAATACATAGGATCAGAGGGTGGATTTAAATCCAAAATCAATTATGAATACGCTAATGATTATATAATATCTTTAAATTCTGGAATAACTCTATGGCAATGGATTGAAGGATACACTGGAATTTCAGCTATTAAAAATCTTAATGAAGATTTGATTTTTCAATATGAATCAGGAATAAGATTAAATCTTTTTACTGATTATTTTGAATTATATTTTCCTGTTTATTCATCATTAGGAAATGAGCTAAACCAAAATAATTACTTAAGTAAAATAAGATTTAAAATTTCTCTTGATCCTGATACATTATCAGGTTTATTTACAAGAAGATGGTTTTAATATACAAATAGGAATCAACATCTTTTTTTTTTAAATTTGCAACCTAAATTTCTTAATGGAAAACAACATTGATCTTAATAAAGAAATTTCATTTGAAACTTTTAAAAAACAAGTTTTAGAAGATTATAGAATAATAGTTACTAGTAGAGAAGCTAGTTTACTTGGAAGAAGAGAGGTTTTGAGTGGAAAAGCAAAGTTTGGTATTTTTGGAGACGGAAAAGAATTACCTCAAATTGCCCTAGCAAAAGTTTTTCAAAAAGGAGATTTTAGATCAGGTTATTATCGAGATCAAACTTTTATGATGGCGATTAACGAGTTAACAGTCAAACAAATTTTTTCGGGTTTATATGCAAATACGGATATTAATGAAGAACCCATGTCAGCCGGACGTCAAATGGGTGCGCATTTTAATACTCCCCTTCTAAACAATGATGGGTCTTGGAAAAAATCTATTGAACTTAAAAACTCTAGCTCTGATATTTCATGCACAGGTTCTCAGATGCCAAGATTACTTGGATTAGCACAAGCTTCTAAATTGTACAGGAAATTTGATTTTAAAAATTCTAAAAATTTTACTAATAATGGAAATGAAATTGCTTGGGGCACAATTGGCAATGCAAGTACTAGTGAAGGTGTTTTTTTTGAGGTTTTAAATGCAGCTGGAGTTCATCAGGTTCCAATGGTAATAAGTATTTGGGATGATAAATATGGAATATCAGTAGAAAATAAAGATCAAACCATTAAAGAAGATATTTCTGAAGCTCTTTCTGGTTTTAAAAGAACATCTTTGAAAAAAGGTTTTGAAATACTAACAGTTAATGGCTGGAGCTATCCTGATTTAATAAATACTTATCAAAAGGCTAGTGATATAGCAAGAGTTGAGCATGTTCCTGTTATAGTTCATGTTAAAGAATTAACACAACCAATTGGTCATTCATCTTCTGGTTCACACGAAAGATATAAATCTAAAGAAAGGTTAGAATGGGAAAAAGTTAATGATTGCAATGTCAAAATGAGACAATGGATTCTTGATAATAGTATTTCAAATGAAGATGACTTACTTGCTATTGAATCTAGATGTAAGAATAATGTTCGAATTTCTAAGAAAGAAGCTTGGGAAACGTATATAAACCCAATTCTAACAACAAGAGATGATTATATTAAATTATTAGATAATCTATCAAAAAAACATTCAAATTATAATTTGAATGTTTTTATTTCGGAACTGTCAAGAATCAAGGAACCAAATAAAAAAGATATATTATCTAATGCAAGAAAAGTTTTACGTACGCTATTAAATGAAAATTCTGTTGAGATAAATTCTCTTAAAAACTGGATTATTAGTTTTTCAACTGAACAAAAGAAAATATACAGTTCAAAACTCTACAATGAGTATAATACTAATTACAAAAGTGTAAAAAAAATAAATCCAATTTACAGTTCCGAATCAAAGAAAATAGATGGCAGAATCATAATTAGAAATAATTTTGATAGTCTATTAACTAAATATGATAATTTAATGATTTTCGGAGAAGATTCTGGAAAAATTGGTGATGTTAACCAGGGTCTAGAGGGATTACAAGATATTCATGGTATTGAAAGAGTTTCTGATAGAGGAATTAGAGAAGCGTCCATAGTAGGAGAAGGTATTGGTTTAGCTTTAAGAGGCTTTAGACCAATTGCTGAAATTCAGTATTTAGATTATTTATTATATGCTTTACAAATATTAAGTGATGATTTAGCTACTCTTCATTATAGAACTTTTGGCAGGCAAATTGCCCCACTAATTATTAGAACTAGAGGACACAGATTGGAAGGAATATGGCATTCAGGTTCTCCTATGGGTGCACTATTATCAACATTAAGAGGAATTAACTTACTTGTGCCTAGAAATATGGTACAAGCTAGTGGAATGTATAATTCTTTGTTACAATGTCAAGAGCCAGCCGTAATCATAGAATCTTTAAACGGATATCGTCTAAAAGAAAAGCAACCAGACAATTTATCTGAATTTACAGTTTTAATTGGTGAATCTGAAAAAATTAAAGATGGGAATCAAATCACTATAGTTTCGTATGGTTCTACTTTAAGGTTAGTTGAAAAAGCATCTATTGAATTAGAAGATTTAGGTGTTAGTTGTGAAATCATTGATGTTCAATGTTTAATTCCATTTGATAATTCTAACTTAATTATTGAGAGTTTAAAAAAAACCAATAAGTTATTAATAATCGATGAAGATTTACCTGGTGGAGCTTCCTCATATATTTTACAAAAGATAATACAAGAACGTGATGGGTTTAAATTTTTAGATTCGAGCCCAATAACATTAACTTCAAAAGCACACAGACCGGCATATGGAACTGACGGAGATTACTTTTCAAAACCATCAATTGACGATATAATTGAGACAGCATACAGTATAATGAACGAATACGATCCAAATAATTATCCTGAACTCATTTAACTCATTATTTGAACTATTAATTGATTAAGAATATTTTGTTGAGAGTTATTGCTAACACCATATCCTTTTGTTTTTAAATCAATATTTTTTATAAGAGTGATTATTAAAGATATTTTCTTCATTGGATAAATTTTAGCTGCTTTATGATAATCTTTTGCAAAAAATTTATTGATACCAAGCGTTGTGGCTACATTTATATCAGATTTATTATTTAGGCTGTGAAATTGAAATAATTGTATAAAATAATTGAATAATGAACTTAACACTAATTGAGTAGGATATGCTTTAATATTACTAGAAAAATAATCACCAATAAGTAATGCTTTACTTAAATTTCCTGAACCTATTGCATTTCTTAATTCGAAAATGTTAAAATCTTTACTTATTCCAATATTTTTTTCAATAAGCTTTGGATCTATATTATTACTTTCAGGTTTTAATAGTTTCAGTTTGTTAAGTTGATTATTTATCATTTTCAAATCACTTCCCAAGAACTCAACTAGCATTTGATTTGCTTTTATATCAATTGTATAGTTATCTTCTTTTAATTTATTAGAAATCCAAGTTGAAACCTGATTTTCATAAGGTTTTTTAGAATTTAAAATCAAACCAAATTTTTGAATTGCTTTATAAATTTTTTTTCTTTTATCTAAAGTCTTGTATTTATAGTTAATTATCAAAATTGTTGAATGCATTGGGTTTAATAGGTAATTTACTAATCCATCAATTTTTGATGATAAATCTTGAGCTTCTTTAATTATAACTAATTGAAATTTAGACATCATTGGAAATCTTTTGCAAACAGAAATAATTTCTTCACAAGAGGTGTCTTTTCCATACAGTATGGTTTGATTAAAACTTTTTTCATCCTCACTCAAGACTTTGTTTTCTAACAAATCATTAATTAAATCTATATAATATGTTTCTTCTCCCATTAAAAAATAAATAGGACTGTAAACTTTGTTATTAATTTTTGAAATAATACTATTAATTTCTTGTAAATTCATTATTTAAACATGATAAAATTAAATTTTCCAGACTTTGAATTTAAGTTAAAAAAAATTGATAATAAAACTTTTATTTTTGATTCTTTTAGAAAAAAATACATTCTTTTGACACCAGAAGAATGGGTAAGGCAACACGTTTTAAACTTTTTAGTTTTTAAAAAGATTCCTATTACGCATATTGCCATTGAAAAACAAATCATTATTAATAATTTAAACAAAAGATTTGACATAGTGGTTTACAATAAAACAGGTGATGTGATAATGCTTATTGAATGTAAGTCTCCCTCAGTTAAGCTAACTCAAAATGTTTTTGACCAAATTTCAATTTACAATCTAAAGTTGAATTCAAAATATTGTATGGTAACAAATGGACTTGATCATTTGTATTTTAAAATAGATAAATTATCTAAAAAATTTACTTTTGTTAAAGATTTTCCAATCAAATGAAAATAGCTATTGTAATTCTTAACTGGAACGGCTTAAAGCATTTAAAAAAATTTTTACCAAGTATTGTCAAATACTCTGATAAAAACCCTATATATATAATTGACAATTGTTCAACAGATAACTCAGTTAAATTTATAAAAAAATATTATCCAAATATTAAATTAATTATAAATTCTAAAAATTATGGCTACGCGAAAGGTTACAATCTTGGTCTTAAAGAAGTTAAAGAAGAAGTTTATTGTTTGTTAAATAATGATGTGCAAGTAACAGACGGTTGGTTAACACCAGTTATTGAAGAATTTGATAAGAATAAATCTGTAGTAATTGCTCAGCCTAAAATCTTAGATTTTAATGAAAAGGATAAATTTGAATACGCAGGTGCCGCAGGTGGATTTATTGATTACTTTGGATATCCTTATTGTAGAGGAAGAATATTTAACAAATTAGAAAAAGATAAAGGTCAATATGATCAAGATATTGATATTTTTTGGGCATCTGGTGCATGTTTTTTTATTAGAAAAGAAACCTTTCAATTAATTAATGGATTTGATGAAAATTTCATTAATCATATGGAAGAAATTGATTTATGTTGGAGATTATCAAACTTAAAACCAAATCTTCAAAAACGTTTTTTGTTTAAAAGTGTTGTTTATCATTTGGGAGGTGGTTCTTTAAATTATAATAACCCAAAAAAGCTTTTTTATAATATCCGAAATCAAAGATGGATGTTAATAAAAAACATGGATCTTTTTAAATGGTTATCCCCTACACTTATTATAATTCAATTTGTTAATTTATCATTAGCATTTTATTATTTTATTACTGTAAACATGAATCATTTTAATGAAGTTTTTAATGCTACAATTCAAAATTCAATTAGAATCAATGGTTCCAAGGTTAATATTTTAAATAAATATTATGAATCGAAATCAAAAAGCTCTAAACCTAAACATTATACAATTAAATCAGTTCTAGTTCAGTATTTTTTTAGAGGAAGAAAAAAATTTTCAGATTTAACTTAACTTTAATTTTTAGTCTTAATTTTTTATTTAAATTTGATTATAAAAATTAAATAACATGAAAAAACTAATTCTTACTATTTTAACTGTATCAGTTTTGTTTCCGTCTTGCATTTCTAAAAAGGATTATGCTGCTTTAGAGGCAACTAATAAACAGAATAAAGATTTACTAAATACAGCTACAATTAAACTTAATGCTTG
>ENA-UZWV01008206-UZWV01008206.1-metagenome-genome-assembly--contig:-Day-3-1m-contig-8206_pt1 | contig 10669 bp, 20 predicted proteins | sample MGYA00260342_ERZ794902 | MGnify/ENA metagenome assembly ERZ794902
AATATTTCTACTACAGGGCTTATCTAAAATAACTTTTTAAAAAGTCACATCAAGACATACCCCGACTTCGCGGTGGGCACCAACCTAATATATGCTGTTGTATCGATCTTGACATGTTAATATTCCTATTGTTCATTTATTTCTACACCACCTTTTTTGCCACAGTGTGGACAGGTAAAGCTAAACCTTTCGATCCGGAGGCGATCCTCCATTGTTGCATAAGTGAACCAATTGTTACACTTTATGCATGTTAAGTGCCAAATAATTTCTTTGACTGCTTTAAACATCGTACCTTTATTTAGTATGGCAGACAGGGTGGGATTCGAACCCACGGAACGCTTGCACGTTCTCCGGATTAGTAATCCGGCGCTTTCGGCCACTCAGCCACCTGTCCTAACTATATCTTAATATAACTTATCTAAGATATAATGTCAACAACTTTTTTACAGTTTTTCAAAAAAAATTAGGGAGAATGTTTCCATCCTCCCCGATCTTGTTAACTTTTGAAACTATAATAAGTTATTAGAAGCTAAATGTTGCTGTGACTGCAGGAGTAAAATCTTCTGCATTCATGTCGTAATTAACTGATGGCTCTAAATCGATACCATTAAAGTTATACGCATAGCTTGCACCTAGGTTCTGTGTCATGTCGTCTTGGTCACCGTTGATGTATGCTGTGATACCAAACATTGTACCATCTGCTTCAAATGCAAATTTTTCAGTTGCTTGTGAGTATGTTACTACACCGCCAATTGCATCTACATCTGCACGTGCGCCCAGTGTATATTTGTTTGCGTCTAAATCATAATCAATGGCACCTTTGACTGATGCTGGACCTGCGCCAAATGTAAGTGCAGCAGCTACTGCTTCGATGTCGCTTACGTCATTTGTAAAGTCACCAAATTCTAAAGCCACGGCAGCGTTGCCCATGTTTAATTGAATTGATTCATCCATTTTTGGATCATGCATTGTGTGTTCGCCTTCTGCAGCTACCCAAATATCACCCTGTTTACCAATTGAAACAGTACCGTCATTAAGTTCTGTTCCCAACTGCCATTCGTCCAGTTGTGCTGTTGCGCCATCAATTGATTCAACATTGAATGATGCAAATGCTGTTCCACCCATAGCGATACTTGCGCCTAGAGTTTGTGTTGCTGCCCAGTCGCCTGCGGCATTTTCTTTAAATTTTAACTCGACTGAACCGCCAAGTACTGGTCCTGCAACCGGTGCTACAGTTGCTTCTTCAGCAAATGCACTAGTTACTACCATTGTTGCTGCAAATGCAGCCATTGCTAGATTTTTCATTATAGTTTCCTTCTTATAATAATGTAATTGTTATATACACAAAGAAATAGGCAATGATCATCATTGCCTTTCTTACAATACTAATTATCAATTGATTGGTTAGATTGTACAGAGTTCTGCTGTAAAATATGATATTAGTTTCTAAATCGTTACTTTATTGCAACAGTTTCCTCATGTATGGTAAAATCGTAACTAATTCTGTTGCCAGGCTAGTTACCAACCCCTACTTACCTAAATTAGGCAGCTAAAGCCATTTCTGGCGCATAATTATCGTTTGCAATTATGAATTGTGACCAATAACGCAGTCATCCGGTTAACTCCACTTCACTACAACACCTGTCGATCCTTGTTCAGCCCCATCAAAGATACACTAATGAGCATTTCGATTGCTAACACTATCGCCCTTCTTTACAACTGGAATTGAACCAGTTACACAGCCATCTGTGATTAGTGTATCTATGGTGGAGCTGCTGGGTACTGCCCCCAGGTCCAGTATGCGTTCATGTCACTTCAACATTAACAAGTCTATTTATACACTATATTATAGTGTTTGTCAACCTTTTTAAAAAATATTATTAATGATTATACATCATAATCGTTCATGTTGATGCAAATGGCCTGCTGTTCAGGTTTAAAGTATCCACTACCTTTGCCAACTTCTTGGCTAAGTGCTTCTCTTGCCTGAAAACATTCCATCATATCAGAATGTCCACTCACAGCCTCAACATAAGGTACTGCATCATAAAAATATATAAAAACCAATATCCACATCAGTATTCAACTCCTGCATAAAACGGAATATTTCGATCTCTAACAAGATCACTACCTCCCAATTCCGGTAAGTCAATAATAGTAGCAACTGCAACTGTGGTGGCTCGCAGTTGTTTGACCATGTCCAGAACGGCACACACAGTGCCGCCTGTTGCTACTAAATCATCAATAACTATACATCTGTCTCCTGGCTGTATACTGTCAGTTTGTAACTCCAGTGTATTTTTGCCATATTCCAATTCATATGACGCACTTTTAATACTACCGGGTAATTTACCAGGCTTACGAGCAAGCACCAGTGGCCCTCTTGTACGGTGACAAAACACACTGGCAAAAATAAATCCACGTGCATCAATACCTATGATCTTGTCCACTGGACAATACTTTAATAGATTACTGTACATAAAATTATTTGCCAGTGCAAATCCTTCCTGACTTGCACACAAACTTGCTGTACATTTGAAGTCAACTCCGTTTACAGGAAAGTCTGGATAACTTTTGATATATTGTCGCATATTATATTATGTATTATCACTAAAATGAGTGTTTAACATTTCAATACGATCAGTTGCAGCCGCCATTTTATCAAGTTCTTCCTGAATAGCTTCTACAATGTCGCTGTGTTCACCAATACCAACAGCCTGATGCATATACACCATGATGTTTGTTTTAGCACGTTCTAGCTCACCTTCGGCATGCATACGTGCGGCTTTTACTAATTGTTGTTTCATGTTTTCTCTTTCTTTTTACTGGCTGGAACGATAGGACTCGAACCTATACTCTACGCTACCAAAAAGCGGTGCATTACCATTATGCTACGTTCCAATACTTGGTAGTCCCTAGGGGAATTGAACCCCTCTTTCCAGGTTGAAAACCTGGCGTCCTAACCGATAGACGAAGGGACCATGGTGCCCTCACACGGACTTGAACCGCGGACCTACTGATTACAAATCAGTTGCTCTACCAACTGAGCTATAAGGGCTTTAACTACGTGGTTATTTATACANNATGGCCACAGATTTTAAGTCTGTTATGTCTACCATTCCATCATGCAGGCAGTAATTAATTAGGGTGTAAGTGACCACGGTTCTACGCTTTTTTTGCTCCACGCTACTCACTAACGGCATACACTTGCCGGCATACTTGCATCGACCCTTTTGTTGTGACTGCGACACCACTTCTCATCATATAGGATTTGGTAACCTATACTAGTTGGTGCTACCCAACACGTCCTTTATTGTCTAACATACTACACTGTTTCAGCAGCAGTGTCAACAATTTTTTCATGTAAACCAGTACGAACTTCAAGTCCTTCACGTATATATTGATTGCGTAGTTCCATCACTTGTGGACCTGTCAGCATCTCCCAAATCAGGAGTTCGCCATCCAGCATTGCAATTTCCAGCCAATAATGTTTTACCATTGTTTATGATTTCCTGATGCTTGGTTATCTTCATAACCCTGTTTGTATTCTGCAATTTGTTCTGCTGTCATATCTTGACGTGATATTTCGTCACTGTGATATGTTGCGCCCACAAAGTAATGTGGACGAAAGCCGCGGTGATAATAATTATCAGCCGATCCGCGGTCATATGGACCGCCGTGTCGTTGTTTTTCGTCTTCCAATATATACCTCCTTAGTCTAAACGTGATCCAGCATATGCTTTAAAGCCATATGATTCAAAAACTTTAGCAGCCGCTTGAGCGCCAGCTTCTTTAACATCAACATTCTGAACTGGCAATCCACCTGGATTGTAAATTTGAAATGCTTTAGTATAATCTTGCTTAATACCAGCCTGCTTCATCGCACGGCCCAGTTTAGTGTTACCTTTGACACCATAGATGTTCATCCAAGCAAAACCACAAGGGTAATTATCTTTGCCACCCAAGTTGGTGTCTAAATATTCCTGTGATGCAGCTGTTGCCGCACTGGTTGCTTTTGCAATGATATCTTTGATTTCGTTCGTGGTATACATATTAAAACTCCTGTTTTTTTAACTTATACACATATTATACGGTAAAACGTCTTGGTTGTCAACAAAAACCTTAAAAAATAAATCCTGTTTTTTCAATAACTTACAATTTTTTTTGAATTAAATAGATTATTTTTTAAAAATATACACACCTTCGTACTTTTCTCTGCCGGCCAATTTGTCATTGCCCACGCCTGGACGAGTGTTTAACATCATTTTAATCATTCCATCATATTTAAAGCCGACTTTTTGTGCCGTTTCAATCCATCTTTCGACAACTTGGTATTCTTTGTTGCCGTAGCTCTTGTAATCAGCAATGTTTGTGGCAAAGATTCCGTCATTGTTAAGGCCCCGTTTAATATTTTCCATAGTCGGCGCAACATAGCCTTCAAACCATTCATCAAGTGTGGTATACCTAACCATGCATTGTGTGGGTTCGTCACTGTATTTCTCCAAGTTAAAGTAGGGAGGACTGCTAAATGCCAAATCCATGTCCTCGGGTTGGTATTCTTCACTAACATTTTGTATGACATTTCCACTGTTAGCAACAAGTGTATTTAAATAATTAAGTCTGTCCACAGTATCAGTATTGGGATCAATACATGTGTAATCATAACGCATATTACTGGTGGTTATTCCCAATAGTCGCCCACCATAACCAGCACTGTAATCATAAACACGACCCCAAAGATTGGGACACAGATGTTCTGCAATTGCCCTGGCGTTTAAAGGCTTAAAGTTTTGTACATTCTCTCCACTAACCAGCTCTAGCGCACGGCGAACCGCTGTGGGATATACCAAATGATTGCCTTCACGGAACTCAAAGCAGATACGGATAGCACGTTGCAGTTTTTTATCGTTATTAAATCTATCCATTAAACTGTTGGAACCTCTGCCTTTGGGTTCAGCAGTCATCATATTTGTAAAAATAAATCTATTAATGGTTTGTCCTTGGTTATTACCCAAGCCTATACGTCCGTCCACTACATTATTACCGCTTGTTAAGGCAAATTTACGAATTTCTTCACGTAATCCACCTTCAGTATAATAAGTTATTGGTACTAAACCAACACCACGATACAGATCAAACACCTGTTGAATAGTATCTTCAGGATCCTTTTGATATACATCAGTGGTAAATGTATCCAGATATGAGTAATGTTCCTCATATCCAGTAAATACATCTGATGTTATGTGGTGTGGTTCAATGCCCCAAAATTTATTAATCTGTTGGAGCATGTAGATCTTCGTATTCCTGTACGATGTTTTGTTTTTCTGCCATTAGGGATTCAAGTGATTGCAAAGCCATACGCTTCTCATCACTGGCACCTTCTGCCATGGCAATTAGTACGTTTTCCATAACAGTGATGTCATTAATTAGGTCGTTCATGTTATCTCCTTAAGATATTGCCATTTCAAAACGTGCTTCTGAATCAGCTTCTTCACGCATCTCAGCAATTATAACGTTTACAATTTCATTAAATGCTTCATAAAATTCTGCATCGCTACGGAATAAGTTTTTGCAATCCATGTAAGCATCTGCATCAACAAAACTCCAGTTAATACTGCCATCAGCATTCCAGTTTTCTGAATTAAAAGTTGCAGTGTTGATTGTTTCTGTTAATATTGCATAATTTGACATGTTGTAATCTTTCTGTTTAACTAACTTATACCATTAATATACAGTAAAACGTCTTGGTTGTCAACCTTTTTATTCAAGATAAAACCAATAGTTTTCAGTGGGTTATAATTTTTTTTAATTAATTCTCACCGCACGTATATTATCCATACCTACACCAGTAAACCTACTGGCACTGCCGTGTACGTTAAAGGCTTTTTGACGAGCTGAATATTCACTTATTGCGTATTCATAACCAAGAAAGTTATCGTCGAGATAAATTTTATATGTAAATATCATTGCCAATCACCCTGAAAGTCTTCTACTTCACGGCCTTCTGCAAACAACATCAATTCAACAGCCAATGCTTTTGCTTGTTCACGAGTTAAATCTATGTGATTAAAAAAGCCATTTGATGTAGTGGGCTCTTCCCAACCACGTGCTTTTTTCTGTGTTACTTGCAAACATTGCTTGCGATCCTGTCCGCCCCAAAAACGTGTTTGAGTCAATTCAGTTGTTGAATCTAAATTTGGAACATTGCGTAAATCTGTTGACATAGTAATACCTCGTTTTGTTTAACTTATACCATTAATATACAGTAAGACGTCTTACTTGTCAACTAAAAAAGGTAGTTTTTTTTAATTTTTTTTATATGTATATATAAATACACTTGGAGAGACGAATGGATATATTTAAACTAATTGCAGAGGTTGGTTTCCCCATTGCTGGAGCATTAGCAGCAGGGTTTTTTGTATTTACGACACTAAAATACATTTTAGATAGCGTAAGTGGCAGTGTTAAGGGCTTGAATAATATCATCAAAGCACTTGACAACCGTGTACAAACAATGAACCACGATGTTATGCGAATAGATACACTGATGAGTAATGCACTAGGCATTCGACCAGACATAGAACGTATCGCTCGAGCAGACGGGAAAAATGATGCAAGGAGAGACTAGCATGTATTTGAAAGATTATGACGTTATGAAATTCAATGGTGGATTTCGTCTAGTAAGCAAGAACGACCCAGATAATAAATTTGATCCAATGGACCAAGGGCTATTTAAACCGGGCGATGTATTTCGTGTGGGCTATAACGGATGGCTAGAGCAAGTTGGTAATGATTTTGACGAACTCGAAGCACAGGCCAAACAAAATGATGTGGCTTGATTACACTGTAGAACAAATTGGCGAACATTTTACTGTAAAAGGCGACTGGCCAGGAGAAGTTATGGGATGGACCAAGGACGGTGAACACACCGGCGGTAAAACCCATACATTGTACCAACCAGGCGATGTTTTTGTAGTAAATGCCAATGGCATTCTAAAAAAAGTACCCACAGTGGCAGGCGATGTATTAATGGTAACCAGCAGTGGGGACTTGATTCCTTTTGCTAGGGATCGAGAGGACATCACACTGTGAGCGAAATATCAAATCTTATCGGGCAATATGGATTTCCTATAGTGGCGGCAGTTGGTATGGGCTATTTCATATATTATGTGTGGAAATGGGTTACAACACAAGTTAAACCAGTATTGGGCGAAGCAAACGGCACATTAATTGGTTTAATTGACCGCATTCGTATGCTCGATAATGATTTGATACGTTTAAATCAAAAATTATCTGTGGTGCTACAACTACGTGAGCAAGAACTTCAGGAGTTACGAGCCAAAAATCGTAAACTTAAACGTCAAATTGACGATAAAAACGACGGAGAAAAACAGTGACAGTAACCACAACACTGATATTATTTTTATTAGTACTAAAACACCCAATTGCAGACATATACCTACAGACGTTTCACACTAATGTGCGCAAAGACCATTGGTTGGGCAACGGACACAGACACTACCTTGAGCATGCTGTATTGACATTTTTTATAATGTTTTGTTTCAGTAATATACTATTTGCACTGGCAATTGCAGCATTAGAGTATGTATTACACTGGCATATAGACTGGAGTAAGACATCAATTGCTAAGTTTTTAAAGTATACACGTGAAGAAGATAAATTTTGGCGATTGCACACACTGGATCAAATGTTACACTTTATAACATATGGATTTATAGTTTGCTTGTACAGTAAATACGCATTTTAATCACTTCGTCGTTGCTATGAAGACGCCGTTCCAGTCAGTGGGAAGGTTTTGTGTTTTCTGAAATTCGCAACGTTCAATCCACATATCGTAATAACCGCTCATTTTACCATCAAAGTGGCTTTGTAATAGTTTACAACGTGCAATAGCCTTGTCAAACCTTTGCGCCCGATAAAATTCGTGCATTTCTTCGTGTTTGCGTTGTGCTACACGCCAGGCTGGACGTCTTTTATCCAACACTGTCCAGATACCAATGCCAACACTCTTGCCTTTGACTGCTAAATCATCTATTTTTAAGTAGAAGAAGTCTGATTTGGTCTGTTGATATGTGGCATCGCCCACTAAGAGGACACATCCGTATTCTTTACATTTTGATTCGATACGTGCGGCTGTAGATACACTGTCGCCCAGAACATCGTAGCTGTGCCTTGCTGTTGATCCCATTTCGCCCAAGTATCCCAAACCTGTGTTAATGCCGGCACCCATGCCCACAGGCGGCCTACCTTCGCTAGTAATTTTTTCATTAAACTTCTCCACTGCACTAAGCATATCTAGTCCACACTGCACCGCTGTTCGTGGGTGTTGTGGATCGTTTATCGGAGCATTGTGTACATGCATACTTGCATCTCCGATATATTTTATAACCATACCATCACTATCAAGTATGGGCTGTGTAATAGCATCCATATAACTATTCATTATGTTTGTCAAGCCTTTTACATCATCACCAAAACTTTCGCCCAGTGGTGTAAAGCCTCGCAAGTCACTAAACACAATACTTACTTCCTTCTTCATACCGTCTTTGATTAAACTGGGATCTTCCTGTAGTAAACGCACCACTGTGGGCGATGCATACCCTGCAAACTGTCGTTTAATTTCCATTTTTTCCAGATATTCACGAATAAATTTATTAAACACTGCATGTAAGTAAACCAGTGTTACAGTTATAAGCGGCCAAGTCCAATCATACAACCACAAGTTTGTCTGATAGTAATAAAAGGCTGAATAAACACCACCGCTTATACTAACCAGCATCAGAGGCAATCCTAGCCAGTATACAGCACGATATGCCACCAGTATGCTTATGAGTCCTGCCAGTATAATAATAGCTAATTCAGTTAATACCGCAGTGTCAGGACGATATATTGTATCACCATTAACCACAGTTTCCAATAGTTGTGCTTGTACATTGTGTGCAAATTGCAGTCCGGTTGGTGTGGTTAGCGGAACACCAATACCTTCAGCAGTAATGCCCACTACAACAATATTGCCAGCCAAGTCTGGAAACTCTGATGTGGCACTTAGTTCTCTGAAGTCATACACATTGTTTACATACACACGGCTGTAGGGATCAGTATATATTGTATCGTATGCTGGTATACGTACTGCAACAACACCGCCAGCACTTACTTTGGCTTGATAACTTTGATCGTCCACAGCGGCACGTATTGTTTCCAGTGCTAAACTTGGATACACTGTATCGTTAATGCTAACAATCATTGGAATACGTCTGGTTACCCCGTCTATTTCATATGTACCAGCAATCATGCCAACACCAGTTGCATTCTGACTCAGTATATTAATAGGCGCCAATAGTCCTGGATACTGTGGTATCCATGGAACTGGATCGCCACCTATCATTGCAATACCACGTGTAACACCCACTGCATCATTTGTTCTAGCACTGGCTGTCTGGCTGATAACAACACCGTATTGCAGTGCTTGTGCCAGTGCCAAGTCTTCTCCAGCTCTATCTGGCTCACTGAACAGTATTGGCATAACAATAATACCTGCGTTAGCATCACGCAAACGATATATTAAATCTGCAATTTGGTCTCTGGGCCAGGGCCACTGTCCTTTTTCAGCAATACTTTGTTCATCAATATTAACCACTGTGACTGTTTCACTTGGTTTACGCTCACTGTATACTTGATAGCCATCAAATGCTTTTAACCTCAACAACTCTACTGGATAAGGATCTAAAAATCGTATACTAGTCAGTACAGTTAGTGTTATAGCGGCCAGTAGCCAGTGTGTTGCGTATTTCATCTGATGGGTCTCCTAATGCCCAGAGCCCTGTTAGCTCTATAGTTCTTTAGGGAGACCTGTTTGTTCTGGTTACCTCCCAGTATTTGATAGTATTGTTTGTTGTTAACGTAAACACTACCCATGTAAAATCCTACATGACCGTGGAATACATTTGATCCACGTGGGAAAACAACTATATCGCCGTACTGTGGTGGACCAGTAACTTCTAGCCCCCAGTGTAAAAAGCTTCTTGCGGCCAGTGGATATGGATGCATTTTACCTTCTTCACACAGCCGACACTGTGTTGCATTTGGCGTGTTTAAACTATCCATATTGTTTTCTTCCAATACTGCATTAACAAATGCAGCACACCATTCTACTCTAGTAGGATCTACTAATAAAAATTCTCTTAATTGTGCAGTGTGTGTTCTTTCGTTATAGTTCTTAAAACTAAGTGCTGTTTCCATATAATTATAATAATTTAATGGAGTAGTAGCACTCAATGCACTGCATCCTGTTAACATCATTAATGCAAACAGTATTTTGTAAAACTTCATATAATCTATCTAACTCCGTTATAGTGTATTATTTATGAATTTTTATTATGTTTAACTTCATGATGTCCAGTAAACTTGGGTTGCTCTCTCATGTGTAGTTGGTGTTTAAACATTTCTTGTACTTCAGGTGCGTTGTCTGTTGCTTGTAAGAACTGTAGTATACCACTCCATGGATTGCCCATGAATAGTATCCAACCGTCCTTGTATAATATACTACGATGGTTTAAATTTTTAAAATAAAAGTTTTTGTAGTGATATTCTGTCATCACTAATATTTAGTTTTGTGTAACTATAACACCACAGCCATTTGCATTAGTGC